>ERZ1031347.1056-NODE-1056-length-11400-cov-9.152931_pt1 | contig 11400 bp, 8 predicted proteins | sample MGYA00517106_ERZ1031347 | MGnify/ENA primary metagenome ERZ1031347 (study PRJEB33719, sample SAMN04261392) | wastewater metagenome | biome: periurban shantytown; feature: human; material: feces | host: Homo sapiens | place: Peru: Lima | collected 2012-07-19 ...
CCCTTATGGATATGGGTGACCTTCCCGGCATATTTGCCCTGAATACGGCATTTCTAGAGATTGTCATTCTTGCTGTTGCCGGATACGCTTTTGATGTCGGCTTTGATCCTGATACGCTCCGGCTCTGTGCGGTCAATCTCCAGCACGCGTACCAGAGCCTTGTCTCCCACAGCATAGCGGTCATGAGCATCGCCGATCCAGTCCCACGAAAGATCGCGAGCCAGAATGGATGTCTCCACGCCAAACACTTCGACCCGGACGACCTGCTCCGCCACGGCGATCACACGGGCTTCCACCACGCGTCCGTCATAGATACGATACTGTCCGTCACTGTCCTTACCGAAATAGTAGATCTGCTGCTTCTTCAGCATGGCGTCCTTTCGGCTGGCAACAACGGTTCGGCTTTTGGCGTCGATGCCCTTGACCATAAGATCCACCTCTGCGCCCAGCATCTTATTGAGGATCTTCTGGTGTCGGAGGATTATCTCATTATAGTCAGCACCGTACATATCTGCTGGGAAGTCCAGCACCATCTCCTTCAAGGGGATCACAATGCGGAATCCCTTGTAGTCCACAATGGCAATGGTTTTCCCCGCCTCCGTTCGCTCAATGCCGCTCAGCATACCGGAGAGTATGCGCCGGGTGCGGTAGGCATTGTGGATCTCATGCCAGATAATGTCCTCCATCTGCGCCTGCGTTTCCGCTTCGCCCCGGGCATCCAATGTCAAAATATCTCTCTGCTGGACAGCGGCAGGGGCAGGTTCAGCAGAGGCGGCAGCATCCTCAGTAGGCGGCGTAGCCTGCTTCTCCACCTCTACCGTCTTTTTTGCAGCGGTTCGTTTGCGGACAGTGCGCTTCGTCTTTTCAGAGGGCTGTGGATCCTCCGGCACAGTCACCACTTCCGCAGGCTCAGCGAGAACACTCTCTGTAGGTACAGTATCCTCCACAACAGGATCGGCTGCGGTTTCCGGCAAACACTCTTCTGTCACCGGCTGTTCTGCCGCTTCCTCGGGGACGACGGGAAGTGCCGGTGCTTCCGGCATCACGGCAAGTTCTTCTGTTTTCTTTCTCGGCATATTACTTTCCTCCTTAGCTCATATTTTGGTTGACATGATGGAATCCTTATCGGTTTTTACAAACTCACTGCGCCTGTTCGGCACCTTCTTTGACTTAATAGGCTGCTCTGTTTGTTTCGGTGCGGGCGAAAACACAGGGCTTTTACGCCATTCCGGGATATGGGCGGAGGCCTTGCAGTCCCGCAGTTTCTTTGCCTCGTAGTGATTGGTATAGTCGTACTTATCCACCTGCAGCACCTTGTTGCCGCGTGCGATGACCAGCGCGCGGTTTACCGGCAGGCGCAGCACCTCATCCATAGTCATTAGCTTGCGCTTGCCCACGCCGCTGGTTTCGCGGAACTCCGGCGTGTAGTTGCTGATACGCCATGTACCCAACTGCTTGGCCTTGCTGGAGACATGGACGCTGACCTCCCCGGTGCGGTCACTGAGGAATTTGGCTGTCAGCTCATCGGTGCAGCCCAAGGCAAGCTGATAGTCGCAGCAGCCCAATATCTCCTGCCACTGGTTATAGGGATACCGGTTCTGCAAGCCTGCCAGATTCTGAAATACACAGCTCATGCTGACGCCCCGCGAACGGATCACGCTGATCTTCCGGCTCAAGTCGGGAATTACACCGCAGGCTGTCAGCTCCTCGCCCAGCACATGAACGGGAACCGGCAGCCTGCGGTCGGCACAGTTTTTGTCCGCGTAACGGATCAGCTTGATAAATGCGAAGGACAGGAACAGGGACGTGAGGAAATCAAAGGTGCTGTCCTGATCGGATGTGATGCAGAAATAAGCGCAGGGCTGTTTGCCCGGCAGCTCCATGTCAATTTCATCGTGGCTGGTGATTTGACAGATGGGCCGGTTCTGAAACACCTGCAAGCGGCTGCCCAGCCCGATGATAACGCCGCTGCGCACCGTATCTGAGGATTGGCTGAACAGCGCATAGGGCGCTCTGGCAGGATGGCTGGCAGGCAGCATGGAAAAAAGGTTGTCCAGTTCTTTCTCCGCGTTCAGCACCAACAGCTTGTAGACCTCGCCGATATTCCGGCTCTCCGGTGGATAACCCAGCGCCACATACAGTACCAGCGCTTTCAGCAGGTTCATCTCCGCGGCGTTCCAGAAATGGTCGCCCTTTTCGCTGCCGGTATTTCTGATGATAATGTCGCAGAAGATCTGCGCCATCAGCTCTTCACCCTCAATCTCCGCCAGGCAGTTCCATGAATCAGAGTTCTCCGGCTGGATCAGGTTGAAGACCTTTACCACGTAGCCCTTGCTGCGCAGATATTCGCTGGTCTTTTCGTAAAGCTCCGATTTCGGGTCGGTGATGATCAAGGACTCCTTGTGGCCGTTGCGGGCCTCGGACGCGCTTTGCAAAATGCGATTGATGCAGTAGGCTCGCGTTTTCATGGAGCCGCTGGCGCCGAACACGGCGATATTGCCGTTAAGCCGGGAGTTCTCGGGAATACACACCACCTGACCATCCAGCTTGCCCAGTATGACGCCGCTGTGTTTGCGGGTATCGGACACCAGATCAAGGACGCCCTTCATCTCCGCTTTCTCCATGAAACCAGCCGTTCCGTAGGTGCCTTTGTTGGAATAAGTCAGGTTGCGCTCCGCGTCATACTCGCCAACATCGGAATAACCCATGCGCATCACCATGACGATCAGCAGGCCCAGCAGCAACAGGCAAAGCCCCACGCCGATAATGCCGCTCTTACTGAGCAGCGCTTCGCAGCAAGCGGAGAGGGACAGCACCGGCGCGGCCGGGGAGCTTCCGTCGCCTGGCGTTCCGCCCGCATCCTTCCACTGTTGATAGTTCCGGACGAATTGCGATAGATAGCCGCCGCCAAACAGCAGCCCTGATAGAAATAGCGGGAGTGCGAATAGCAGCGTTCGCAGTTTCTTTTTTTCTACGGGAAAAACCTCCTCTCGAACGCAGCAAAATCAATGGCCTGCACAACAGCCCTGTCGCCGCAGTAGCGGCGCAGCACTTCAGCCTGATGGTCGAAGCAGATCAGGATGCCATAGCGATCCTGAAGCCGCAGTGCCGTATCGAACCGCCTGATTCGCGGCAGGTCACAGTCATAGGCAAACAGCACCGGCGCACCATCCGGCGTCATGGCGTCATTCTCCACTGTTTCACTCAGCTGCCGGGGCTCCAGATCAAGGAGCAGCAGCTCGCGCAGGTCATTGTCTATTTCTTTATCACAGAGGAGGCGCAGCAGCACCTCTCCATGATGGTCGTTGGTCAAGAAGCAGAACCGCTCATAGCTGCCATCCAGAACGAAATAGTTTTTGCCACCCTGATCAGTCAGCAGCTCATAGGCCAGTTCCATGCTATCACCCAGCAGGAGACCCCGCACCGCATCCGGGTGATACTGGTGCGGCATTCGTTCACGGCACAGCACCGTCTGCATGAGTGCCTTTGTCCGCATCTCAGCTTTATAGCTCCATTTCATCAGCGCGTTGCCCATGTTGTAAACCACGTGGATATGCTGCTGTGTCAGCAAAACGCCCACGGACCGGGCACCACGGATTTTAACAAAGGTTGTCCCCATCTCCTTGATCTCACGGGATGAGTAGAAGGCAGGGGCGCAGATGCTACCAGTCGCTGTTTCACCGGGACGGAATACGCCTAGCTTTTCATCGCGGAAGATACTAACGTTGGCGTTACGCATGGTGATCAATGTCTGAGAGACACGGTGGAGTCGAAGCCTCTGCTCCGGCTCACTCCTGATGTGGTTGGTGGCACAGGCTCCGGACAGGTAGAAAGAAAACCTCTCCGGGTTGTGCTCCAGCAGCAGCTTTTTCGCCGCGGCGGTGAGCCGGTATCCACGCAGTCTGTTCTTGTAGTAGGACAGCAAAAGCCGCTGACGCTTCAGCGACTTGACCACGTTCTCTTTGTAGCTGGTGCCACCGGCGAGCCTGCTCAGTTGGCTGGCCGGCAACTCACCGGACAGGGCGACCAGCGCCAATAGCTGATAGGCTTGTGATAGGCTACCGGGAGCTTTCTGTGGTAGGGTACTCATACTGACCACCTCCTTCTGGTGTGCAGTACCCAGACTGCCATGACCACGGTATTTTTCGCCCGCACCGGTCATGTGGAAATGCCCGGAAACACAGGCTTTGCCGTACCATTGTCATGCGTACTGTTTTTGATACGGTCGAAACACTATAAATCGGATATAGATCTGAGCCGATTCTCGCGGTCCGAAAGCCAGCCCTGAAAACGCTCCTTATCCATCACCGACACGCGGGTACAGTCACCGTCGCCGATCTCCGTCGTGTTATAGGCATCGCACAGCAGACCTGTATCATCCTCCATAACGAAAGTGGCAATCACATCCAAAAGCTGCTTGAGCTCCAGATTGTCATAGTCACGCACCCGGTTGGGCGACAACTCGCGGCTGTAGATATGAGAAAAGCAGACAACACAGTGCCGGAACTTGGGCAGCGTGTGTGTCTGCGCATACTTACTAAGCGTGTAGTAGATGGGGTCTGTCAGATACTCGCAGCTATGCTTCTTGCTCTTCTTAGGCAGTAGACAGGGGAGCGTGATTTCCAGTATGCCATCTTTCTCTATAACAGAGATGCCCTGCATGACACCAGCCGATGTCAGATACTCGGCTTTTCGGATGGTGGTCGTCTCATAGATCAGGTGCCGCAGCCGGCAGGCAATGACCTCCCCCCGCAGTGCGGCCTCTGTGGACAGCATTTCATAGTTATCTGAATGCCGCTGGATATTCGTGTTGTCCATAGCGTAGAGCGTGTTGGACAGGCGGGTGATCTCATTCAAAATGCTCTCTATCCGCTGCGAGAGGGTGGCTCTGTCCACAAGGTTCCTCCTTCCTGAAGTACTGTACGCAGCCCTGCTCATCCACCATGCAGTAGGCGGCGATATGAGGGATGTGCAGGTGCTGCATTTGGTCTTCTTCCTCAATGATAACGAGCCGTTGCCCGGAATCATCTTCCGCGGCCAGCGCGTGCTGCAGCAACGCTTCCTTACCCGGGCTTACATAGATGACCTCATATACCTCACCATCGGCGAAGAATACCAGCTTTGCAGGCATATTGTCAGGGCTGTGATACTCCACCTTTTCGATAAAGTCCAGCAGCACCCATAGTGCCGCTGTCAGTTCTCTGTCCTCGCGGCAGTCAGGGACATCTCCGTAGCAATCCCGGTCAGTGTTATAAAATATCCGCTGCTGCTTGACCAGATAGCGCAGCAGGTTTTCAATCACGCCCTCCTTGCCCGGATACAGGCGTAGAAGCTGGTCACGGCGCATGCAGTGATAGACGGTTATGTTCCGCAGCAGCCCTGCGGCCTCCTGTCCATAGATCTGCTCTCTGTTTCTCATAGGCGGCATCACCTCCGTAATGCGTATTAACTCCGTATTATATGCGTATTGATTTTGTAATGCGTGTTATCTCCGTATAAACGCCGTATTAGGCTTCCGGTCGCTTCATGCGGCGCAGCAGGTCAAGCAGCTCGCGGCGGTCTGTGGTAATAAGGTCGCGTTCCAGTGGGCTGGCTTTGATTTCCACTGTGATATTGTTGTTATTGCTGCTGATCAGGCCATTGCCCCGCTCAAAGTGGGTGATCTCCATGACCTCCGCTTCGGAGAGATGCAATACCTGCTGAACGCGCTGGGCTTCCTCGTCCTCCAGGTTCAAGATGACTTTCGTGCGGCAGTTGTTGATAATCCCCTTGCCGTACTTGCCGTTGTCCAGGGAGAAGAAGTCGTTCAGATCCTGCGTCGCGCAAATGCCGCTGCCGGAATAGGCGCGGATGGTCTTGAAGATCTCCAGCACCATCTCGGCCGCAAGACGGTTGCCGACGCCGAAGGTGCCAGAGCCGCCGCCGATGAGCTGCCAGCATTCGTCGATGAAGATGGCCTTTTCCTCCGTGCGGTTGGCTTTGGCTTTATCCCACACGAAATCCAGAGCTACGAACATCCCGATAGGCAGCAGATCGCCGCTGAGTTCCGAGATGTCCAGCACCGTGAACTTGTTGTCCAGATTCACATTGGTCTGCTGGTTGAAGGTGCTGGCCGAGCCGTGTACAAAGCGGTTGATGATGTTGGAAAGGCGTTTGGTATCGCTTTCCCCCCGCAGAACGTCGTAGAGGTCACCCAGCACAGGCATCTGGCGGTAAACGTTGGGGTTATCCGGATCACTGAGAGAGGCGTTATCATGGGTGATACCTTTCCGTGCGTAGGTACGAATCAGGGCATCGTCCAAAAGCTGTTTTTCCTCATAGGACATATCGGGGATCAGCAGGGCAAAGAAGATATGAAGCCGCTGAATTTTTGCTGCCAGCTCAGAGCGTTCGATACCGGGGCCATCCAGCGTTTCCTCCACGGACTTGTCTATCTTACGTATCTCCAGCACGTTGATGCAGCTTTTGGAGGCGGGGGAGATGCTGATAAACTCGCCGCCTGTGTTGATGCAGGCACGGTGGAACTCGTGGCCCTTCAGGGGTGCCAGCATGAAAACCTGTATGCCTTTGCGCCGCATACGGAGCGCCATCAGCAGGATCAGAAAGGTCTTGCCCGCGCCGCTGGTGCCGCACACGGCAATGTTGGCGTTCTTATAGACCTTGGAATCGAATATGTCGATAATGACCGGAGAGTTGTTGTACTTGTTCAGGCCGAACAGGATGCCGTTTTCATCACTCAGCTCATAGGACGTGAAGGGATAGCAGCTTGCCACGCCGGTGGTCAGCGCATTGCGCTTAGAGCGTTCAAAGAGGTGCTTTTCCATGCTGACCAGTGGCAGCGAGGAGAGAAATGCCTGCTCCTCATGAAAGGCGCGGCTGCACACGTCCATATCGCGGGACATGAGCAACTTTTTCATCTCATTGACCTTCCATTCCAGTTCATCCACTGTGGGAGCTGTTACTGTGATCAGCAGATTCAGGTAATAAAAGTCCTCGTTGTTGCCCAGCCCTTCCTTCAGGAAGTAGCCGCTTCGGATAGCACCGTCCAGATCATCAAAGTCCGTGTTGGTATCGCTGGCGTCCTTGATCTTACTGCGGTTGATACGAAGCTGCTGTCCCAGCCGCTGTACCATGCGGGCTTTCGGCTGGCGGCTGATGAACATATCCAGATCGATGCCATCCCCGGCGTTGACAATGAGAGACAGCCAGCCGGCCGGCACCTGCGCCTTATAGCCAGTGGATGGCACCAGCAGATAGGCGTAGTAGAGTCCGTCAATACAGATATGCCGCCCGTTGGTAAAGTCGATGCTGTCAGGGGCGAAGAACTCCGTACAGGGAATGGCGTCGATCTCAGATTCCAGTCCTTTCTCCTGATACTGGGCAACGATCCGGCGAACTCGATCCGGCAGCGATGTAGTGGTGTTGCGGCACAGCAAATGGTAGAGGGTATCGACCGTAAATTCATCATCGTTTTCCGGGATCAGCACCTCATTGCCGCATTGCTTGAGATAATTGACCGCGGTGCGGGCCGCCGTTTGCAGGGAGGCAATGGCCTCCGCTTCCTCGTTATCCCTTTTCCGACCTGCCCATGCCTCATATTCAAACACCATGAAGAACCGGCGCGAGGTAGCTTCCCGTGCACCGATCCGGTCAATGAGCGTCAGGTAGTCCTGCTGCAGCAGGCGACAGTTTTCATCGGTTTCCTGCGCCATCTCCTGCTGCACGATCTCTCTGTGCCGGTTCAGGTCGGCACGCTTGGCAATGACCTTGATCTGCATTTTGACCGGGCTAATCTTGAGAAACGAGATGAACGAGTAGATGATGTTCCGCTGCTCTCTGGCGCTGCGCAGCAGGAAGTTGATAGGTATAACTTCGACAATCTTCAGGTAACGGTGATCCCGTGTGTAGATGATGCCGTTTTCGATCTTCTCCACAGGCAGGTATTCCGCCACTGGATTGATGTACTTGGGCGCGTCGTCACCGCTCTTAGCTTTTCGCTTCTTGCGTTTTTTCCGCTTGTCCTGTCCCTCTTCATTGCGTGTAATAATACGGCGGTTGCAGAGATATTTCAGAACAAGAAAGATAAATGACGAGAGGCTTTCGCCGTTGATGCCAACCAGCGCGATGATGCCAAGAGGCAGCGCGGTCAGGCACAGAATGATGATTTTAGCAGTCAATGTCAGGGCGGACACCGAGAACACCGGTATGCCGATAGCCAGCACGATAACCAGTGCCTCGGCTGTATTGCGGAGCTTCAGCAGTCCGCCGAAAAAAGTCCCGCCCTCAATAAAATTGGGCGGGATGATATAGGTGTCATATTCATTTGGTTTACTCACATTTAGTTCTCCTTCCTACCCTATGATCCAGAACGGCCCACCGGCACCGGCACGGCCGCTGGCTTCATTCAGGATGATAGACAGATCCCATTCCTGTTGGCTTCGGGTATAGTTGGCAGGATCGGCCACCAGTATCTTTCCGTTCTCCACACCGCGCAGCACGATGAAATGTCCTGAGCTGGTGAAATGACCTTTCAGCATGATTGCCACCACCAGTTTGCCTTGAGAGAGCGCATCCACAATACGCTGCCCTTCTGTTTTCCCGCAGCCCTGTACCGGAAGCCCCCACGCTTTGACAGCACCGGGGATCAGCGAATGGTAGGAACCGCTTCTACTGCACCAGTAACCGTTTTCATAGGCCCAACGTGCCATCTCAACGGGATCGACCGTCTCGCTGGTCAAAGAAGATACCACCATTGCCATACAGGTAGGCCCGCAGCCGTAGGTGCCGATGTCGTCGGTGCCGTAGGGCTTGCTCGCGTACCGCTTGTCCAACTGATTATAGTAGACAACCTGCGTCGCGCCATCCGAGAAACGAATGTCGCCCAGAGATACAAGGCCGGTGGACTCGGCGGGCAGCAAGCCCTGCATCATACCATCGCCCAGGAATACGCTCAGGTTCTGGGCGTAGTTTTCCGCCAGTCCCTTTTGTTCATCCGACAGGGCGAATATCTTATCCTCAAAATAGGCCTCTCCGTTGTAGACGATGGTATATATCTTCCATATCTCTGTTACTTCCGTTTCCGTCACCGTGACCTTACCGGTTTTGGGATCCGTATTCGTTTCCGTTACCGTAGTCGTGCGAGACTCCTCCGTGCTCGTGAAGGTATAGAGGGCGTCCTTGGCCTTACGGATTACGTTCTCCATATCCCCGAGGGAGATAGATGCGTAGTCCTGATTTTTGGCGGCACAGTACATGGCAATGAAGCGGTTGGCATTGTAGGCCGGGGAGCTTTCGTATGGATTGATGATCTCCTTCTGGTCAGCGCCGGAAGCGGTAAAATCCGCGTCAATCCGGGCGCGAACATCCTCCTGCCCTTCCTCCAGCAAGTCGCTGATCGCCTGCGAGATCTGATTGATGTTCTCCACAATGGCGGCGTTGTCATTAAAAATCGGTGTGTCTGGACTTCCTTCAACCCCTGCCTTGGTCAACCCGCCGAAGATCAGGGAGGGCAGCAGCATGATGAACAGGACGGGAAGCACCAGCAACCCGGCAATGATGGCAGCAACCGCCTTGCGATGTGTCCAGAGTGCCGCTGCCGCCGCACCGTAAGGGCCTGCGGCAGCAGCGCCTTTTGCCGCGCCGCTTACCATTTTTCCTGTCTTGATGGCGCCGCGCACAGCACCGCCAGCGTGTGCGCTGATTTCAGCGGCTTCGTTCAGACCGCTGCGTTCTTGCTGGGTCATATCAGGTCTTGTCCTTTCTGCGAGGCGGGTCAGGCAGACGCCGGATCAGGCTCTCACGATAGGAAATGCCGCCATCCGGATTCTGATAGGGCTTTTTCTCCACTACGTTCTGTGCGTACTGCCTATACCATTTTGTGCCATCCACGGTGGTGACGGTGGTGTATTCCCGTTTTGGCTCCATATACTGTTCAGTGCTGTACATGGCAAAGGCACGACCGTCAGGTTCTTCCTCAGAGGTCTCCGTGCCGGTGATATGCCCACCGCCAATCTCCACATTGGAGAAGTTCGGAATGTCAGCCGCGCCTTCACCAAGAGCCGTATAGCCCATATAGGACATGAGAGCGTCCGCCGCCATATTGCCGGACATGACATCCCCAGATCCTGCGCCGCCGGTGGCAATACGGCTGATAACGTTATTGGCAATATCGCCGCCCTTGGTCATAGAGGCACGGAACGCCATGCCGCCAACGCCGCCGCTGCCTGTGCCGGTGGCGTTTCGGTACGCACCGTTATAGAAGCTGCGATTGGCAACACCGGCCAGACCGCCTTGCAGGAAGGTGTTGCTGTCACCGCCACTGCCACCGGTGCTTCCGGCTCGCCCTGCATTACCGCCTCGACCGCGTCCGGCGACGCCACGGGCGGCAGCGATGCTCCGCGCGGCCAGCATCGCTTCTGCCAGCATAGAGCCGCCTGTATGGCCCACATTGATGCCAAGGCCCTGCATGAAGCTGTCGATCTTCTGTGAGATCTTCAAAAATGCCACTGCGCACAGAAACCAGACGAACAGGTTTCCGGCCACGCCTTCTTTACCGGAAGCTGAGACCTGAGACTGCACATCTGATTCCGTCAGAGCAAAAGCCGGGATTGTGAGCGCACATATAACCAGTACGGACAACACGATCCCTGTGATGTATTTCGTTTTTTGATTCATGATCGTCTCCTATAGGGATAAGGGGTTTGCCAGGAAGGTTCCCACCATGGTGATGAACAGGCGTAGGCACCATGCGTTCATCAGCAGCAGAAATATCTGGCCGCCGAACATCCGGCACCACGCCTTGAAGATGTTGGAGGAGGCCTGCGCCGCGCCCGTAGCAAAAGCCACCGGTGCCGTGAATACCAGAACGCCCAGCAGCACATAACGCTCCGCCGCCTCAAATAGCAGCTTGATATAGTTCCACGCCAAAATGAGCACGAGGATCAGGGCGATTAGAGCCACCGCGCCGTTGGCGCAGACCCCAAGGATGGTAAGTATGACCGAATTGAAGTCGGCAAAGTTCAGTGCGGGCAGTTCAGACGACATGATCCATGCGTAGGGTGTCCCGCCGATTTTCAGTATCAGCTCCACGATTTCATCTGCGAAATAGGGCAGCAGGATAAACAGCACGGAGCGGATTGTCAGTTTTACCGGGTCTTCTGCCTCTACGCCTGCTATAAGGCCGTAGTTCTTGAATAGCTGCCAGATCAGGTTCAGCAGGATCATGCCGATGGCCAGTGCAACAAAAATGTTGTACATCGTCTCCGCGGCGGGAAAATAGCGCAGGAAGGTGCTCATATTGCAGCCCAGCGCACCCAGCACAGAGGTGTTGATAAGGTCGAGGCCATACATGACCTGTTCCGCGATCCATTCTACAATGCCATCTAATATGCCCATAGCACC
>ERZ1031347.1058-NODE-1058-length-11397-cov-8.141686_pt1 | contig 11397 bp, 10 predicted proteins | sample MGYA00517106_ERZ1031347 | MGnify/ENA primary metagenome ERZ1031347 (study PRJEB33719, sample SAMN04261392) | wastewater metagenome | biome: periurban shantytown; feature: human; material: feces | host: Homo sapiens | place: Peru: Lima | collected 2012-07-19 ...
AGTTTGCTTTTCTTTTGCAGGCGTTTTCTTTTTCAAATAAAAAGAAAATGCCGAAACGCTGTAGCAAATAAAATATTTAGTCAAGGCAGGGCGCGAAAGTACAAGTGAAATTTTACGACATCACATCATGCCGCTGTCGCGGCAAAGGGTCGTCGGGTCGCCGATCCCTACAAAGCGAACTGTTGCAAGCTGCTGCATAAATCGCTGGCGGATGATATCCGCCCCTGCGCTATTGTGTTAATTTGCAATATTAAAATTGTTTGCCTGACGACAGCTTTACCCTCTGCACAACTCCCGATTTATCAAACAGATATAAAGGAGCACTTTTATGAACCCTATAACAAAAAACGGCCTATTGCTCATAGGTCGTTTTTATGTCTTGCGAATACTCCGCCAAAGGCAGCCGGAATATTATCCCGAGCCTTTCGGCGGTATATGAGTGCTATATCAGCTCAACTTCGATGTCCTCTCGCGGCTTGTCGTAAAACGTCATGCACCAATCCGGCTCATATTCCGGCTCAAAGTGCATGGACGAGCAGGCCGTGTGTCCGCTCTCGTACTCGGAGATGATGACGGTCGGGCCGTCCGCGCCGCCGATAATGCCTATGGCCGACGTCTTTCCCGGCAGCGCCCCTTTATGCGTTCTGTCTCCCTCGGCGCAGTCCGTTATAAGCAGCGCGTCTTTTGATATTTCCGGCGAGATGTCGACGCGGAGAAGCGTAAAGAATTTAGGCTCGTCCTTTCCGATATGCGGAAGCTGCGCCAAGCTCTGCCGTTTGATATCCGTCACTGTAAGTATGTGCGTTTTCCCCGTCGCGGGGTTTGTGAACTCCGTCCTGTCGCCGGGGCGTTCCGCTTTGAAATGCACTTCGGAAACGCGAAGCCTGTCGGCGCGAAGGAGCAGGGAGAGCGAGCTTATCTTTTTCGGCCTTCTGCCGTGCCATGGTATGCTGACGCGCGTTATCTGCCAACAAAACGACTTGTCAAGCCCGTATTTTTCGAGCAGCGGTTCCGAGCCGCCGCCGTCGGGGGAGAGCGGATTCCAACAGTCGGAGCTTGAAAACTTCATAAGCGATTCTCTGCCGTTTATCTTCGTCGTAATAAATATCTCGCCTCCGAGCGGATTTTCCGCCTCTGCTTTCGCCAAGCGCTGCGGCGAAAAATTCTCGGGATCGTCGGCTTCGTCCAATCCGAATTTTTCGGCGAACGCGCGAAAATCCCCGACGCTCACACTTTTGAGAATGTCCGCAACAAGCCCCTTGCCGCAAACATAGACAGACGGCACGAGCCAATTTTCGCCTCCCCAAAGAAAGCTTTTATTGATTTCGATTTCCTTTCCCGCGCGGTCACGACCGAAGTGACCGTAGAGCGAGCCCTGATAAAAGACCTTGTGTTTTTTCTCCATATCAAAACCTCATCATGTTCCCGAGCTCGAGCGACCCGTCGGCGCGCTGCAATCGGGACTGATTTGAAAAACGTATCGGCTTGCCGTTCTCGAGCGGCTTTTCTATGCGGACAAAGAGCGACTGCCCGTCGTCTATGTCGTCTATATGCGCCGAGAATACCGCGCTCTTTCCGGGCATAAGGCGGCAGAGCCTCTGATTTTGAACCTCTGTCCACAGGGTGTTTTTTTCGTCCCCCACGCCGAGAGACACGCCGAGGTCATAGTATATCGGTGCGACGCCCGTATTCTTTATCGTGACGAAAGCGTAAAGCTTTCCGAAAATTCTCATAATTTTGGCGTCCGTTACCGTAAAATCATAGCCGAGAGCCGCCGATGCAACCTTGGCGCGCTCAACCTCGCTTGCGTCGAGCTTACCCGTGAACGCCCCGTCCGCCATAAGCCACGAGCAGTGGGTCACATTGACGCACTCGGAGTAGTCCTGATATCCGTCGAGCGGCGCGCCGGACAAGAACGCCGACTGCCCCTCCGGGCGAAACTCGCCGCCGATCGGCTGATTTTTCCATACGCCCGTCTGCCGCGCCTTTTTCATTTTAGCCATGAAGTGCCAGCTTTCGTCATAGAGCGTCGAGTGGGTGAACGAATCGTCGTGGAAGCCGACATTTCCCTTTCGCGTAGTGCCGGGGGTGCCGGGATAGCGGGTCAGAATGCGCGTAACTTTAAAGCTCTGCGCAAACGCGGAAATTATTTTTGCTTTCTGCTCATTTGTCGCCTCAAGCTCCGGCAGGCAGACGTGCCACTCGCCCCAGTGACCGAGAAGCCCCGTTGTGATATAGGCTATGCGGCGGTCGCCGTCGTATTCGCGCGCCAGCTCGTGCACAAAATCGCAGAGAATATCGATGAGCCTGCCGTCCGAATAGTCGGGACAAAAGCCTCCGCCGTATTCGTCGTAGCGCTCCTTTTTTATACCCATATCCCATATGAACCGCGGCACGGCCTTTTCGCCGATGTCGGATCCGGGATAGTCGAGATAGACTCTGAAAACCGCCTGATTCCCGCGCGCCGATATCGCCTCGAGATAAGGCTCGAGCCCCTCGCGGACGGTGTATTCGCCGCTGTCCGAGATGAGCGCGGAGAGCGGGATGTAGAACCACTCCATGCTGTAGGGCACGCTGTCGTCTGCGCCGTCGGGGCTGTAAAACGGCATGAAGCCCTTCAGCGGATTGCCGACCGTCCGCTCGTATTCAAAATTATAAGCGGCAAAGCCCCTGAGCGGCGAGATGCACAGCGAAAGCCCGAGCAAAAGAGCTGAGAGACGGGCAAAAAATTTCAGAAATCTTCTCATCGTGTTTTCCTTTCAGTATATCTCAAAAGCGTCCTGCGGCAGGTTTCTCACATGATCGAGATAGCCGATGCAGGCAGCCGCCTCGCGTTCGTTATAGCAATAATCGAGCATGACGGAGGTTTTTCGCGCGGTCTCGTCAAAGAGCTCGGTCATCACGCCGACCGCGTCCCATATTTCATTCGCCCGTGCGGCGCAATATGTCGAAAGATAACGGGAGCATATCTCCTCGGGCAGGAAGCGCGCCATATATTTTGACGATTTCCCGGTGCTTATCGTGAATCCGTTTTCCGCGCCCGTGAGCCAGTCGAGCATCTGCCGCAGCTGCGGACGGATGTTGAAATCCATCATTTCGAGCGTATAGCTCAGCTCGCCGCGCCACAAGCCCTTTGCAACATTGTCGAGGCACCACCAAAACTCGTTGCACACGGCGGAGAACTCCGCCTGCGTCGGCTTTTTCACATTGAAAACAGTCGTATCCTTGCCGATATCCTGCGGGATAATATTCTCTTTGTCAACAAGCACGCGGCAGATGTCAATATTTTTCAGCGCGTGCTCCGGCGTGCAGACATGGAGGTCGAGCCTGTTGCCGTCCGAAAACCGAATGAGCCAGCCGTAGCAGTTTTTTGTATCTGACTTCTCAAACGGACAGTCGTCGGGATATTGCATGAACAGCCGCTCGCCGAAGCGGTCTATCCATGATTTGTCTGCGATAAAGGGCGCCGTGTCCCTGACTATATATTCAACGTCGTAGTCCCGGAAAATATCTTTTTGAGCGTTCGGGTCGACCCGAGAGCCCTCGAGATATGCGGCGATTATCCGCTCATCCTCTCGGGCGGTGCGGATAATTAAATCGAGCATCTCTTTTTCGCTGCGCATATCTTCACCCCCCTTTGTTCCAAGTATAACATTCTTTCATCCTTTCCTCAAGATAAAAAGAGCCGGAGTCTCTGTCGACTTCGGCAAAAAACTTTATTTTTACATATTCCGAGGCGGCGGTTTAATCCTCGCGCTTTTTGCGCGCCCGGAGCTTCTCTATGCCCGTGCCTACAGCAAGACCGACGGCGGAGACTGCCGCGCCTATGGGCAGGGTGATGAGGTCGTCGAGGTGCATTGCTATGTCGCCTGCGGAAATGCACGCCGAAGCGGCGTTGGCGAGGGTGAAGGTCAGAAACGGAATGAGAGTGTACATAAGAGCGAGGATAGGCACAGCCCACCATTTTTTTCTCCCCCAATAGCCGTTTGCGCCGATGAGCAGGGAGATGACGAATGTGGTCAGCGGGATTGCGCCCCAGATAACGAGCACGGCATACGCGCCCGCGTCCGACCCGGAGACGGCGAGCCAGAAGAACGCGACCGACACCGCCCATATGACGAGATATGCGGCGACGAGCACGAGCTTTCCGAGTCTGCGGCGGCTCTTGACGGTGTTTGTGCTCTCTTCGAGATAGTTGAGATAGTTAAGATCGTTTGACACGGGTTTTTCCTCCTTCAGCAGGCAGTCGAGGCTGACGGAATAGAGGCCGCTCATTTTTATGACGCTCACTATGTCGGGATAGGTCTTGCCGGTTTCCCTTAGTTAAAAATATTACTCTTGTTGATTACTCAACTTTTCCAATAAATCGGTAATATATCTCAATTTCCTGTATTCTTTCGTTATCCTCATTCGTTGTTGCTTCATGTATGAGGATTTTTTCTATCATGGCATTTAATAATGGTGCTGTCAGTTCCTTTGGTACGGAATATTCCTTGATTAACTCAATCCACTTTTCAGCACCTATCATATCCTGTTCCATTTTACTTAGTTCTTCTCTTAGGCTTGTTATCTGCTGTTCCAGTTCTATCTGTTCTTTTTGGTACTTGCTGGACAACATCACAAAATTTCGCTCTGTTATCTTCTCACAGGCTCTATCTTCATACATTTTCGCAAATAAACGGTCAATCTCATTTTGTCTGTTCTCGGCTTTCTTCAATGTACTTGCCTTTTTCTTCTTTTCCCGTATTCTCTCTGCATTGCCAGCTTTCTGTATCTTGTTCAATACCTTTTCTTCGTCCTGCTGTACTGCCTTAGCCCAATACTGCAAGCGTTCCAATACGGCTTGATACAGCACATCATAACGAATGTAGTGCATAGAACAATTACCTTTGCCAAACTGCCCGTAGTAACTGCAAGCATAATAACTGTAAGGCGTTTTATTTGTCTTATTCGTTCCAAATCTCATAGACCAACCACAATCCGCACACTTGACAAGCCCTGCAAAAATCGGCGTTGCCTTTTCCTTTGTCTGTCTGCGTCTTGATTTTATCTGCTCCTGCACACGATAGAACACTTCCTTGTCAATAATCGGCTCGTGAGTGTTTTCTACTCGAAACCATTCACTTTCGGGCTTACGCACTTTCTTTTTGCTCTTGAACGATACCGTAGACTGCATATTGTGAACACTGTTTCCGATATAAACCTCACTTTTCAATATCGCCTTGACATGAGCAATCGTCCACTCATAACGCTTACTTTCGGGTTTTCCCTCAAAGATATGTGCAAAAGTACCGTATCTTGTAAAATTTAGCCATGACGCTGTCGGAACTTTTTCTGCTCTTAACTGCTTTGTGATTTTTGCACTTCCGTAACCTTGATAGGCTAGGGAAAAGATTTTTTCAATAATCCATTTTGTTTCATCATCAACCAACAGTTTTCCTTTGATGTCAGGGTGTTTCTTATATCCTAACGGAGCATAAGCACCGTAATGAGCCCCCTCCGCAAACTTTGTCTTAAATGCTGATTTGACTTTACGGCTTGTATCTCTTGCCACCCATTCATTGATGATGTTCTTAAATGGTGCAATCTCACTTTCGCCTTTTTCGCTGTCTACACCGTCATCAATCGCTATGTAGCGGACATTATGACTAGGGAAATACAATTCTGTATATTGTCCTGTCATAATATAATTTCTGCCAAGACGGGAAAGGTCTTTCGTTACAACACAGTTGATTTTTCCTGCCTCTATATCCTCAATCATTCTTTGAAAACTCGGTCTGTCAAAATTTGTTCCCGACCAGCCGTCATCAATATATTCATCAATGACATTCAAATGATGTTCTTTTGCATATAAACGCAACATACTTCTCTGTGTGGTAATGCTGGAACTTTCGCCCTGTAATTCATCATCTCGGCTTAACCTAAGATAAAGTGCAGTATTGTAAATCTGTTGTTTCATTGTCAGTTATCCTCCTTTATAACTAACCCGTGTTTACAATACCTGCTTGCAAGTAAAGTATAACACGGGTACTTTTTGTCATTCAATCTATTTCTTACAACTGCACCGATTTTATGCGATTGTCTGCTTTGCTTTTTCCAGCATGACATCAGTTAGAAGTTCTTCCATTGTTTTGCCCTTTTCGGAAAAATGCTCTTTTACTACAATCTTTGTCTTTCCTCTGTTGCCAATGCCACACTTGCCATTTTTCTTTTGAATTGTTTTTACAGCATTATCAATAACACATACCCCCTTTCTGTAAAATCTTTCTAAGCAATTCAACGGCTTTTGTCATAGCCCACAGGAGTTCCACCTCTGCATAGTTCTTATGTAGCCGTACCCATTGCGTGCGACGCTCTTAATGCTCAAGCTGTGGCTGTACGGGAGTATCATTATCTGACAGTACAGGTCATGGCGATAAAAGAGGACAAATCTTTTACAAGAACACAAATAGGTTTTCGCTCGCTCTTGCAGGGGAAAGGTCGTGGCGTATTTGTTTCAACGGCTAGCTGTCTGTCAAACGTATTGAATTACTTTATTCAGTTGTCAAAGAACGATTGAAAGAAAAAAATCGTCTTTCCTATATATCGCGTTGGAAAAGAGGAGAAACGTAACCAAAATCCAAAACTTTTTCCATTATTAGTACAAATGGAACGGTTCATTTTGGCAATCAACGGTTGATTTTCTCCTTTTTCACTACTATCTGTACAGCAAACGTCCATTTGCTAAGTTTAAATGGAAAAATTTTAACTTCTTTTCATGCACCATATAGGGATAGAAAATGTCATTTTGCTAAGTTGATGATGAAAAAAGAATATTTTCCTTTTCACACCCTAACTACCCAAACCATACCGTTACTGCCAACAATAGAATGAAATATTTTCTTTGCACCATATAGGGAACGGAAACCTTAAATTGTTAAGTTGAGAACAAAGTATTTTCATCTTTTCACATCAACACTCAACTGCTAATGCCTGTTTGAATACAAAATGATGATGTTTTTCCTCTTTTCACAGAAGACTGTCCACTAATCACGAATTTCCGTCATTTTTTCAAAACTTTTTTCTTCTTTCACTTCATATAGGGACAGCAAGCCCCGATTTAATGACCTATTTTCAAAAAAAGTTTAGATTTCCTTTTCTCGCACCATATCTGTACGCAAGTAGCCATTTTGTTGCAGATTTAATAAAAAATTTATTTTTCTTCTTTCACTTCACATAGGGAATGAAAACAGCTCTTTGCTGACTAAATCTGAAATTTTTCAATTACATTAAAAAATACCGTCATTCTCTTGTGGAACAGCGGTATCTATACGTTCTTCTATGGTTGATTTCTCTAATTGTAATAAATGTTTATGCTTGTCTTTTAGTTCTGCCTGCTCAATCATATCTTTCAGTATCGTTGTACGATTTTCTCTGTCTAATGCCTGTACCATTTTTATGGTTGGTGCGACTTGTCTTTGTAGCCAATGCAACGCTTTTTGTAAAGTGTAAGGCTCTGGCTTTGTGGTTAAGCGTATCGGCTCTCTGTTTTCCCCTACAAACCATGCCCAATCATCATTTGTTATCCATTGACTTTTTGGCTTGTCGTCCTCTCTGTCAACAAAGCGGACATAATGATTGATGATAGAAAAAGCGGTGCGTTCAGCGTCCCGATAGGTCAGTAAATCTACAACCGCATAATAGGCTCGTTCGTTCTTCATGCGTATTTCAAAACGGTTCTTAATCTCCGTATCTTCAATTTCTGTGCCATTCTTGACATACTGCTCATAATTTTTCTGATAAGCACACATATATAATTCGCTACTTGTTGAACCGAGATATAAGGTTTCTCCTGTATTCTTTGGTAAATCGCTACCGCATTTTTCTGTACCGCTGTAATCTTTCTGCATACGGAAGTAGGAGATACATTCGCCAGCCTTGTATTTTTCCTTTAACTTTGGAATATCCAATATTCCTGCTTTATCATTGATAGCCAAATCAAGCCGTTTCATCACACCACCAGCCGTCATACAATCCAGCATGAAGTCATACCATGAGCGTTCCTGTGCCAGTAGATAACATTCCATTTGCCGACAGCCTTTGCCTTTCAGTTCCAATAAAACACCTAAATGCTCCTGCATGGAACACATGATATTGATGTCGCCAAGTACATATTTGCTTTCATATCCGTATTTTCCATAATCTTCATAAAGCATGTAATTAGATTTCAGTTGTAATACATCACGGATAATCGCCAATGCGTCCGTAGTAGGAAAGCGGACACGAAAGTAATCAATCAATAAGAATAGTGGTTCTTGCGGATTGAAACGCTCAATCTGTTTTTCTATGATTTCTCTTAATTCGTCATTCAATGGCTGTTTTCCTTTTTCAATGCGGTTGTAATATTCACGGCTGATACCACAGGCAACAGCAAGCCTTGTTTGTGTTACTCCGTATTCCTCACGCTTTTGTCTTAGTTCTTCAATAAAGTTTTTATCATTCATTCTTCAATTCCTCCAATCAAAAAAGGCAACTACCATAATTGATAATTGCCTGTCATTAAAAATCTGTATAGAAAAAGCAGTCAATCCTAAGACTAACTGCTTTGTGTGTATGGATATAAAATTGCTTCTAATCTTGAATAGGTATCCAAATTTCAATAACTGAATTATCACTATTCCAATGAAAACGATAATCGTATTTTTCAAAGTGTAGGATAATATCTTTTATAGGAATATACGATGTACTAGGAATAATTTCTTCATAAATCTTGCCATAAGTTTCATATATTTTATCCATAGCACCAATATGCTCCACAACCAAATATTTATAAGACGGTATTTCTTTATACAGAAAACCCTCTGGGGTAATGGTTCTTTGGGGAATAGAACAGAAATAATAAAGTTTTCCATTTCTTCTTTCCATAAAAGCATATTTTACCCAATTTCCTGATTGTGAAAGATACGCTTTTTTCAAACTACTGTTAAACTTTCTCCAAAACTGTGTACTAATCTGAATATTCTTTTTTTGATAATTAGTCAGTTCTACTTCCTGCCCAATAACTGCAAATGCGTTTAATTCCTTTATAGAAAAATTTATCATTTTACCTTGTGAGAAGTGATAACGGTATAACTGTACGCATTTACCGTTATAATACAATTATCAATCGTTATATACCAGTTTTTTCCTTTTCTTGTGATTTCCGCATTAGAAAGGCTAATTTTTTCTTTGCACCATTCAATTACATTTTCTACATTCAAAGATAAGTTCTTTTTAATTCTAATAACGCCAAGTTCAGTTGTGTGAAGTCTTCCTAAGTTTTCCAGTAATTCATTTTCCATATTTTGATACCTCATTTTTCAGCAAATTTATTTGTATGTTTTATACCCCAATTATAACATTCTCATATCAGCACTACAATAAAAATAATTAAGCACCAATAATCTTATTGAACATCTCCAACCGTAAATCTTTCACACCATCAGTGATAAACACTGAGCTGACAGCAATTACGACAACTACCATAATTGCCTGCACTTAAATTTCTGCAAAAGAAAACGACAATCAATTTCTTATTTTTTGAAATCAACTGTCTTTCTCATATTTACTATTCAATTTTCATAGTGATATAGGTACAATTTATATCACTACTGTAAAAATGGGGTTTTGCCTTATAAATACAGCGTTTTCCGCTTGTTAGTGTATAGTGTTTCTTGTTTTTTGTGCCCCCCTTGTTAGATAACGGGGGCTTTGAACGGCTCGCAAGCTCGCCGAACCGCCGAAGCGAACCGCCCCCTTGCAAGCATGGCGGAAAAATCTTAAGGATTTTCCCGCCAACGTGGTCGGATCGCTCCGTCGGTTTAACAGCTTTTCTGTTTCTCTCTAGTTATCTACGCATATAAATCAAATCGGTTATTCCGTTATAAGTCTGTGTTTTACAAAGCCTTAACTTTATTTCCCTGTCTATGTTGCCCAAAAGACGAACCCCATTTCCTAACAGAGTAGGAATAACAGAAATGTAATATTTATCAATCATATTTTTGCTTACCAACTGCTGAACAAGATTTGCTCCGCCACAAATCCAAATATCCTTTCCTGCTTCTTGTTTTAGCCGTTCCAATAATAAAACAGGATTTTCACTTGTAAAATGAATTTGTTGGGAAGAATTGCACTCTTTATGTGTTAATACATAAGTTGTAAATTTATTATATACCCATTCTTGCGGAGAAAGTTCAGTAACAACCTGATGAGAAGTATTCCACCCCATTAAGACAGTATCTATATCTTTGGTAAATTCTGTATAAGTGTCGATGTTTTCATTGTCATTTCCATGACCATTTAGCCAAGCTACTCCACCATTACCGTCCGCAATATATCCGTCAAGGCTCATGGCAATAAATAAAACTACTTTTCTCATTTTTTCTCTTTTATAAATACAAACAGGAATTTGTCTTACAACAATTTATATATGCATAAAAAGCAATATATTTATGAAAACACCCTAAATCCAAAATTTACTCAATTCATTTTTTCCTTACATAAAATGTTCTCGTATATTTCACTTCCTCACCAAGTGTTTCCCCTATCAAAACTTCAAAATCATTGATATCAAATTCTGGAAAGAATGTATCTCCATCTTCAATATTTAAATCTACTTCTGTGATATACATTTTATCTACTATTTGCAAAGCTTCCTTAAATAGTCCATATCCACCAGATATGTATACATCTCGTCCTTTAGCCAATAATAATGCATCTTCTAATGATTTAACTGAAACTAAATTATCTCCTTGATACTCTGTTGTGGTGGAAACAACAATATTCATTCTATTAGGCAACGGATGACCGATTTCTTCATAAGACTTTCGCCCCATAATAACCACATTACCCGTTGTTAACTCTCTAAATTGCTTTTGTTCTCCCTTTATTTTCCATGGTATATTACCATTCTTGCCTATAACATTATTCTTTGACCTCGCAACAATCAAACCTATCATCTATTTCATCCTCCATAATATGATGTCGTACCTGTGATTCCATCAAGTGCACCACATCTTAACAAACTCAAAATTATCTCGAACTAACCAGCTCGACAAATTCCTTTTTTGTCTTCATCTGCATTATATCATATTGTTATAAGCATTGCCATTTCTTTTCTGCTTTTGAAAAGTTACTTATCAGCCTATGTTTTGTAAAGGGTGATATTCAGCATTTCTCACGCAACAAGCCCTTGACAAACCATAGACTAATAAGTTTTAAGGTAATCAAGCAGAAATGAAATAGTCTGCTGTTTCACGGCAACAAAAAAGAGATACCAACACACTTATGTAGTATCTCTTAGTCTAGTAGCAATATTCTTTTGTTTGCAAGCAGGTAAACATGGGCTGTTTCTTAATATCTTTTTGTTTGGGAAACACC
>ERZ1031347.1068-NODE-1068-length-11349-cov-15.131574_pt1 | contig 11349 bp, 8 predicted proteins | sample MGYA00517106_ERZ1031347 | MGnify/ENA primary metagenome ERZ1031347 (study PRJEB33719, sample SAMN04261392) | wastewater metagenome | biome: periurban shantytown; feature: human; material: feces | host: Homo sapiens | place: Peru: Lima | collected 2012-07-19 ...
CGAACGTCTGATGCCATGGAAATCTCCTCGATTGCAGGATGGATGTCTAACCGCACCAGTATAAAGCATCAACGCAACCTCCGCATAAAGGGCACCGACCCACTCATTGGGGACAGGCTTAATGCCCACCTCTGCACAAAGGGCACCGACTCAGTCATTGGGGACAGACTTAAATGAACAGTCTCCAAATGCCGGAGTGTTCCTTCGACTGGTCATTTATGTCTGTCCCCAATGAGTGGGTCTGGTCATTTATGTCTGTCCCCAATGAGTAGGTGCGGAAAGGGTGTGAATATTCGTTTAACGCGCTATGATGTGCCCTTGCATACAGAGCCCGGCGGAATGGTAACGGTCGCCGGGACACGTTATTCGAAAGGACAATCATGTCAGAAGAGCTTCGTTCCATCCCGCCCCAACACGGATCGTTTGTGTTTACGTCGGAATCGGTGACCGAGGGTCATCCCGATAAGATCGCCGACCAGATCAGCGATGCCGTACTCGACGCCATCCTCGCCAAAGAAATAGAGCTGCAGGAGCAGGGCTATATTGCGCCCAACGGCGTGCCCGCCAACGTGGAAAACGTCCGCTGCGCCTGCGAGACCCTCGTGACCACCGGCACCGTCATCGTCGCCGGCGAGATCCGCACCCAGGCCTACGTCGACGTGCAGGAGATTGCCCGTGGCGTCATCCGCCGAATTGGCTACAACCGCGCAAAGTTCGGTTTTGACTGCGATACCTGCGGCGTCATGAGCCTCATCCACGAGCAGTCGCCCGATATCGCCCAGGGCGTCGACGAGTCCTTCGAGACCCAGACCGGTGCCACCACCGACCCGATCGACCTGATCGGCGCCGGCGATCAGGGCATGATGTTTGGCTATGCCTCCAACGAGACCAAGACCCTCATGCCCATGCCGCACTACCTGGCGAGCCGCCTGGCCGAGCGCCTGGCTGCCGTGCGCCACGACTGCACCCTGCCCTACCTGCGCCCCGACGGCAAGACCCAGGTCACGGTGCGCTACGAGGACGGCAAGCCCGTCGAGGTCACGACCATCGTCATCTCCACGCAGCACGCTGCCGAGATCGAGGACATGGGCAAGATCAAGGACGACCTCATCGAGCACGTCATCACCCCCGTCATGGCTGCCGAGAACATGCCGTGGGACAACGCCGACATCTATGTGAACCCCACCGGTCGCTTTGTCGTGGGCGGCCCCATGGGCGATACGGGCCTCACCGGCCGCAAGATCATCGTCGACACCTACGGCGGTTACGGCCGTCACGGCGGCGGTGCCTTTAGCGGCAAGGACTGCACCAAGGTCGACCGCTCCGCCGCGTACGCCGCTCGCTGGGTCGCCAAGAACGTAGTCGCCGCCGGCCTGGCCGATCGCTGCGAAGTCGAGCTGGCCTACGCCATCGGCGTGTCCAAGCCGCTGTCGATCATGGTCGACACCTTTGGCACCGCACATGTTGCCGAGGACAAGATCGTCGAGGCCGTCGAGAAGACCTTCGACCTGCGCCCGGGCGCCATCATCCGCGACCTGGACCTGCGCCGCCCCATCTACGAGAAGACGGCAGCCTACGGTCACTTTGGCCGCGAAGACGCCGACTTCACCTGGGAGAAAACCGACCGAGTCGAAGAACTCAAAGCAGCCTGCGGCCTGTAATTAGGAACCACCAAGGTCACAACACGCACACGCTTTCAAAAGAAGTACCGCCCCCAAGCGGTACTTCTTTTTTATTAAACCGGTAGTGAAGATATTTCGATATGAGCCTACGCTGCGTCGCCAGCTAATGAATTTTGCAGCACGCGCACTTCTACCATGTATCCTTAGTCCCGAGGGGCGGGGCATAAGGTCGATCGCGAGTTCCGCACGAGCCGGAGAGCACTTAATGTGCTCTCCGTGCGAGCAGGACTGTCCGAGCAGGCGACCTTATGCCCCGCCCCTCGGGACGACGAGCCACGTAAAGGAGCAGCCATGGCAGGCAAGCCACAAACACTAGCTACGACCTCGGCATTCGAGATCTTGGGCCCCGTCATGGTCGGCCCCAGCTCGTCGCACACCGCCGGCGCCCTGCGCTGCGCCCAAGTTGCCGCCAGCCTGCTGGAAGGCCGCATCACCAAGGTCACCTTTGGCCTGTGGAACTCCTTTGCCCATACTTACCGCGGCCATGGCACCGATCGCGCGCTCGTAGCGGGCATCTTGGGCCTCGATACCGACGACGAGAACATCAAACAGGCCTTTGACCTCGCGCGCGAGCAGGGCCTCGACTATCACTTTGACATCAAGGGCGACGACGCCTCCATCCACCCCAACACCGTCGACATCGACATGGTCGACGACACGGGCGCCACGGCACAGGTCCGCGGTGAGAGCCTGGGCGGCGGCAAGATGCGCATCAGCCGCATTAACGGCGTCGGCGTCGACATCTCGGGCATGTACTCCACGCTCTTCGTGGCGCACCAGGACGTCCCCGGCGTGCTCGCCGCGCTCACGAACTTGCTTGCCTACTCGCACGTCAACATTGCCTTCTGCCGTACCTACCGCACCGAGGTGGGCGGCCAGGCCTACTCCGTCTTTGAGACCGACGGCACACCCGACGACACTGTCATCCCCATGCTGCGCAAACTCGACAACGTCGGCTACGCCACCTTTATTGAGCTCCCCGGCTCGGCATCATCGCTCTCCCCCGGCGTCTCGGCCAAGGAGGTCTTCGACGACGGCGAGCAGCTGCTCGACGCATGCGAGGAGCTGGGACTCAGCATCGGCGCCGTCATGGCCGTGCGCGAGGCGCGTCTGACCGGCGAGGAGCACGCCGTCGCCGCCATGCGCCGCGTGCTCGACGTCATGCGCGAGGAGACCACGGCCCCCATCGCCAATCCGCAGCGATCGCTCGGCGGGCTTATCGGCGGCGAGGCCAAGCTCGTCGATGCCACCGGCCGCAACGATTTGAGTGCAAGCCTGATGGGCCCCGTTCAGACCGATGCCGTGGCCCGAGCGATGGCCGTGCTCGAGCGCTCCGCCACCATGGGTGTGATCGTTGCCGCCCCCACGGCCGGCTCCGCGGGCGTCGTCCCCGGCTGCGTGCTGGCGCTCGCCGATCACCTCCAGCTCGACGACGAACAGGTCATGGATGCCCTCTACTGCGCCGCCGCCATCGGCCTCAACCTCACCACGAGCGCCTGCGTCGCTGGCGCCGAGGGCGGATGCCAGGCCGAGGTGGGAAGCGCTGCCGCCATGGCCGCCGCCGCGCTGGTCCAGATGATGGGCGGCACGCCCGAGCAAGCGCTCGACGCCAGCTCCATCGCGCTGAGCAACCTGTTGGGTCTCGTTTGCGACCCCGTCGGCGGCCTTGTCGAGGTGCCCTGCCAAAACCGCAACGCCATCGGCGTGGCCGCGGCCTTTAGCTCGGCGCAACTCGCCCTCGCCGGCATCAAGAGTCTAGTGCCGTTTGACCAGATGGCACACGTCATGCTCTCGGTGGGCCACGCCCTGCCTGCCACGTTGCGCGAGACGGCCAAGGGCGGCATCGCGCAGGCTCCGGCAGCGCTTTCGGCGTGCGCGAAATGCGGAATATGCGGATAGCGAGCAAAAGCGAACGATGGGTGGGACATATGTCCCACCCATTCTTTATCGCCACTCTTTTCGTAACACAAGCAATTGCCTAATCGCTATAATTCAAGCCCAGTTAAAACACGATGAGCCGTAAAGCGAAACTCGAAGGATATACACACGATGTCGCAGAACGATCACACCCAACTGATCCCCGACCCGCAGCAGCCTAGCAGGCATGCCGGTGGTGTCCAGTCGCCGCGTCCCATAGCGCCAGCACATGGCCAACAGCGCGCCGCGGCAAACACCTCCCCGCGCCCCAATCAGAACCAGCACCAGCAGCGCCAGCAATATCAGCAGCACCAGCAGCGTTCCGCACATGGCGCCGGTCACAACCAGGGCCCTTCGCACGCTCGAGTTTCCAACAACCGCGGCCCCGCCGACAACCGCTCCGCAAAGGGCAATAAGACGGGTGGCAAGACGGCGTTCTTCGTCGTCCTCGGCCTCGTCGCTATCATCTATATCGTGGGCGTCGTGGCATTTTCGCAGATTGCCTACCCCAACACCATCATCGCCGGCGTCGATATCTCATTTTCCAACGCCTCTTCCGCCGCCACCAAGGTCAACTCGGCCTGGAAGCACTACAAGCTCACCGTTTCGGGTGACGACTTTAGCTGGACCTATCAGCCTAAATCCGACGAGCCCATCGTCGACGGCGAGGCAGCTGCCCACGAGATTATCGGCAACAACGAGCCGCTGCTGTGGCCTTCGCGCCTGGTTGCCTCGCTCGGCGGCAAAAACGTTAGCGCGACCAAAAACGACACCATCGACCTGGAACAGGACGTCGACCTGTCCATGCTCTCGGACGCCTTTGACCAAAAGCAGTTCGAAGAGGATCTGGGTACTGCCATCGACGCATTCAACGAGGGCCGCTCGGGCACCTTTGAGGCCTCGAATTCCTACGACGAGCAGGCGGGCAAATTCACGGTCGAGAAGGCTCGCTCCAACGAGAAGCTCAACCGCGAGCACGTGATCAAGTATGCCGAGCTCGAGCTCGCATCGCTGGCGGAATCCGTCGATATCACCAAGATCGGCAACGACGCCTACGAACCGCTCAACGGCACCCTCACCAACGACCAGATTCAGGCTGCATGCGATGCCGCCAACAACTTCCTGGGCGTCAACGTGACCCTTAAGCTCAACGGCAATGATGCCGGTAAGGTGGACGGCAGTTCGGTGCTGCAGTGGATCAGCTTTGCCGATCCGGCCAACCCCACGCTCGATACATCGCAGATCAGCAGCTGGGCCGCCGAGCTCGCCAACGGCTTTAACACCGTGGGCACCACCCGCTGGTGGACGCGCGCCGACGGCAAGGAGTGCGCTGTCGAGGGCGGCGACTTTGGCTGGTCCATCGACAGCGACACGCTCGCCAAGCAGGTCGAGGACGCCATCAATAACAAGCAGACCGGCGATATCGAGATTTCGTACTCCAAGAAGGCCGACACGTTTACCGCCAAGGGCGAGCCCGATTGGAAGGCCTATATCGACGTCGACCTGTCCGAGCAGCACGCGCGCTACTACGACGAGAACGGCAATATCGTGTGGGAGGCCAACTTTATTTCCGGCAAACCGGGCGAAGACGCCACCCCCGAGGGTGTGTGGCAGATCAACAGCAACGACGGTGCAAGCAAGCTCATCGGTGCCAAAGACCCCGCGACCGGAAAGCCCAAATACGAGAGCCCGGTCAGCTACTGGATGCCGTTCGAGGGCAATATGGTCGGCTTCCACGACGCTACCTGGCAAAACGATTCGAGTTTCGATAATGCCGAATCGTATAAATGGTGCGGAAGCCACGGCTGCATCAACCTGCGCCTGGCCGATGCAAAGGCACTCCACGACTGCATCAGCGTCGGTCTGTGCGTGGTCGTGCACTCGTAGTAAAACACGCCTTCGCACAACGGGGGACTGACGCTCCAATCTAACAGTTCCGAAAGATACCGCCATAATGCGCCCGCCTCTCGCGACGGGCGCATATACTTATCGAGGAACTTTCTATAAAGGAGACGCCATGTCAAATGTCCCCAACATCACCCCGGGACCGAATGATACCGAGCGAGCGCCCGAGGGTGCCACCGAAACGCTTCCCCTCATAACAACCGTGCACGCCACACAGCAAAACGGCAGCACAAGCGATGCAACCGAGATTTCTGACGAAGAGGCCTATGCCAAGCTCAAGGCGAAGCGTGCCGAGCGTCGGCGCAAAAAGCTCATCCGACGCGGCATCGCCGCCGGCATCGTGGGCGTCATTATCCTAATAGCCATTATTGTGAGCGTTGTCCTCAATTCGCAGCCGAAATCTGCAGGTGAACCTGTTACCGACATGGTCATGGAAGGCACCTTTACCACGACTGTCGAGGCAAAAGGACAGCTCAAGCCAATTTCTGCCTCAGTGGTCTCCCCTTCTGTCGACGGCACGGTAGCATCGATCAACGTGCAAGCCGGCCAGTCCGTCAACGAGGGCGACGTGCTCATGACCATTAAAAACGACGAGCTCGATCGCAACGTTGCCGAGGCGCAGCGTGCGGTGACTGCCGCACAGGAAGACCTGAAAAACGCGAAGGCGGCGCTCACCGCCGCACAGGCAGCACCGACGCTGGATGGCGACGGAGCGACCGCCCCGACTGATGTAACCTCCGACGCCAGCGCCGTCTCGAGCGCCCAGCGCAATCTCGCCTCGGCCCAGGCAACCCTGGACCAGGCAAATGCAAAGGCGGCAGAGCGCACCGTAAAGGCCCCCAGCTCGGGCAGCATCGTCGAGCTCAATGCCATGGTCGGCGCCACGGTGACCGGAGGCATGGTCATGGGCGAAGGCGACACGAGCGGCGGCAAGCAGTGCATGCAGATCGCCGACCTCTCCAAGATGAAGGTGACGGTTCAGGTGGGCGAAAAGGACATCGCCAAGATCGCCGTGGGCCAGAACGCCAACGTTACCTATCCCGCGTTTCCCGATATCGTGAGCCAGGGCACCGTCACGGCTATCGCGTCGGTGGCAAACTCCGATGCCGCCAACGGTGGCGGCGGCAGCGTGACCTTTAACGTCGACATCCTCATCGAAGCACCTGACAGCCGCCTTAAGCCCGGTATGACTGCCGAGGTCTCGGTGGTAACCGAGCAGCTCGACGACGTGGTCATGGTGCCGACCATGGCGCTGATGACCGAGGACGGCGAGCACTATTACGTCAATCTGGCCACCGATGACGAAGGCAAGGAAACGCGCCGCGTTAAGGTAACTGTCGTAACGCAAAACGACAACGAAGCTGTGGTCGGCAAGACGCAGGTCAAGCGCGACGACCAGGGCAACGAGATCAACCCTAACGTGCCGGTTACCAAGCTGCGCGATGGCGACACCATCGTAATGGATACTGGCGCGGGCATGACAGCAGACGGCGACGACAGTATGCCTGCCGACGAGGGCATGTAATGCGCCCCGTCATCGACATCCGCAACGTGCATCGTATCTTTGAGAGCGAAGCCGGTTGCGCCCACATCCTGCACAACGTGAGCCTGGCGGTAGACCCCGGTGAGTTCGTCGCCATCACCGGTCCCTCGGGCTCGGGCAAGTCGACGCTCATGAACATCCTGGGTTGCTTGGACAAACCGACGGCGGGCGACTATTACCTGCAGGGGCTCAATGTCGCCGAACTCGACGATGATGAGCTCACCGAGGTGCGCGCGCTGAGCATCGGCTTTGTCTTTCAGAGCTTCAACCTGCTGCCGCGCCTGTCGGTTATCGAAAACGTCATGTTGCCGCTGTCCTACACCAATGTGCCGCGAAGCCAGCGCGAGATGCGCGCCGTGCACGCGCTGCAGGCCGTCACGCTTCCGGTCGACCACTGGGACCACCGCATATCGGAACTCTCGGGTGGACAGATGCAGCGCGTCGCCATCGCGCGCGCCCTCGTCAACGATCCGCCCATCATCTTGGCCGACGAGCCTACGGGAAACCTGGACTCGGCAACCGGGGCGCTCGTCATGGAAACATTCCACAAGCTCCAAGAACGAGGCAAGACCATCGTGCTCATCACGCACGACCCGGGCATTGCCGCCGAGGCCGACCGAGCCGTGACCATTCGCGACGGGCGAATCCATGACGGCGCATATATCGCGCATGCACCGAATACGCTACGCGGCGCCATCAGCAATCTACCCGTGATTTGCGCACCTTCTACAACGCCGAAAGGAGCGAAGGCATGAGTACCCGCGATCTTATCCAAGAAGCCCTGCACTCGCTCGAGGCCAACAAGGGACGTAGCCTGCTCACCATCCTGGGCATCGTCATTGGCATCGCCTCGGTCATAGCAATGACCTCGCTCATCGGCGGCATCCAAAACAGCCTGGTCAACAGCTTGGGCCTCAACGCGGCCCGCATGGTACAGATTTACTCGTCCCAAGAGCTCACCGATTCGGACGTAGAGAAGCTGCGTAAGATGGTGCCGCAAATTGAGCAGATCGGCATCGTCGACAGCGCCTATTCCGAGTACAAGGTCGGGGATAAAAGCTATACCGTCATGGCGCAGGGCGTCGATAGCGACATGCTCGACGCCGTGGGCGCCAGCAAGATCATTGCCGGTCGTACCTATAACGACATCGAGTCCAAATCCGGTGCGCGCATGGCGCTCATCGGCCGCGGCGGCGCCGAGCAGCTGTATGGCAACGAACAGGACGCGCTCGGCAAGACCATCAAGGTCTCGAGCGGAGACGTGCAGATCATCGGCGTTATCGACGGCGGCAACGACTCCATGGGCTCACTGAGCCTGTACATGCCACGAGCAACGATCTCCGAGCTCTACGGCGACGACAATCCGTCGTTTCCCAGTGTGACGGCGCTCGCCGCCGAGGACACGGACATGGATGAACTCTGCAAGACGATCGAATCCAAGGTGCGCAGCATGAAGGGCATCTCGGAGGACGACGAGTACGAAAGCGTGACGGCAAGCTCCATGAAGAGCGCTATCGACGCCCTCAACTCCTTTATGGGCGCCTTCTCGCTCATCATGGGCGCCGTTGCCGGTATATCGCTTTTAGTGGGCGGTATCGGCATCATGAACATGATGCTCACCAACGTGACCGAGCGCATCCGCGAAATTGGCATTCGCCGCGCCCTGGGTGCAAGCCGACGTGATATCACCGCTCAGTTTTTAGCCGAATCATCGGCGCTGTGCATCACCGGCGGCATTTTAGGAGTCGTGATTGGCTATCTGCTGGCCTGGGGGCTCACCTTCTTTGCCGCGGGCTCGGGCATTATGAGCGAGTTTGGAGCCACCGGGACGATTACGCCGAGCTTTTCCATTACGACCGTACTGATTGCGTTTGTCGTATCGGTCGGCATCGGCGTGATCTTTGGCTTCTACCCCGCCCGCCGCGCCGCGAGACTCGATCCGGTCGAGTGTCTGCGCTATCAGTAAGCCGTGACCTTACGCGCGCAGCAATTTGGGCCCGGACCTGCGTTACTTCGCAAGGGCACGGGCCCAATTCTCTACATGGACACAGGCTTGGCTACCCGAGCTTAGAATCCAGGCTGGATAGGCCGTTGAGAGTCAGGTCGTTGGCGACCGCCGAAACGCGCTCGATGGGAACCGAGCCGTCGGACAACGCCCACGTGCGATAGATGCCGATAATGCCGGACAGCAAAAACGCCAGGTAGTAATCGAACATCTCATCCTTTAAGCCCTCGGGCAGCAGGTCACGCTCGGCGATCTCGTGCTCGAGCGGCACGCGCAGACGAGCCATAAAGTCATCGAGCGGAATGTTTTCAATCAACTGGCGATTAAGCACCAAGTTGTTGCACAGCGCCTCGTTAACGGTCTTGAAAAAGGACGCCGCAGCGCCAAGTGCGCGCTCGTTGGTGTCGCCACCCATGGAGGAAAGCGTCTTCTCGACCGAATCGACGATCATCTCGACCACATCGACGGCAATGGCATCGAGCAAGCCGTCGACCGTGCCAAAGTGCACGTAGAAGGTCTTACGGTCGACGTTTGCCTCACGTGCGATGGCGCTCACCGTAATATCGGCCAGAGGCTTTTCCATGAGCAGACGCTCAAACGCCGAAAGAATCGCATTGCGGCTGCGAACGATGCGGCGGTCAAGGCGCGGTTTGCTGGTGGCCATAGACGAGTCCCCTTCATGTCAACAGCCCACCTGTAAGTCCTCTACATGTGGGAGATAATCAACGTAAGAGGATTATCCTACAACTCACATCGCAATGACGAGCGTCATCAAGAACGCACGACTCGCCCACTGAGTCCTAGGGCCGCTTCTTTTTATTGAGCGCCGCCGGGGAAACGCGGATGCCGTCGCCAGTCTGACGAACGTAGGTCTTGCGAGCCGGCCTAGAGGCCACAGCGGCCTTTTGAGCACGCTGATTGGGGTCCACGGTAACCTGGGACGCAGGATGTGCCTTAACGGGCGCAGAGGGCGCCTGAGACGTGCGTCCGAACTTTCGCATCACACGGTCCCAGCGCGCATGGATACTCTCGTTATGAGCGCTCTTAAGGCCCAACAGCGGGGCGGCCAAAATGGTCGGCGCGATAAAGGTGATCAGACGCCATAGCAGATAGCCGGCAGTCGAGGCCGTGCCAAAAAAGTGACCTAAAAACAATGCGAAGCCGCCCTCGGCGCCACCGGTGCCGCCGGGCAGCGGAACGGCGGAGCTCAGCAGCTGGACAAAGGCACTCGCGGCCATGACCGAGAAAAAGTCGACTTCGTGGTGGCCAAAGGAGAGCATCAAAAAGTACGGAACCAGGTAGAAAAACGCCAGCTGCAGCATAGTGATGACGACCGTGAGCAGCATAGACGAAAAATGGCCGGCAGAGAGTTTGAATTTCTCGGAGAACGAGTAGATCTCGCCATCGACAAAGGCGCGCCAGCCCTCGATCTTCGCAGCGGAGACGCCCACGCGCTCGAGCCAATTGATGATGCAATGCGCGACGCGCATGACGGTCTTGGGCATCAAAGCCACGGCAAAGATGCCGAGCAGGATGCAGCAGTGGCCGCCAAAGCTAAAGACGCACAGCAGCGTCATGTCACCATAGCGCTCGGCGAAAAACGGCATACGGGCGAGCAACAGAATGGCGCCCCATGCCACCAAACCAAATTGGTACACGATAAAGCGCGTGAACTGCGTGGCGCCCGCTTCGCCCACGTTTTGACCAGCTTTGGTCAGGCGGTAAATCTGGGCAGGCGTAGAGCCCATCATCATGGGTGTCAGGTTGCCAAAGAAGATTCCGCTCGCCTCGACCGAAATGAGGTCGCGGATGCCGACGGGCGAATCGGGGTCGAGCCAAACGGCGATCGCGTACGCCACGATGCCAAAAACAAGATACAGAAACATACAAAAGCATGCAGCGAAGAGCCAGGGCATCTGAACGCTGGACATAGCGGCCCAAAACTGCCCCATCTGCCCGGTCACGACTAGATAGACGATGTAGCCGATCAGCACAACGCCAATGAAGATGGCGCCGCGACGCGCGCTCTTGTTGTCATCGCCGCCAGAAACCTCGACCTGGGGCTTTGGGCTATGCTGAGAGGACTCCGTCATGAGGCTCCTTCTGACCGTCAAAGTATCTGGCCTATTGTACCCGTATGGTAGATGAGCAAAACGTAAAGCCATGAGGCAAATGGGATTAACAGACCAGACCACTTATAATAAAAAACCCGACCTTTTCACGAAAGGCCGGGTATCTAAAACATGGTAGCCCGTACCAGATTCGAACTGGTGATCTCCGCCTTGAGAGGGCGGCGT
>ERZ1031347.1077-NODE-1077-length-11307-cov-19.058834_pt1 | contig 11307 bp, 10 predicted proteins | sample MGYA00517106_ERZ1031347 | MGnify/ENA primary metagenome ERZ1031347 (study PRJEB33719, sample SAMN04261392) | wastewater metagenome | biome: periurban shantytown; feature: human; material: feces | host: Homo sapiens | place: Peru: Lima | collected 2012-07-19 ...
CAACTGATTTGTAATCAGTGGGTTGCAGGTTCGATTCCTGTCACTGGCTCCATGAGAGTTTCGGGCTCTGTTCCTTGTGGGACAGGGCCCGTTTCTTTTTAGGTGGTGCGCCATTGGGTCAGCGCCCATTCCGTTTTCGGTTTGTCTCTATCTGTAACACCAAGATGGGTAATTCGCTTCTAACTGTTACAGATCAAGACAGAAGGTCGAGGGTTGGTCCGTTTATCTCAATCTGTAACAGCGGAGAGGAATATGTCTACCTAACTGTTACAGATTGAGATAAAGAAACAAGCTCTACCGTGACGGTTGGGTGGCTCTCCCGAATCGCGTATGAACCTCAGCGACGGCAAACTCGGGGCTTCCACAGGCTAAATCTGGAACGCACGGGGCTTTGCGTTGCTCTGTATACTATTGGCAGGCGTTTCCGGTATAAGTCGCTTGTGCTGTCATCGCTTGTGCGGTGTGGATTGAAACAAGTTTTATTATGAGCAGCTGGAATCGCTCAGCCCGGTGAATTGACCGTTCACCGGGCTCATTTCGATTTAATATAACTTGAAGTTTATACTGATTGAAAAAGATGTCCGTACAACCATGTATCCTCGAATTCATTGGAGGTGGCAATGGACGTCTACTATGCTCACAGTATTGATGGTGCTGAAAAAAGCGAATGGCAAACGCTTAAAGAGCACCTTTCAAACGTATCGAAGTTAAGTGGCTTTTTCGCGGATGCTGTTGGCGCTGAACAGCTGGGGATTGCGGTTGGAGCCTTGCATGATGCGGGGAAGGCCTGCCAGGCGTTTCAGCTACGCCTTGAAGGCTCACCGGCCAAGGTCGATCATTCGTCTGTGGGTGCCATCGTAGCGTATGAGAAGTTGTGTGAGGTTGGCTACCCCCTTGCCTACGCTGTGGCGGGCCACCATTCCGGCCTATCCAATGGGCTTACGAGTGAGCCGGGATTGTCTTCCCTAAGGTCGAAATTAAAGAGAAAAGATCTGTTGGACGCTATTGACCCCGCTGTTGTTCGGAATATGCGTAATCAGCTAGGGATAAGTGCCGGAAAGCTATCGAGGGAATTAATTGAATTCATTCGGCGTGGTTTGTCGGATTCTAGCGAGATTGACAAAGAGGGGCAATTCCAGGCTTATTTGCTCACGAAGGTTCTGTTTTCCTGTCTTGTCGATGCTGATTATCTTGATACAGAGCGGTTCATGGCGCCCGACAATTCACACCTGCGATCGGCCACGGTTGATTCCATGGATGGACTGCTTACAAAGTACGATTCGTACATGGCGCGTCTTTGCGGTGTAACGGAGGACAATGAGCTCAATGCCTGTCGTGGCTCCGTTCGAAATCAATGCATGGCGGCAGCGAAGAGCCCACAGGGGTTCTTTACGCTTCGGGTTCCTACTGGGGGAGGAAAGACTCTCTCGGTTGTGAGTTTTGCGCTTACGCACGCCAAGAGGCACAGTCTGCAACGTATCGTCATCGCGCTTCCATATACAAACTTAATTGAACAGACAGCAGATGTGCTGCGTGATGTTTTTGGCGCCCAGAATGTACTAGAGCACCATTCAAACTACGATTTCGAGGCCGTTGATCCAGAACGCGCTCAGCATGAAAAGCTTGCAACACAAAACTGGGATGCGCCCATCATTGTTACGACGAATGTCCAGCTGTTTGAATCTCTATTTTCAAATAAACCCGGTAAGAGCAGGAAAGTGCACAATATCGCAAAGAGTGTTCTGGTCCTCGACGAAGCGCAATCACTTCCCGATGGAGTGCTCAAGCCGACACTGGCGATGCTTGAAATGCTTGTTCGTTCTTGTGGCGTAACTTGTGTGCTCTGTACGGCAACGCAGCCGTACTTCAAAGATATCTGGCCTTTCAAAGAAACTCCCCAAGAGATCGTTACAGACAGAGCCGGCTTTAATGAGGTGTTCGGCGAGAGAACGTACTTTAATAATCTCGGGACGTTGACTGTGGACCAGCTGTGCGATCGGCTTGCTTCTGAAAAACAGGCACTCTGTATTGTCGGAAACAAGGCGGAGGCTCGGGAACTTTATCGTGGTGTGGCGCAGCGTCTTGAGGATGGTGTCGCGGAGGAGTCGTGCTTCTACCTGTCGACAAACAAGACGCCCGATCATCGCATGCGCGATCTTAAAAAAATAAAGGCGCTGCTGGCAGCGAATAGGCCGTGCCATGTGATGTCCACACAGCTTATCGAAGCGGGAGTCGATATTGACTTTCCGGTTGTTTACCGCGAACTTGCTGGAGTTGATTCTCTGTTCCAGGCTGCGGGGCGATGCAATCGTGAGGGGTCGATTAAAGAGCCGGCCCCAGTCTATATCTTCGAGTGCTTAAAAGAAGATGGAACGCTATTCGGAACAACCTCCTGGCTTACAAAGCAAAGGGAAACTACGCGGGCGATTCTTCGGGAGAGGGGCGGAGTCATTGATTCCGGTGCCATAGAGCCGTTCTTTAAGATGCGCTACTCGAGTGAAGAGGAGCTGGATGCTTATCAAATCTTGAGCATGATTTGTTGCAATGCAGATTTGGAATCATCGTTAGAAATAATGCCGTTTGCAACAATCGCAGAGAAATACCGGTTCATGCCAGATGAGTCTCTTCCTGTATTTGTGCGCTGGGGCGACGATGCGGAGAGGCTATATCAAGACATGCTAAATGTGCTCGAGCCGGGTGCGTTGGCACGGCCTGCCCAACGATTCAGCTTGAGTCTGAGGGAAAGGGAGATCAGAGATCTTGAGCAAGCGGGATATATCGAAGAATTGGCGCCGTTCAAGATTCTTAATGCTTGCGATGGATGCCGGATTGTCTACGACGACAAAGTGGGTTATCGATTCGGAGAGGAGGAGCTCTTGACGCTCGTTGGCTAGAGGATTGAAGGGAGGACAATAATGGGATTTGGAATCAAAGTGCTTATTAGTGGAGATCGAGCATGTTTTACGCGCCCCGAGATGAAGACTGAGCGCGTAAGCTATGACGTCATAACGCCGTCTGCTGCACGAGGAATACTTGAGGCTGTCTATTGGAAGCCGGCAATCGCTTGGAAGATTGACAGTATCCAGGTCGTGAACGAAATACGTTTTGACACATTTAGGCGTAATGAACTGGCAAGCAAGCTGAGCTATCAAAACGCAAAGGCTGCCTATACAAAAAACGTGCCTGTATATGTAGACGTAATGGCTGATCGCCAGCAGCGGGCCACCATGTATCTCAAGGATGTTGCGTATATCGTCACGGCTCATTTTGAAATGACGGCGCGAGCGGGTGAATCTGACACGCCCGAAAAACACTACAACATTGCGTTGCGAAGGCTTCGAAAGGGACAGTGTTTCAATCAGCCCTATTTGGGATGTAGGGAGTTTCCGGCTACGGTGTCGCTTGTCGAAGACGGATCTGTCGAGTCGTACTACCAAGACATCGACCGGTTCGACCTGGGATTCATGCTGTATGACATCGATTTTAAAAACAGCATGGAGCCGATGTTCTATCGGGCTGTTATGAAAAATGGCGTCATCGATACTTCACGGCAGGAGGTGAAGCGATGATTCTGCAAGAACTGACTAATCTTTATGATCGATTGGCTGCTGATCCGGAAATCAAGATTCCAGGGATGGGGTGGAGTGTCGAAAACGTTTCGTATCGTATTCGAATTGATGACAATGGACATACGACGGGCGTAATTCCGTATGTCGTCGGAGAAGGCAAGGAACAAAGGCGGTTTGTTAAACGGATTGTGCCCGAGCATGCATCAAGGACCTCGGGAATTCAACCGTTTTTCCTGTGTGATAACGGCTGTTATTTGTTTGGCCTGGGCAAGACGAGGGGCGAGGAAAAGTTTAGCGCCTCTGCCGCATTGCATAAAAAGGTGCTTGCGGAGTCTAATAATCCCGCAGCACGAGCGGTGCTCGCTTTCTTTGATCGGGGGCCTCAGGCATATGAGTTGTCGAGCGATGACGTCGGTGTAATTGCAAGCACTTTCGTTGTTCTTGAATATGCGCCAGAAAACAAGCTTATTCATGAAATGCCAGATATAGCGCGTCTATGGGACCTGTATAGAGCTGCAACGGCAAACGCGGACGCGGCCAAAGGACAGTGTGCCATTACGGGAGAGCATGGTTCCATCGCCAGATTGTATCCTCAAGTTACGGGGTTTCCCGGCGCTCAGTCTGCGGGAGCGAGCTTGGTGTCCTTTAATTGCTCGGCTTTTGAGTCTTATGGAAAGCGCGGCACCTATAACGCTTCGATTTCAGAGACTGCGGCATTCAAGTCGGGAACTGCGCTTAGGTACCTTTCAAAAGATGATAGCCATCGAGTGAGCATCGGTGATTCGCTCTTTATCTGTTGGACTGATGGGCCAATACTGCGGCCGACTGGTGTGATAACTGCGCTTTTGGGCTTTAAACAAGAGCGCAACGGATCGCGTGCCGAGGACGCACGGACACTTGACCAGGTGCGAGGAGATCTCCAGTCGATACGCCAGGGATATGCTCCGATGCCTTCTGCGCCGTCGACAAAGTTTTATATGGTCGGCGTAGCACCAAACGCAGCGCGACTATCGATTAGGTATTTCAAGGTTGAATCCTATGGAAAACTCGCCGAAAACCTAATTCAGTATTTGAACGATATTGAGATGGTCGATGTTAAGCCCACCTCGCTAAAAAGCCTGCTTCGACAAACGGCACCACTGGGGGAGGGCGCGGCCATTCCTTCGACATTGTTGCATGGCTGTTTTGACGCAATGCTGGGCGGAAGTCTCTTCCCCAGGGCTTTACAAGCTTCTGTGCTAACGCGTATGAGGGCAGACCACGCATCGAGAAACCGTTGGGATATGGGACAGCGAGCAGCATTGCTTAAGGGCTGTCTTAATCGACAAATTAGAAAGAATAGCGCGGCAGGAGAAAAGGAGTACACGGTGTCACTTGATAGGGAAAACGCTAACCAGGGCTACGTGCTCGGTAGATTATTTGCCGTTATTGAGCGGGCGCAGCGAGCCGCTTTGGGGGATGGCGTCAATGCAACCGTTCGCGATAAGTATATTGGGGCAGCATCGACAACGCCGGCGCGTGTTTTTCCGCGGTTGCTGGCCAATTGTCAAAACCATCTTTCAAAAATCGAAAAAATGCCCGGAAAGCGAGGCATGGCCGTGGGCATTCAAAAAGATCTTGATGAGATTGTTGGCAAATTGAACGGCAACGAGGGATTGTTTCCACGGACGCTTGGCATGAATGACCAAGGAGCCTTTTTTATCGGCTATTACCAGCAGAGGCAGAGCGGTTTTGTGCACAAGGAACCCGAAGAGCACGAAGTGGTTTCATCGGTTGAGGAATAGTGCAACGTTATCTTTAGAGGAAAGGAACAATTCATGTCAGAGCCAATCAAGAATCGTTATGAGTTCACGCTTTTCTTCGACGTGAAAAACGGCAATCCTAATGGCGATCCCGATGCAGGAAATCTTCCTCGTCTTGATCCGGAGACCAGCAGGGGCATAGTTTCGGATGTGTGCATCAAGCGCAAGATTCGCAACTATGTCGAACTGGTTGCTGATCAAGGTGAGGATTGGTCGGTCTCCGGAGGACATCGCTTTTATGTCTATGTGAAAGAGGGCGCGGTCCTTAACGAGCAAAATGAGCTCGCCTACCAGCATAACGATATGAAGCCGCAATCCAAAAAAATGCCTAAGGCGATGGAAGACCGGCTCAAGGTGACGAAGTTCATGACGGACAACTTTTATGACATTCGTACGTTTGGGGCTGTAATGACGACAGAGGTTAACTGCGGTCAGGTGCGAGGGCCGGTGCAGCTTTGTTTTGCCGAGTCGGTTGATCCGGTCCTTCCGCTCGAAATGAGTATCACGCGTATGGCGGTCACCAATGCAAAAGATGCCGAGAAGGAAAGGACAATGGGACGCAAGCAGTACATTCCGTATGGTTTGTATCGCTTGGACGGATTTATCTCGGCTTCATTGGCCGAAAAGACCGGGTTTGACCAAGACGACCTCAACTTGCTGTTCGAGGCCCTCATGAATATGTTCGAGAACGATCATAGTGCGGCACGAGGGCTTATGTCTTCCCGTAAGCTCATCGTATTTAAGCACGAGAGCAAGCTTGGCAACGCGCCGGCCCACGTGTTGTTTGATGCCGTTAAGGCCAAACGAGTGATTCCTGAGGGTCAGGAAGCCCGCTCTTATGCCGACTATCAGATTGAAGTCGGAGAAATGCCCGAGGGGGTTACGGCGGACATTATTGAGTATATTCCCCCGCGAGCATAACTATGTTTGGTGATGATGACCTGCTGGCGCTTTCAGGGTTGCAGCATATTGCATACTGTGAGCGTCAGTGGGCTCTGATCCATCTTGAGCAGGAGTGGTCTGATAGCTTCGATACGGTTCGAGGGAATCTGTTTCACGCTCGTGCTGACACTAAGGGATATTCAACGCTGCGGGGTTTTCGTTGCGAGCGAAGGGTCAGGCTCGTTAGCCATTCTTTAGGAATCTATGGCATAGCCGATATTGTCGAATTCGGGCTCGACGCCGAAGGCGGCTCAGTTCGTCCGGTTGAATACAAGGTAGGTAAGCCAAAAATCGAAGATTGGGACCGGATTCAAGAGGCGGCACAGGCAATGTGCCTCGAGGAGATGCTGGGCCGTTCAATCGATGAGGGGTATCTGTTCTATGGTGAAATACGACGAAGAGAAATAGTTGACATTGATTTCGCTTTAAAGCAAAGAGTCAAACAGCTATGTCAAAGAATGCACTCGTTGTTTGAGCAATGGAAAACCCCGCTGCCGCTTAGAAGCCATAAGTGCCGAAGGTGCTCCTTGGTGGATAAATGCCTTCCAGATATCTGCGGCGTTGACGCTCGTGACTATCTAAAGCGGATGGGTCTGGAGTTGTGAGGGGGACGAAAGATGAAAAGGCTGCTCAACACGCTTTACGTTACGAACAAGGATGCCTATGTCTGTAAGAAGGATGACAACGCATGCGTTCGAGTTGATGGCGAGGATGTGTTAAGGGTTCCCCTTCACCTGCTCGAGGGTATTGTTCTATTTAACTATGCGGGTGCGAGTGCTCCGCTTTTGTATGCGTGCGCCGCGAAGGGCATCTCGGTGTCTGTTCTCGATGAGAAGGGGAGATTCGCCGCCCGAGTTGAGGGCCCGGTGTCGGGAAACGTGCTTTTGAGAAAAGCTCAATATGAGGTGGCGGCGGACCCGACCCGATCACTCGTACTGGCTAAACGATTTATGGCGGCGAAGTTTTATAATTCACGCGCGGTATTGCTGCGACATAAGCGAGAACACCCCGAGAACGGAGATGGTCTCTCAAATGCGATTGATACGTTTTCCAATGGATTGGGTGTGCTGGGCTCCGTGGCGTCGCGAGAGGAACTGCTGGGCGTGGAAGGGGATGCTGCCCACGGCTATTTCGATTCGTTTCCCTCGTTAATTAGGGATAAAGAAGCCCGCGCCGAATTTGTTGGCAGAAATAGAAGGCCGCCAAAAGATCCCGTTAACGCATCGCTGTCGTTTTTCTACACTTTGACATCTCGTGAAATCGCCACGGCGTGTGAGTCCGTTGGCCTTGATCCTCAGATGGGTTTCTACCATCAGCCGAGGCCTGGAAGGGCGAGCCTAGCACTTGATGTGCTTGAGGAGTTTCGTGCCCCTCTGATTGACCGATTTGTAGTAGCGCTATTCAATCGCGGACAACTGAATAAGACAGATTTTGAGTTCGATGCTGGCGGAGGTTGCTTCTTTAGCGATGCGGCGCTTAAGCGCGTTCTGGATGCTTGGCAAAAAAGGAAGCAAGAAGAAATCAAACATCCTTTCCTGGATGAAAAGGTCAAAATTGGACTGCTTCCGTTTGTCCAAGCGCAGTTGCTCTCGCGTTATTTGCGCGGGGATATGAATGACTATCCCGCTTTTTGTTGGAGATAGCCATGTACGTTTTGGTTTCCTACGACGTCTCGACATCGGATTTATCGGGCGCCTCTCGGCTTAGGCGCGTGTCTAAAATATGCTTGCGCTATGGTCAGCGCGTTCAGTGCTCCGTGTTTGAGTGCATGGTGGATTCCGGACAGCTCGAAAAAATGAAAAGCGAGCTCCGGTCTGTTATTGATGAGTCAAAAGATAGCCTGCGCGTGTATAACCTCGGGAAGAATTGGCAAAGAAAGGTGGAGCATTTTGGTGCGAAGAAACCTTATGACCCTGAGGCTTCGCTAATTGTCTAGCTCGATGTCGCGCGAATGGTAAGTGATGCCGATTTATTGCGATGTTCGCGCGCGTTCCTTGACAACGGAATTGAGGAACCGCAGGTCGCGTAATCTTCGTTAGCTTTGTTGCGACTTGGATGTAAGATTGCTTTGTCGAATAGTTGGTATTTGTCCAGTTAGGAGACAGTCGCGCCCCACGCGGGCGCGTGGATTGAAACCTTGATAATCCCGCAGGCAACGCCGACTTCATGAGTCGCGCCCCACGCGGGCGCGTGGATTGAAACGACATAACGAGGCCGAAGCGCCGCACCATCGTGAGGTCGCGCCCCACGCGGGCGCGTGGATTGAAACTTGCCGTTGTAGCGGAAGGCCATGCACTCGGAATGTCGCGCCCCACGCGGGCGCGTGGATTGAAACCAGGAAACGACGGCTCGACGAGCCCCATTTAAGAGGTCGCGCCCCACGCGGGCGCGTGGATTGAAACATCCGAAATGGGGAGCAAAGAGGCACGCCCACCTGTCGCGCCCCACGCGGGCGCGTGGATTGAAACATGGCATGGCACGAGACCCAAAAGGGGAGTGCCCGTCGCGCCCCACGCGGGCGCGTGGATTGAAACCCTGCCGCGAGGCCGTGGTGGTCACGAAGCGTGCGTCGCGCCCCACGCGGGCGCGTGGATTGAAACGTAAACCTGCTGGAAAACAAGGAGGCGAGCATTGGTCGCGCCCCACGCGGGCGCGTGGATTGAAACATCCCGGGCAAGCGGATGGTCGACGGCTACTTCCAGTCGCGCCCCACGCGGGCGCGTGGATTGAAACATGTGGATGGTGGTTATTAGGTCAAGCTCGCCACGTCGCGCCCCACGCGGGCGCGTGGATTGAAACTTTACCTCGACAAACTCATTGATGAAGGGAGAGTGTCGCGCCCCACGCGGGCGCGTGGATTGAAACAATGATTAAATACTCGCCTTCGCACATCGCTTCGTGTCGCGCCCCACGCGGGCGCGTGGATTGAAACAATAAAAATAAAACCGACCTCACGGACTGTATCGGTCGCGCCCCACGCGGGCGCGTGGATTGAAACACGGCGTCGAAGATGAGGCTCGCCAGCAACCTGTGTCGCGCCCCACGCGGGCGCGTGGATTGAAACCACTGGGTGAAGCCGGCGGACTTGAGCGTCTTGGGTCGCGCCCCACGCGGGCGCGTGGATTGAAACATGTGCGTGTTCAACAGGGACGGCACGCCTCGCTGGTCGCGCCCCACGCGGGCGCGTGGATTGAAACATCACGAGTACCACGTGCATTCGCATCCAGGCAGTCGCGCCCCACGCGGGCGCGTGGATTGAAACCCGAGCGCCGTGAGGATGACGGCGAGGGTGAGTTGTCGCGCCCCACGCGGGCGCGTGGATTGAAACCAAAACAACAGGAGCTTCGCGCGACCTATGTGCCCGGTCGCGCCCCACGCGGGCGCGTGGATTGAAACAAGGCAATCGCACTCGCGACCGCTATCTCCTATAGTCGCGCCCCACGCGGGCGCGTGGATTGAAACCACCAGTAGTCGCCGAGCCCGTAGCTCGAATAGCGTCGCGCCCCACGCGGGCGCGTGGATTGAAACATGCCGGACATGACCGAATCGACCAACCGCGCCGAGTCGCGTCCCACGCGGGCGCGTGGATTGAAACTCGTTCAGCGTCTCGGAAGAGCAGACCCGCCTAGGTCGCGCCCCACGCGGGCGCGTGGATTGAAACAAGGAGGCGTGGTGGGACGGCACGCTGCTGTGCGGTCGCGCCCCACGCGGGCGCGTGGATTGAAACGTCGAGGTCAAATCGCGCATGGCTGATTTCAAGAGGTCGCGCCCCACATGGGCGCGTGGATTGAAACATGCCGTACGACAATCAGGGGAGCCTTGTCCCGTGTCGCGCCCACCGGGCGCGTGGATTGAAACACCACCGGGATGCCCGCATCGCCGAGTGCGTCGTGTCGCGGCCCACGCGGGCGCGTGGATTGAAACGGCGGCCGCTACCGCTGCACCGTGGACTACCTGGTCGCGCCCCGCGCGGGCGCGTGGATTGAAACTTGTGAGGAAACTCGTGGGGGTTCAAATCTCCCCGTCGGCCCCGCGCGGGCGCGTGGATTGAAACGCGCCGTACGGCCCCGGATGGCTCGGCGGCGTCCGTCGCGCCCCACATGGGCGCGTGGATTGAAACATGCCGTACGACAATCAGGGGAACCTCGTCCCGTGTCGCGCCCTCCGGGCGCGTGGATTGAAACTTGTCGGGCGCAATGTTGCCGTTCGCGTCGTTTCGTCGCGCCCCACGCGGGCGCGTGGATTGAAACTTAGAATGGCTATTGCAGGTAGAACCAGCGCTGGTCGCGCCCCGCGCGGGCGCGTGGATTTGCCGGTGGCGACATGGCTGGCGTGTGATATCGAAAGACGGATCAATAGGCACGCAATGGACATTCTCAATCTGTAACAACTGGGGAAAAGACTGTCTAGCTGTTACAGAATGAGATAAAGGTCTGGTCCGGTCAACAAATGTCTCAATCTGTAACAGATAGGAGAGGAAAACCGTTCTAGCTGTTACAGAATGAGACGTAAGCTGGGGTCTCTGCGTAATATCTCGGTCTGTAACAGATAGGGGAGAAAATGTTCTCTAAATGTTACAGATCGAGACAAAGGCCGGACCGGTCCCAGTCATCCTGTTTGAGCGAGGATTTCCGGATATACGAGCGTGGAAAATCTCCCGTTTAGTGAATGAGCGTGGATAATCTCCCACATTGGACTCGATGGCACGCCGAAAGTGGGAGATTATCCACGCTCGATTTCAAACGGGAGAAAATCCACGCTCGATTCTGTCTGGGAAGCCCGATCTCGACCTATATATAGGTGCAAATGAGTCGTTATCGAAGTAATATTCTGCAGGCTCACTCCACTACGCCAAAGTGTTCCCTCGGGAAATGTCACCGCTATATGCAAATTCACCGTCCTTCATATCCAAACTCAGTAAAACCGCAGGTAAAAGGCATATAGATACGCCCGGCACCGTGTATCTAGAGGTTTTCGTTGACAGCCCCCAAGGT
>ERZ1031347.1079-NODE-1079-length-11298-cov-4.980076_pt1 | contig 11298 bp, 5 predicted proteins | sample MGYA00517106_ERZ1031347 | MGnify/ENA primary metagenome ERZ1031347 (study PRJEB33719, sample SAMN04261392) | wastewater metagenome | biome: periurban shantytown; feature: human; material: feces | host: Homo sapiens | place: Peru: Lima | collected 2012-07-19 ...
AGCGCCGCCCGCAGAGCGTTCGCATATTCATGCGGGTATTCTCCGATAAGAACAACATCAAAGGACTTTTCCTGCTTCTCGTCCGCGTGACTTCCCTCGTTGAACTCGTCCCGCTCCGTTTTGCAGCTGCCTGCATTGCACATGTTGATGTATTTCGCAGCATTCAAAAGCATACGCACCCCGTTCAGCTGCTCCGAACGAGTGACACGCATGAGCACGATCGGGCGATCGCCGGAGATTCCGTGTTTCCAAAGGCCGCGAATGCCGCCAAGCCGGCTTTTTATATCACTCTTGCCCTTTGACACAATGCCTTTCACGATAAACGCATTCAAAATCTGTGCAAATGCGTTTGTTTTCGCGTCGATTTCAAATGCACGAAGTATTCCCGCCGAATGCATTCGCGCCGCAGCCTCCGCACTTTGCAGCCGCTGCCTTTGCCGATGAAGAATCTCATCAATTCTCGTTCTGTTCTTTGTGAATCCGATCGTGAGACGCACGGTTCCGCTTTCGCCCGGCCCGAGACGAACCTTTGTTTTTGCGAAAAAGTACGGCTCAACCGGCTGCACCGTCGGCAATTCTTCCGCGTCGGCTGCCGAAATGCACTGCATCAGCAGAGCATCTTCATGCCTTTTGTGCCGCCCGGGGCAAACCAAACCATCCGCGCAAAATTGCACCCTTTCAAGCGATGCAACGTTGAAAAAAGCGGAGTAAGACGGCTTCCCCGGTTTTTTTCTCATTGTAAAAATCAATGTGTCGTCCGTCCTTTCGGATTCGGTGCAAACATGCACAAATGCCGGATGCGCCTCAAATTCCCTCGCCGGTGCAAGCGCGATTTCGGCGAACATGCCGACATCGACCGTTTCTTCCTTTTTGCCGCAGTTAATCAGCTCCAGCGTGCGGATTTCACAATCCGAATCAGCAGAAACCATTGAAGTGAGGCGTGCCCGAATCGAACCGAAACGATCATCCGAAACAACTCTGTGCGGCTCCGCCGTGATGCTTCCCGAAATGCGTTTTGCAGCTTTTTCACCTGATTCGGAATCATATTTTGCAACTACAAAATCCACACCGTTCGGCGGAACAAAGCCGAATTCCGAAGCGTTTGCCGCATCTTCCCCAAACGCGCCCCATGCTTTGCCGCGCAGTCGGGTTATCAACACACCGCCGCATTTTGAATAGCCGCAGCCGTTTTCATCAACAAATACGCTGTATGAACCGTTTGTGATAATCTGTCCGTTGACCGCCTGCCCGCTGTTATTTTCCGTCCGCCCCTCGGTCGGCTGCATTGCGATTGCGTTTTTCCGATTGCCCGGGTTTTTTATCTTCTTCCGAATAAATGCTCCCCGCAGCCGCAGTGCTTCGTTCCGCTTCGCTTCCGCAGCGTTTTTTTTGATAATGCGAACAAATTCATCCGCATTACGAGCCGCGTGCGGCTCCCTGAAAATTTCACTTTCATAGGTTTTAATTCGAATGGGGTCAACGGGCATGTTCTCAAACAACAGTTGTTCGTTCGCTCGAACCTCGGGAACGCTCATGAATCTTCGCGCAAGCACATTGTTGTTCAAAGCGTTGTTGATTGCGCATAGGCTCATGCCCTGATGGTGCGCCATATAGCTTTTTACAATTGCAAATCCATTCTTTTCAGCCGCCCCGTAATCGAGCGCTTCATAAAGCCCGTATTTGCCCGCTGCGCCGATTTGGCAGAGCAGGCGCAGGTTCTCCGCCGCTGCTTTCGGCTCAACGGCAAGTGCAAGCACGCATGCATACGGTGCAATAACATCCGACCACATTCTGCCCGGTGCAAGCGCAAGTTCGGGATTGCCGAAAGCACGATATTGATAGCGCAGGGCATCATCGAACGCATAATACCCGGATTCCGACACACCCCAAGGTTTTTCCGCTGCGGCAGCAAGGATTTGCGTCAGCACCGCATTGCGGCAAACCTCAAACTGCATACTGTAAGGTACGGTTTCAAAGAAAATCAGCGGCATCAGATACTCAAACATCGTCCCGCTCCAGCTTTTAAGTACGCGCCCGCCCGAAGCATCGCACATAAGGCGCGAAAGCGCAAACCAATGCTCCGACCCAATCCGAGAAAACGCAATTGCAGAAAAACTCGTCAGTCTGCATTCTGATGCAAGCAAGTCATAATGTGACGGAGTAAGCTTTCCCTCCTCGAACGAGCAGCCGATATGAAAAAGCTCTCTCGTGTTGTCATACAGTACCCTAAAATCCATTGCCCTTGCGATCGCTGTGCAGCGCGCCGCAAGCTTTTTCAGTTCTTCCGCAAACTCTGCGGAGGTCTTTTCCGCCTGCCCCGCGCATTCAGCAAGCGCGCATGCCGTTGTGATAAGGCAGGCGAACAGATTTCCGCTGTCAACAGTCGATATGAAGCGCGGACGCAGCAGCGATAAGTCGCGCAGGTTATACCAATTAAAAGGATGCCCATGCCATTTTTCAAGCTTTTCTATGGAATTCACCATGCGTTCAAGGCGCGTGAACATTCCGCGCCCATCGAGCAGATGCATATCATGCGCCGAAACAACAGCCATCAACCCCATGCCGATATTCGTGGGCGAAGTCAGCATTGCCGCGCCGCGATAAGGCTCTTCCTGAAAATTATCGGGAGGGAGCCACGATGTTTTTTCGGTGCAGTTCTGTTCAAAGTACTGCCAAGTGTCAGCGAAAATTTCCGTCAGCCTGCCTCTCTCCGCTGCGGTAAAACGATAGGAATCGGGCTTTTCATCCTTCTTTTCCGCAATCAGCGGCGCACAAAGCCAAAGCACCGCCGTCGCAAGACCCGCCGCTGCCATGCCTGCGGTTTCGCCGTTGTGTATCTGCCGTGCCGCTGCAATTGCCGCAGAAACGGCGGCGGCGAGAACAATTGTGCCGAATGCGGCGCACGGAAACAGTGCCTTGAAATATTCCCTTGTATTTTGCGGTCTGCTGCGCTCCGCATCCGCCGCTGTCTGCCATTGCAGCATGTTTCGGTGCGAAAAAATCATTCTGTACAACGCACGGCAAACAGCATCCGCATCGCGCAGAGCCGAATAGGGCAGCACCGCAAGCTCATACAGCCGACGCCCGGCAAGCAGAACAAGCGGACGAAGTGCGGACTTTCGAAAGGGCAGACGAAGCAGCAGGAATGCGGCTTCCAACAGCAAATCAATGAAAAAAGTCGTTACAGCAAGCAAAAAAAGCGGGCGAAGCCCCAAAACGGCGGCAAGCAGGAATGCGGCGGCGAAGCTTATGCCGCCGAAAGCCGCACGGATATTGAACAGGATCTTTCGCCGCGAAACTGCATCAATTCCCGAATTCAGCGGCGGAAACAGGAAGGGGAGGAGCTGCATATCCCCGCGCAGCCAGCGATGACGCCGCTTTTGCCACGGCAGCAATGCGGACGGTTCGCCGTCATAAAGCACAATATCGGCGGCATATGCCGCACGCGCAAAGCAGCCTTCCGCCAAATCATGGCTCAGCACGGTATTTTCCGGGATTTTGCCCGAGACCGAGCGCAGGAATGCATCAATATTGATTATGCCCTTTCCGCCGAAGTTCCCCTCCTCAAAAACATCCCAATTGAAATCGGAAACACGAACGGAATATGCACACATGCCGCTTTCTCCGCTTATCAGCGCGGCAAACCCGCTCTCCGCCGCCGAACGCGATGTTGCCGCCATGCGCGGAGCAATTATGCCGAATCCGAAGGACGGACGCGCCGCACCGTTTTCAAACACGGGAAGGTTGAGCGGATGCGCCGCCGCACCAATCAGCCTGCGCAATGCTCCGTTTGGCATTATTGTGTCCGCATCAAGAACGACAAGAAAGCGGAAGCGTTCTTTTTCGCTGCAAATATCCGGATAATTGCAGCAAAACTCATGCGTATCCCCGTGTGCGGCACAGTCAAGCAGTGCCTCCACCGCGCCGCGCTTACGCTCCCTGCCCATATAAACACCGTCCGCCGAATTGAAAACACGTTCCCGGTGCAGATAATGGAACACCGGCCTTTTACCGGCGCAAAACCTCGAATTCAGGTCATCGATAAGTTTCTTCGCAAGCTCGATCAGTTCCGCTTCTCCCTGCTTTGTTTTCTCGGCGGAATCGGGAAAATCCGCAAGTATTGCAAACTCTGCGCCGCAATTTGCCGCAGCAAAGTCCTGCGCCGCAAGATAATGCGCTTCCAGTGTTTCCGCCGCCTGTCTGACGGACTTTTCGGACGTTATAAGCACCGGAACGGCAACAAGCGTTCGATTTTCCTCCCCGATGCCTCCGCGGAGCGAAAGGCGGGGAAGGGGACGCGGTTTTTTAAACACAGGCATCAGCCGCGCTTCTATTGCAAAAGCTGCCGAAAGTGCGGGCATCAACCCGAATATTACGGTCAATACCGTAAACCACGCACTGACACGGGTATTTGCGGGAAAAAAAGCCGAGCCGAGTCTTCCCGCCGCTGCCGCCGCAGGCACAAGAAGCGCAGCCGCAAGCAATGCTTCAAAAACCGTGAGCAGTGCGCATTTTGCCGAATTTGATAATTTTACGCATTTATATTTTTGGACATCGGTTCTTTTTCCCGAATCGGAGGGAGCCTTTGCGCCGTTGTCGTTTTTTAATCCTTTTAACCGTTTTTTCTCCGCACGAAGCGCACGAATCAGCTCCGGCTTCCCCTCCGCAAGCAGACTGCAGCCCACAAGAGCGCGGCGCCCCGTCCGTCCCTTTGATAGTTCGAACGCCTTCCGAACCACGGTCTGTTCCGACGCCGACGTCCGTTCCGAAATTTCGGCCGCCGCTTTAAGATAAAGCTGCTGCGTTGGCTCATCGGAAGCCGAAAAATCCGCTGCATCCGCCAGCCTGCGGCGGGTTATGTTCAGGTTTTGAATGCACTCCGAAAAATCCGCATCGTCAATTCTTGATAATGCGGCAAGCACGTTCTGCAGAGCTGCCGCGCGCCCGGTTCCAAGCGGGCCATCACCTGCCGTGCATACAATGCCGTACAAAGTCTCAAGCTCCGCCCGCCGAAGCATCGCGGGAAGCAGCTGTATTTCACGCGTTGTCAGGGGTCTGTTTTGCTGGTACTCATCGAAAAACTCAACGACGGAGCCAATGCCCGGTGCACCGCCGCAAAGTTCGCAGAGTTTCTTTGCAAGCACTGCGCAGCGAAGGCTGCCCGCCGCCTCGCCCGCCGCAAAACACGGCAGCCGTCCGAATTTCAAACTTTCAGCTTCCGCTGCGGCAATCCGAAGCTGTTTTTCAACACGATAGTATTCGTTCACGAGCACTTCTCCGACCGCACCGCAAAAAACGCTGCCGGCGGCAAGTGCATAATTCCTGCGATATTCCCCGTTCAACCCGCGCCGCATTTCAAACAGTCGCTTTCTGTATGCGGCCCGCTGCGAGAAGCCTGTTGTTCTTTTGGTTTCCTCAACCGCGATTTTGCTCAGCTCACGCGCCGCTGCACCGAGTTCACCGCCGTTTCCGTTTCGCGCTTCCGCAGTCCGCCGACTTTCATTATCAAAACGATTCATTAATCAATACCGAGCCTTCTGTTATTTTCGTGTTTTTTCAATAATGTCTATTATGTCCGAAATGAAATCCGCAATGTACGGCAAATTGCTTTTTGCCAATACCTGAAAAGCGTAGATTATCACCGCTCCGAGCACCGTCACGCCGACCGCCGTGCCGAAGCCTCGCAGCAATCCTGTCAAAAAAGCACGGCGGAATATCCGTTTTTCATTCGAAGCGTATTGAACATAATCCAAAAAATGTGCTTTTTCAAGTGTATAAGCAAATGAATTTACAGTCCTTTGAAGCTTTGAAACTTCCGATGCGGGACAGCTGCCGAGTTTGCAATTCCGTCTGCATTCCGTTTTGCGCGCCGTTTTTCGGTTTTCAAACTTTCCTTTTCTCTTCATATCCGTAGCGTCTGCGCAGATGTGCATTATTATTCTCGAAAGCCTTCCCGTTGGGGGAGTTTTTTCAGATTTTCGTTCTTTTTTCGGTACAGCTTGTATATTGAAAATGCAAAAGAAAAAACGGGTGCGAACACCCGTTTTGATGCTGACTCTGTTTTGTTTTCGGCGTTTTGCTGTCGGTTCGGCAGCGTGCATCGATTTACTGTTCGTCCGCCGTTTTCGAATTCTCCTCCGGCCCATGTTTCGGTTTTGAATCCGAATTCATCTGCCGCGCCGCGCGCAGCATTTCAAGCTCCGCCTTCAACGCCTGCATTTCCGAATAAAGTTCATCAAGAAAAGCATCCACCTGCCCGATATCATAGCCGATGAACGAACGGTTAAACTTTTTGTTGATTATATCTTCACACTCCATAAACGGTTCTCCGAATAAGCCGATGCGGCATTGCGCTGCCGTCGGACAGGTACACTTGTTCGTATGGCGTCAATGCATCCGAACGTGCAGAGGGGCGAACCCCTCCGCAGTCCGGCACTGACTGAAGCAAAACATCCGCATCACTCCCTGAAGCCGTCGGAGCTCCCGATTATATCATAGTTTGCGGGCGCAACCAGAAAAATCCTTGCGGAGACTTTGTAAAGCCTTCCGTCAACGGCATAGCATGCGCCGCTCATAAAATCGAGTATGCGCTGAGCCGTTTCAACTTCGATCTGCTCCATGTTCACGATGACGGGCTTTCTGCCCTTCAGATTGTCGATGATGTTTTGTGTGTCTTCATAGCTGACAGGGCGATAAACGATCATCTTTCCGCAATTGACTCCGGGAAGGCTGACAACATTTCCCGTTGACAAAACGCGGCGTTCCGTGGATTTTTTCCGTTCCTCGGGAACAGTCTCCGTCTCTCGGAGACCGTCCTCCGGTTCTTCGTCGTACTCGACATCGTCCTTGCCGAATCCGATATATTCCATGAATTTGTTTAGGATCTTTGCCATTCGGTATGATTCCTCCAAAAGAATATTCTCCGTTGGCACTTGGAGAAATTGGGCGGCGACAAACTCCGCCCGCGGTGCATCGGCCTAAACCCGCACCCTGCCGTAGTCTCTTGCGCCGAAAATTGCGGAACCTATCCGCAGCATCGTTGCGCCCTCGGCAACGGCAGCTTTATAATCTCCGCTCATGCCCATTGAAAGCTGTTCAGCCGCAAAATTGGGGAAGGAAAACTCTCCCGCTGCAAGGAACAGCTCCCGCATCTTTGCGAAAAAGTACCGTGTTTCGTCCTCATTGCCCGCAGGAGGAACGCACATCAGTCCTTTTACGGAAAGATTCCGCATGTCGGAAACTAACTTGAGTAATTCGGGCAGCTCGCCCGGCAGAATGCCCGATTTTTGTTCTTCACCGCCGATATTAATCTCGATAAGAACGGGCTGGACAAGCCCCGCTTTTTGCGCAAGCCTGTTTATTTCCTCGGCAAGCGCAAGCCTGTCAACAGATTGGATAAGCTCCGCTTTGCCGACAACATATTTCGCCTTGTTCGTTTGCAGCGCACCGATAAAATGCGGCCGAACGCCCTGCGCAGTGAAAAAATCGAATTTATCGCGAAATTCCTGTGCGCGATTTTCGCCGACCTCCGCAAGCCCGGCCTTGAGCGCAGGCAGTATCTCCGCGCAGGTTTTGAATTTTGTTGCGCCCACAAGCCGAATTTCGGAAGGATCGCGGCCGGCTTTGTATGCTGCTTCCGCAATTTCATCGCAAACACGGTGATAATTTTCCGCAGTTTGAGCCGCAGCGTGCTCTTCATTTAACAGTTTATCTTCCATAGTTCAAATTTTCCTGTTTTGTTTAAAACTCACGGTATCCAATAGCGAACTCCGACGGCTATCGGCATATCCTGATCTTCGCGAACGTTTATCACCGCACGTTTGTCATCCGCCGAAAGCACATTAACAAATATGCAGTATTTGCCGTCGCTCAGCAGCAATTCGATATACGGGACACCGTTTTCGAATTGAATCGCCTGTTTGCTGACGCAAATATCGGAAGCATCGAACCGAACCGTCAGCTCAATGCGGCGCGTGTTCAGAAACTCTGTCGGTGCGCCCTCAACCTTCAGAATGTTTACGACTTTTTTGCCGCTTACGATAGGTTCAAGCGCAACAGCGGTATAAGTTCCGTGACCCTTTGCGGCGATTGAATAGCTCCGTCCGCCGACGCAGCGCAAAGCCTCATCCGCGCCGGTCAGAAACACGCAGTACCACTCATCTCCGCCGACAAGCCTGTATGCCGATGTGTCCGAAGCCGTTGTCCATGCCGCACCGCCCTTGCCCTTTATGACGGATGAAACAAGGTCGCTTGTCAAAATCGAGAGCTTGTCCGCATTGAGCGCGTTTTCGTAATCGTCGAAATAGAAGCTTACAAACCCGGATTCCTGCGAATAAAGCACGTGTCGCTGTGTCTCCACAACCTCCGCAAGCGCATCTGCCTGCGAATAAAGGGCGCGAAGTGTTTCCGTTTCCTGCAAATTTTCGCGCAGGTAATCCGTACGGGATGAAAGCGCATCAAGAAGCCCCGCCTCCTGTCGGCGCACCTCGGCAGAGTTGCCCGCCATGAGTTCCTCGGCAATGTTCTCCTCGAGCAGGGCTATCGATTCATCATACCCGCGAATGGTTTTATCCCTTGTTTCACCGAGCAGTGCAAGCTGTTCGTCGTAGATTTCGGCATGTTTGCGCATGAGCGCAGCTGCCTGTTCCTCGCTGTATCCGCGGCGATAGATCTGCATTATTTTTGTATCGGGTTCGACCCATGCGCCTTCCTCCGCAAAATAATCCGCAAGATCAAATGCTTCGCTTGTGATAACCTTTTCGTTGCGGACAATAACAGCATTATAATCAACATCAACCGTGACGCTGCCCGTCTCGGCAATGCCTTCGGCACCGCCGCGAACAAGTATCACGAGCACTGCAATGAGAATTGCCGCAAGCAACCCCGCAATTATCCAAAGCGGATTTATCTTTTTTATGCGTTTGCGCTTAAGTTTTATTACGTTGTTTGTGTTCAATTCAACCCCCGGTCGCTCTTTTTGCGGGATTGCCCGCATATTTTCGGCAGGGAAGGCAAGCCTGCGGATGCTTTACTGCACGCTGTCTGCGGGATCGTATCCCGTTTTTGTGCTTTTGCCGTACTGCCTGTTAAAATTTTCTTTATTTTTTTCGCAATACTTGCGATAAAGATCCTCCGCGCTCATTCCCGCCCGCAGGCACATGCTGACAAAGAAGTGAAGCACATCAACCAGCTCGTCCTGCAGGGCCTCGGTGTTGACAGGTCGTTTGTTCTTCCACCATTTGAAGTTGACCTCATCAAGAACCTCGCTCAGTTCGCTTATCATCGCAAGCACAAGCCTTTGTTCCCATTCCTCAACGGAAAAGTCCAGCCCGCGCCGCGCCGCAATATCATCATTCAGAAGTTTTTGCATTGCAAATATCGCTGCAAGCCTGTCCATGTTTTCGAATGCAGAATATTCGATTCCGCCGTTCAGCGCCGATTCCGCCGCATTGCGGCGGTTTTCGGCGGTTTTGTTCATATCTTTTTCCATAGCGTTTTTAAACCTTTTCGGCAGTATCCGTGTTCCCGGGCACTTTTTGCTTCTCAGCGGCGTCCGCGGATGATATCCTCGAGTTCCTGCGCGTATTCGGCAGTTCTTCCGACAAATACGGCGGTCATCTTTGAAAAGTCGCAGACTGTCGGCAGTATCGCACGAATATCGTCAAGTGTCACGGCATCGATCCTTCGGATGATCTCCTCCTCGGAAAGATAGTCCGTACCCATAAGTTCCGTGCGCCCGATTGCGGAAGAATGCGCCGAAGTGTTCTCGCGCCCAAGCAGATAACCCGTTTTCATTTGGTTTTTGCTGCGCACCAGTTCGTCGGCAGTAATGCCTTTTTTGCAAATCTCGCTGTATTCATCCAGCATCAGCTTCAGCACTTCCGCAGTCTGCTTTTCGCCCGTGCCGGCATACAGCGTGAAGTAACCGCTGTTGCGGTAGAAGGACGGAGCGGAATAAACGGAATATGCCATGCCGCGTTTTTCGCGTATGCTTTGGAACAGGCGTGAACTCATGCTTCCGCCAACGGCATTATTCAGCATATAAAGCGGATACTGCCCGTCGGATTCGGCTGCAAATCCGGGGAAGCCGAGGCAGATATGCGTTTGTTCAACATCCTTCTCAAAAAGGTTGAACGACCTTTCCCCGGCGGGGCTGCCGTAATTGAAATCGTGCTTTTCGGCTTTTCCGGTTATTGTAAAAGCATTTTCAACAAGTTCGCGGAAGCGTGCGGGGTCAAAACATCCTGCGGCGGATATTACCATGTTATCCGGCTTGTAGAACTGTTTCATATAGCCCGTCAGCGTATCCCTCGTGAATTCACTGACACTTTCCGCATTGCCGAGAACGGGCATTGCCAGTCTGTCCCCGCTGTAATAGGCTTTGCAAAGCTCCTCATGCGCAAGATCCTCGGGAGAGTCCTCGTTCATTGCGATTTCTTCAAGCACAACGCCCTTTTCGCGCTCAATGTCGTCCGGATCAAACTTTGAATTGCAGACAAGATCCGCAAGAATGTCAAGCGCGGCGGGAAGGTTTTCTTCAAGCACCTTAACATAGAAACAGGTGCATTCCTTTGAAGTGAAGGCGTTCAGATTGCCGCCGACGGAATCAATTTCTTCCGCAATATCGGCCGCAGAGCGGCGATACGTTCCCTTGAAGAGCATATGTTCGATGAAATGCGACACGCCCGCTTCCGCAGGTGTTCTTTCAAAAACGGAACCTGCGCCTATCCAGACTCCGACAGAAACGGAGCGATAGTTTTCCATTGTTTCGCCGACGATGCGCAGCCCGTTTTTCAGTGTTTCACGATAAATCATATTCATTGCCTTTTCCTCTTTCTTGAAAAGGCAATGTGCCGGTTTCAGCGCACATAAACCTCCTCAATCATATATTGTACCGCTTACTGAGCCCGCCGTCAACCCCTTTCCCGATATATAGTCCAAAATATACGGTAAAGCTTTTGAAAATGCTGCCGTCGGCTCGGCAAGCAGGATGTCGCCGCCGTTAGTGTTGCCCTCGGTGCGCTTAAATATGTCTTCCGCGCTGCCCTTTGTGCAGACAAGATCCAAAGTGCAGAGCACCGTTGTGAGTCCAAGCCTTCCCGCCGCGCGGTTGGACACGCCGGAAGCACGGCTGCCGCAATAATAAACCGTCGGGACGGCCGCCGCGCCCAGCACGCTTTCTATGCAGTCAAGCGATTTTTGAATATCCTTCAAAACAAAATCCACTCCTCCGTCCTTTGACGGCGCATAGCCCATGGTTGCGATTTCATGCCCTTGAGCTGCTATTTTTTTGAGCAT
>ERZ1031347.1081-NODE-1081-length-11283-cov-4.297114_pt1 | contig 11283 bp, 9 predicted proteins | sample MGYA00517106_ERZ1031347 | MGnify/ENA primary metagenome ERZ1031347 (study PRJEB33719, sample SAMN04261392) | wastewater metagenome | biome: periurban shantytown; feature: human; material: feces | host: Homo sapiens | place: Peru: Lima | collected 2012-07-19 ...
GTCAAGTGTTGTTTTCAAAAAAATACCCGATTTTTCAGATATATTTTTATTGTCCGCAGTGGGAATGCGGCTTTTGCAAATTGGGCATTAATCGTCATTTCCGTCCGCCTTCTCAAATTCGGCCGCAACATCGGTCAGCAGCTTGCGAATCGGAAGATTTTGAGGACATGAGCCCTCGCATTTTCCGCATTTTATGCAGTCAGAGGCCCGCCTTCCGGGTGCGGTATGAACATTTGAGTAGTAGTAATTTGCATTCCAATCGCGATGCAGCTGTTTCGCATTCATCAGCGCAAACAAGTCGGGAATCGCAATATGCTTCGGACAGCCGTCCGTGCAGTAGCGGCAGGCGGTGCACGGAATCAGCTCCATCCCCTTGTAAACACCGCGAACCTTTTCAACGGCTTCGGTTTCGATCTTGTCAAGGGGTTTGAAATCACTCATATAGCTTATGTTATCTCTGAGCTGCTCAATGCTGCTCATGCCCGAAAGCACAACAAGCATCCCCGGGAAGCCTGCAGCGAAGCGAATTGCGTAGCTCGCGGGACTCCCTCCGTTGAGAGAAGCGAAGATCCTCTGCGCCTCGTCGGGAAGCTTAACAAGGCTTCCGCCCTTTACCGGCTCCATCACAAGCACAGGCTTGTTGTGTTTTCTGCACACTTCATAGCATTTGCGGCTCTGCACGCCGATATCGTCATAATCCAAATAATTGAATTGAATTTGAACGACCTCAATTTGCGGATACTCCGAAAGAATCGCATCCAGCACCTCTGCCCGGTCATGAAAGGATATGCCGAAATGCCGAATCTTTCCCTCTTTTTTCAGTTCAATTGCGGTTTCGTACGCGTTTCTCTCTTTAAAATATCTGAAGCGCGCCTTATTTTGTGCATGCATAAGATAGAAATCGAAATAACCAACTCCGCAAAGCTCAAGTTGACTTTCGAAAAAAGGCCGAATATCGTCGTTTGTTTTGAAATATTCATCGGTAAGCTTGTTTGTCAGGATAAAACTTTCCCGCGGATAGCGCGACGTGAGGCAGGTTTTTGCTGCTTTTTCGCTTTTCCCGCTCAGATAACCGTGAGCAGTGTCAAAATAGTTAAACCCTGCCTTGATAAATTCGTCCACCATAAGGCAAGTCTGCTCAATATCAACCTCTCCGTCCTTCATTGGAAGCCTCATAAGACCGAATCCGAGTTTTTTGTTTATGCGTTCCATCTTGTTCATCCTTTCCTGATTAATTGCTTATCGTTATTGTTTTGCAGCGATTCATTATGCTGCGCGGGAGTTCCGATTCTATTTTAGCATTGTTGATCGCTTTTCAGGCAGATGTTTTGATATATATTTTTGAGTTCAGACTCCCATGTTTCAGTCTCAAACTTTTGCAGTGTTTGCGATTTTTGCCCGCTTATGCCCCGATTCAGCTTTTTATCGTCCTGTTCTCTTCACAATGTGCAGGCCTGCATATTGAAAAACCCGATTGCATATGGTAGAATAAAGTTGAGGTTGTGTTTTCAAAATGGTTGCAGCAGCCGAAAGTACGAAGCAGCACAGCCGCGCAAACAAGGCATGACCTTTGTTTAATGATTATTAACGGATAAGTGAATACTTAGTTTATGGAACTGTCTCAAAGATTTGTACGCAAGCACCTCGAAAGGATTCATCCTTTCACAAAGGCCTGTTCGCTTGAAGCCACACGGCGCGGACAGGATCTTCTCGGCAACGTGCTTGCAAAAACAATGCGCACAAATGTTAATATTGTCCCCGTTGATCATCCGAAACTCAGCGGGAATGTTGAACCATGCGCCTGTTTTGCGATTCCGCACGATGAATTAAAGCGCGGAGTTATCCTCTATCTGCACGGCGGCGGATATACATGCGGTGACCTTGAATATGCAAAGGGCTTCGGGTCCGTGTTGGCTTCCGAATGCGGTATTCGGGTGCTTTGTCTCGCTTACCGTCTTGCGCCCGAAAATCCGTTTCCTGCTGCATTGGACGATGCGGTGGAAGCGTATCGCTATCTGCTTTCACTCGGCTACCTCAGCAGCCAGATCGTGCTTGCAGGCGAGAGTGCTGGCGGCGGACTTTGCTTTTCTCTTTGTTTAAAGCTTCGCCAGTTGGACTTGCCGCTGCCTTGCAGCATCATTGCAATTTCGCCGTGGACAGACCTTACCCAAAGCGGCGAGTCGTTTATATTTAATCACGATGTTGATCCGAGTCTCTGCAAAGAGACCTTGGACTTCTATTCAAAGTGCTACTCGCGAAATCCGACAGACCCGCTTGTTTCGCCGCTTTTCGGAGATGTTTCCGGGCTTCCTCCGTCCTTAATCTTTGCGGGCAAGGATGAAGTCCTTCTGGATGACTCGCGCCGTATGCACAACAAACTTGTTTCATCCGGCTGCACAAGCGAACTGGTAGAAGCCGAAGGCATGTGGCACGCCTATGTTCTTTACTGTATCAAGGAACGTGCATGCGACCTTGACCGCATCAATGACTTTTTAAACCGTTTCCTTTCCCACGAACGCAAGCTTCGCTGGATGCGGCTGGATAACGCCGCAAAAATCTATCCCGCCGCAAAACGCAGAAAATGGAATAACTTTTTCCGTCTTTCCGCAACACTCTGCGACGAGGTGGACAAAACAGTCCTTAGGAACGCAATGGATGTCACCATGCGGCGATTCCCGTCCATTGCCGTTCGTCTTTGCAGAGGCGCATTCTGGTATTATCTTGAAGAACTGTCCTCCGCACCCGAAATCACGGATGAAAAGAGCTGGCCGCTCGCACACACGCCGTTTGAAAGCATCAATGAATGCGCACTGCGTGTCATCGTCTACAAAAACCGTATTGCAGTTGAATTCTATCATGCATTGACGGACGGCACAGGCGGTATGGTGTTTTTAAAATCACTGCTTGCCGAATACATCGAACAGAAATACGGGGTTGAAATTCCCAATGAATGCGGTGTGCTGGACAGGCTCACTCAGCCGCAGGAAGAGGAACTTGAGGACAGCTTTTCGAAGAATGCCGGTTCCGTAAGCGTCAGCAGAAATGCGAGCACCGCATTCAAGATTCATTATACGCCGGAAAGGGATGATTTCAGGCACCTTACAACGTTCATCTTGGATTCAAACGCAGCTCTTGCCGCGGCAAAAAGCTGCGGGGTGAGCCTTACGGTGTACCTGACAAGCGCAATGCTGCTTGCATTGCAGCGGATTCAGGATGAGCAAACGCCCGATAAGCGCCGGCAAAAGCCGATTCGCGTCGTTGTTCCGGTGAACCTTCGCCGTTTATTCCCAAGCCGCACGCTTCGGAACTTTGTGCATGTCATTATGCCGGAGATCGATCCGCGAATGGGCGACTATGAGTTTTCCGAGATTCTGACATCGGTGAAACATCAACTCGGGCTTCTTGTCACAAAAAAGAACCTTTGTGCAATGTTCACTCCGAACGTCAATGCAGAGCGTTCGCCCCTGCTCCGCGTGATGCCGCTTTTCCTTAAAAACATTGCAATGAAACTTGTTTACGACACCGTCGGCGAACGCACAAACTGTCTTAATCTCTCTAATCTCGGGGATATTAAAGTGCCGGATGCAATGCGCCGATATGTAACACGATTTGATTTCATCCTCGGCGTTCAGGCAACCAAGCCCAACAATTGCGGAGTTTTGTCTTACAATGGCAAATTGTATATGAATTTCATTCGCAACACTGTTGAACCCGTGCTTGAATTTCAATTCTATCAGGTTTTGCGCGAACTTGGGCTTCACGTCAAAGTTGAAAGCAACGGTGCGGGCAATATATCGGATTCGAACTGAAAACGGCAATGCAGCCCGATAGTTTGAAATCAATAATTTACGGATTCAGAAAGGAGACACAATATGTACTGTATAAAATGCGGAGTTGAGCTTGCGGACAGCGAAAAAGTCTGCCCGCTTTGCGGAACGAGGGTTTATCACCCCGATATAGAAATTAAAACCACCGAACCTCCATTTCCCGAATACAAGCTCCGTGAACCCCGCATGAATCTCAGGGGTATTATGTTCATCGTTACCATGATTTTTGCCGCGCTGATCGTTCAGCTTGTTATCTGCAACATCAGCATCAGCAATGCCTCGGAATGGTCAGGCTACGCAATCGGTGCAGTGCTGCTGCTTTATGAGCTCGTTGCGCTCCCGCTTTGGTTCAAACGGCCCAACCCCGTTATTTTTGTTCCCTGCGGTTTTGCTGCCGTGCTTGCTTACCTGCTTTATATCGACCTTGTTGTTCACGGAGGGTGGTTCCTCAAGTTTGCATTCCCCGTTGTCGGTGCATACGGATTGCTCGTTACGGCGGTTGTAACACTGCTGAAATACGTTCGCCGCGGACATCTTTACATCTTCGGCGGCGCACTTATCGCACATGGAATTTACATGACATTTTTGGAAATGATGATAAATATTGCCTTTTCCGAAAAAACAGTGCTTCAGCTCAACTGGTCATACTTCCCCTTGTTCGGGTGCTTTATTCTCGGAATGGGATTAATCATCATTGCGATAAACAAACCCATGCAGGAATCGCTTAAAAAGAAATTCTTTGTTTAATTTCCGATTAAGATTGGATTTCAATAAATATTTGCAATTTGAAAATGCTTATGCCCAATGTGCATGGGCATTTTCTTTTGTGCATAGCAATGCCGCCTTTTGGGGCATACTAACGGACGGCGGGCAGCGGCTTGTTTCAAGCCGTTCAACCGCAAAAAAACACACGGAGGACATTATTATGCAGAATCGACAGAACGGCAGTACCGGCAGCAATTCCGGCAGCAGTTTCGATTCCTTCTTCAACTCAAACCCGTCTCATTCAATGGGTTCGGCGAGTTCCGGGAATCAGTCCGCCTCTTCGGCAAATTGGAACACCGAAGCGGCCTCCTCAATCGACACAAAGGATCTTTCCATCCTGCAGGATGAAATGTATTCTGAAGCGTTGCTTTTTAAAAAATGCACTGTTTATGCCGGGTATTTTAACGATCCCGCGCTCAAACGCATGGCAGAAAACGCTGCCGGGCATCACCGCAGGCATTTTGATACGCTTCACGGCTATCTGAACGGCAATAACTGAGGAGGGTTACAGGCATGAACAATCAGAAAACCAACAATGCTTCCATGAGCGAACAGGAACTTCTTACGGACCTTCTCCATTCAGAAAGGGACGCCGTAAAGCAGTATGCAAGCAACTGCACCGAGTCGGGCTGTGAAAACCTGCGCAGTCTGCTTATCAACTGCATGACCGAATGCTCCGAGGATCAACTCGCCGTGTTCGAACAGATGAAGCAGCGCAATATGTATAAAACCAAGCCCGCAAAGGTTCAGGAGCTTCAAACCGCAAAGCAGGATATGACCTCGCTTCAGCAGCAAACGTGGTGATGTGCGGAAAGTGTTGATGCCGCGAAATCGCTTGTTTCGATAATGCGACACCAAATGACATCGCACTGATATCGCTGCGCTGAAAAAAGCCGCAGCAGGGACTGTTGTATCAGTTCCCAAACAAAACCGGGCAGCCCGCGAAGGGTTGTCCGGTTCTTTTTCGCAGCAAAACATAAAACGGCTGCATCAATTCCCGCTGCACATATGTCTTGTATTATATTTGCGGCATGTCAATCAGAATCACTCAAGCATTGAGAATATTTCTCCGTCGGAGTATGTAATGAATAATCTATTTGTTATTTCTTAATATCTTTTCATCAGTTCCTTCCGTCCGGTTTTCGGACTTCTTTACGTGCTCATTGCAAATGCTAATACAAAACGGATCGCTGCATCCAACGACCCGTTTTGCTTCATTGCGGCGAATATCCGAATTCAGTTTTCGGGTAATTCAATTCCGCTTTGATTTTTTCAATTTATGGTTTGAGCCGTAAATCAGTTGAGGCCCATTGCGATACGCATAATGCCGATTGCATCAACGATGTTCACAACGCCGTCCTCGTTCACGTCGCCGTGAATGAGCTGAGTTTCGGTCAGTTCAATAAGACCGAGTGCGTAACGCATTGCGAAAACAGCGTCCGCGGTGTTGGTGTTTCCGTCGCCGTTGATATCGCCGTCATGTTCCTCAACAGGAGGTTCGGGAGTGGGCTCGGGGGTGGGTTCGGGAGTGGGCTCGGGTGTTGAGGGAGTCGTGCCGGTGAAAGCAACACTATCGATGCAGACACAGTCCTCACCCTGGCTTCCGCCGGAGTCCTTCGTGTATTCCCAAACAAAGTAGTACACGCCATCCTCGGGAGCAGTGAAGGTGTAACGCTGCCAATCGGGCTCGGTAACGCCGGACTTGCGGAGTTCAACCTGCTTGTTGACATAGAAGTTGAAGAAATCGCGATCTGTCTGGCTGCTGCAGATATAGTCGAATGCCATCGTATCGCCGCTCTGCATCGCTATGGTCAGCATGAGCTGTGACTTGCTGTTAACAACGCGCTTGTTGCCGGAACGTGCGAAAACCCTTGTTCCGTCATCAACAGCAGTGAAGGGATACTCGGTGGAAGTGCCGAACCAGAGATTTCCGCCTTCAACGTTGAGTGCTGCCGCAAGTGATTCATCACCGGTAACACTGACGGCGATAACAGCAGTGCCGTAAACACTGCCGTTAACCATGACCGTGCCGGTCACGGTTGCGGTGCCGCTGCCGCTGCCTGTAATCTTTACCTTGCGCTTGTTGCCGTCAACAACAGCAACGTTCTCATCGGAAGAAGTCCAGATAATGTCATAGAGGTTTGCATCCTCGGGTTCGCGGTTAAACTTGACGGTGACCGTTTCACCGACTGCAATATTCGCCTCGTTTGCGCTGAGGGTATAGCCCTCGAGTGCAATAGGTTCTTCGGATTCGCCGAAAAGAGTCCAATCGCAGTAAACCGTCTGTGCCTGGTCGGGATTTGCGGGGAAATCATCAACGGGGCTCATGACAATGGGCCATGCATCACCGTAAGGATCAACGGGACCCCATACGTCAACCATTGTTGCGTATGCTTCGGCAATAGTTCCTTCTTCTTTGATAACGTTCCAGAAAGTTTCTTCGAATTTATAGTCTCCGACGAAGGTAACGCTCTGAGAATAGCCGTAAACCGCACCGCAGCCTGCACGGAGGAGTGCATAGCCGGTGGTGCCGCGGCCGCTGAGCTTCATGCCTTCGCAGATAGCCATCCAAACGAACGGATTATCGAGCGCGCTTGTTATATGGTTCTCGATATATCTGCCGTCAATGAACGCTTCGTTGCCGGAGCGAACTGCCCAACCGTTTGCATAATCCTCGTTGGTAATGCCCTGGTTGGTGGTAAGGCAGAGATAGGTTGAAGTGCCGCTTGCGATGCCGTGGCTGTCGTAAATGACAGCACCCTTGTCGGGGAATGCAGCAGCGATCGCGGGACCGGTTGCATCATGGCCTGCAAGAATTGTCAGCGTGCCGCCGGTTGCCTCCGCAACGGAAGTTGCTTCACGGCGATACTGATCGGTGAAGGTGGGGTCATAGCCGCCGTAATAAGGTCCGACGAGCAGAACATTCGGAGAGGTTGCGTCACGCATTTCAACGACTTTGCCGTTGGATGCGTTGAAAGTTACGGAACCTTCTTCGGTTACATTTGCTTCAATTTTGTTGCGGAGCCTGTAGTTGTATGCACAGTGCATTCCGTTGACGGTAAAGAAGAAACCGTCGGCGGTGAAATCGGAAAAGCTGTCTGCATCAACATTTTCGTTGTTGAGAGCAGCGGTGTAAACGGCGTTGATAACGTCGCTTGCGGGAAGGTTGTCAGCAAGTGCTTCGGCTTCGGCAAGTTCAATTGCCGCCCAAGCATCATCCATGCGCACCGACAATGCTGCATCTGCCGAAATGGAGCTGATTTCCTCTGCAAATGCAACGGGAATGATGCTGAGCATCATCAAAGCGGCGAGCACAACGGCCATGATTCTGCGTGTTTTCATGTGTTTCGTGTTCTCCTGTATTGTTAGTTTGCACACAGCACCGCTTCATCATTTATTCAATGCAAAAGCAATGCAGTCGTGCAGCGCATTTATGCGCCGCCTTATATTTTATAATTTATTTTTCCCGCTGTCAAGAACACTGACGTCATATTAGAATTTATATCATTTTTGCAGCGCTGCCGTTATGTAAAAAGGGTGCAAGTATTACCCGCACCCTCTTCTGAAACGTAAAAATTTCCGCCGATTATATTAATATGCTGTGCCCTCTTAATCCTTATCGGAATCGGAGTCGTCACCTTGGGGCTGCTCTTTCAGCCTCACAACAGTTGTTTCGATTCTGTGATCGCGAATTTCGAGAACATCTATGTTCATGATGTCCGTTTCAATGCTGAAGGTTGTTCCGTCATCGGCAATTCTTCCGAGGGTTGCAAACACATAGCCGCCGAAAGTATCATACTCATCGCACGGGAGCTTGATATTAAGCTGCTCTGCAACATCCTCAATCAAAGCGCTGCCGCGAATGCGCCAGTTGCCGTCCGGAAGGTGAACAATATCTTCCTCCGTCTCAATGACATCGTCCTCATCGTCAAGATCGCCGACAAGCTGCTCAACAAGATCGTTCATCGTGAGAATACCGCTCATTCCGCCGTATTCGTCAAGCACAACCACAAAACCGCGCCTTGAATGCTGCATATCACGGAACAAAACGTCCGCTTTTACGGCTTCAGGCACAAAATACGGCGCACGAACCGCATTTTCCATGACGTTTTTACGGCTTCTGTCCGCAAGGCGGAAATAATCCTTTGAATTCAGTATGCCGATAACGTCATCAACGCTTTCACCGCAAACAGGAAACTGAGAATACCTGTGTTCGTAAATGGTTTTTTCCCATTCTTTGTCGTCATCCTCCTCCCAGAGGATTACAATATCGGTTCGATGCGTTGCAATTTCACCTGCGGTAAGATCGTCAAATTCAAATACATTTTGAATTATTTCCTGTTCGCTGCGGTCGATTGTGCCCTTTTCTCCGCCGGCATCGACCATCATGCGGATTTCTTCTTCCGTGACCTCTTCATCGTCGCCGTTCGGATCGATATGCATAAGCCGCAGGACTCCGTTTGTTGAAACCGTAAGCAGCCAGACAAGCGGAGCAAAAATCGTTGAGACAAAATTCAGCAGTCCGCTGATGCTCAGCGCAAGGCTTTCGGACTTTTTCATCGCAACGCGTTTCGGCACAAGTTCACCGAAAACAAGGGTGACGTACGAAAGCAGGATCGTGATAACGATTATACAGAGTGATTCTGGTATGTTCGGAATAAGCTGCTTAATGTATTGAGCAAAGTTTTCCGCTGCAAATGCACTTGCAAGGAAACCGGCAAGAGTTATTGCAACCTGTATTGTTGCAAGGAAGCGCGCCGGCTGCTTCGTCAGCTTTGCAAGGCGTTTTGCGCGTTTGTTGCCGCTTTCGACAAGGATTGCAAGCTTTGCATCGCTCACGGAAAGCACGGCGATTTCAGCACACGCAAAAACTGCGTTCAATGCAATGAGTACAATTTGCAAGACAATTTGCCAAACGATGGTTCCGGCATTATTGCTTGCTGCGGCAGTAAGTGCGTCTTGTGCGTGGAAAAATCCACGTATAAGCGGGTCGATGTCTGTCATAGTCAGATATCCTTTCAAGATTCCTTTCAAATTCGATTTTTTCGGCAGTTTTGCCGCAGGAAGAATTGTGTGCGGAAAGCGCGAACACTATTTGAATGTAACAAAAAACATAGCCAAACAAACTGCGCTCGTTCGGTTATGCCCGTTCGTTCCGTATTCGGTTATGCTGACGCTTTCGGTCGCTGCTGTCGCAACTGTCCACAAAAAACCTCTCTGCAACTGTACTGCTCCTGATATTATACACAGTTTCGGCCGTGTTGTCAACACCCTTTGCATGAATGTCATGTTGTTCGAAACTCTTTTGTGAATATATATTGTTTTTCATTGAAAAAAACCACACCTTATGGTAAAATGCGATTGAAAAAGACAGTTAACGGAGGAAACCTGTATGCGGCGCGCGCTGAGCATAATCGCTCTTGTTTTAACAGGAGCCGCGTTCATTCTTTTGTGCCTTATTTGGGTGCTGCGAATCAATGCAATTATACCTGTTCTGATGTTTGCGGCAGCAATCATCCTGCTTGGGATATGCAAAAAAATGCCTGTCAAACCTCAAACCGGCATTGACAAATCACAAATCAGCAATGATGCTTTTTTTGATGAAGACAGCAAGTAGGTGCGTTCACCCCGCCGTCGTCCGCCGCACGGCGAATGATGCACAGTAAATTAAAGCGAAATCAAAGAACCAAAGACTGATACCATGAAAAATAAAACAGACAATACCGCGAAAAAATCAAACCTGAAGCGTTTTGCTTCCTATTATAAGCCGCATATCGGCACAGATATTCTGAAAAAGATTGTTCGTTCCATGCGGGAAGAAATTCTTGCATCAGGTGGGGATGTTCGGTTCGAAACCAGGGTGACGGATCTGCTGATTGCAGATGGCAGGATAAAGGGACTTGTTTTAAACGGGCAGGAAGAGCTCTTGGCAGAGCATGTGGTGCTTGCCTTAGGACATAGTGCAAGAGATACATTTTCCATGCTTTTAAAGCAGAAGATCGTGATGGAGCCTAAGCCTTTTGCCATAGGAATGCGTGTGGAACATCCTCAGGAATTGATTAATTTGTCACAATATGGTAAAAAAGAAGCAGGAGTACTTGGCAATGCCATCTATAAACTGACGACAGAAACGAGTGAGAAGCGAGGAGTCTATACCTTCTGTATGTGTCCGGGAGGGTATGTCGTGAATGCCTCCTCAGAAGAGGGACGGCTTGCGGTAAACGGTATGAGCTACAGTGGAAGAAACAGTGCCAATGCAAACAGTGCCGTGATTATTACAATTACCCCGGAGGATTATGGGGATGGAACAGATCCGTTAAGCGGAGTAGCATTTCAGCGTAAGATGGAAGAAAAGGCCTATCAGATAGGAAAAGGGAAAATTCCGGTGGAACGTTACGGAAACTTTAAACGAGCTGTTTTAGGAACAAGACATCAGAAACCGGAAACCACACAGGAAGAACTCAAGGAAACAGAATCAATGGGGCTGGAAGCCATCACGCCCTGTATTAAGGGACAATGGACAGAAGCCCCGGTACATGAGATCTTGCCGGATGCCCTGAACCATGCGTTTGTAGAAGGCATGGAAGCGTTCGGAAAGAAGATCCATGGATTCAATGGAGATGAGGTTTTAGTGGAAGGAATTGAAAGCCGGACTTCTTCTCCGGTGCGGATCCTTCGTACAGAATCGGCA
>ERZ1031347.1086-NODE-1086-length-11264-cov-4.624498_pt1 | contig 11264 bp, 9 predicted proteins | sample MGYA00517106_ERZ1031347 | MGnify/ENA primary metagenome ERZ1031347 (study PRJEB33719, sample SAMN04261392) | wastewater metagenome | biome: periurban shantytown; feature: human; material: feces | host: Homo sapiens | place: Peru: Lima | collected 2012-07-19 ...
ATGCATATTTCTGTCGTTTTCCGGATTTTCCCGCACACTCATTTCCAGCAGAGGCAGGTATTGTGCGCGTGATTTTGATGCATCGGCAAGATGATCAAGCTGAATGCCTTCTGCAATGATATGTCTGAAACTGCCTTCTCCCTCATATTCAAGAACCTCATGTACAGGGTTTACCCATTTGAAACCATGCCGTGCATGTATCTTATCTATATAGAACACCGTACCTTCGCTTCCGTCCTCGTTGAAATTCCACGTATAACGATAGCGCAGCATATCCGCGCCGTTTGACCACGCTTTTTCTGCCGCTGCACGCCATCCCGGATGCAGAACCTCATCAATATCTGTACAAACACAGATGTCGGCATCCTCCGGCACAAGTTCAAGCGACCTGTTCCGCGCCGCATCGAACCGCCATGGGGTTATTACTTCACTCCGAACGTTTACCCCGTGCGCCTGAAGTATTTTTACGGTATCGTCGCTTGACCCTGTGTCAAGAACATATACGGCATCCGCTTCGCTCATCGACTCAGCCCAGCGCGCGGCAAATTTCGCTTCATCCTTTGCAATTGCATAAACACACACTTTATAACCTTCCATATCGCTCCCCCGTTTCCCGGATTTTGTTTTGCGGAAAGCCTGCTCCGCCCGCACGCGGCAGGCGGAGTTTACCTGCACCGTCTCTTTTTCGAAGGCACATTTCCGGCTCGTTCACTGCCGCATTATCTATGCTTTAATCACCGTGATCACGCCTGCATAGTCGCCGTTGGGAGTTGCAGCCGCATGCAGCGCTATGGTTCTTCCGCTTCTGTTTCGAAGCACAAGCTCCGTTCCTGCGGGAATCCACCCATAGGTCGAGCCTGAAACGGACACAGGATTTCCGCCGGCTGCGGTCGTGCTTGCCGAAGAATAACCATACACATCCCCGGTAAGCGATTCAAGTGCAATCACAATATCACCCGAAGTTCCGGAGCCCTGCTCTTCCGCCGCATTTACGTTCCATACAATATGATACAGTTTTTCATCATTGGAACGCACCGCATTATTTGCCGCATCCGCACTGAGTTCTTCACCGCTGCTGCGAAGGTTTGTCAACGGCAGCACTCCCCCATTCGGTACAGTCGTTCCTTCTCCTGTCGGTTGAACTGCAGACATCAACGCTGCCGACCGGGCAGGTTCGGCAGCAGGGCCTGTCGGGCCTGTCGGACCTGTCGGGCCTGTCGGGCCTGTTGCTCCCGTTGCACCTGTTTCTCCCGCTGCTCCTGCTGCGCCTGTCGGGCCTGTTGCTCCTGTTGCACCTGTTTCTCCTGTTGCTCCCGCTGCACCGGTCGGGCCTGTTGCCCCTGTTTCTCCCGCTGCTCCTGCTGCGCCTGTCGGGCCTGTTGCCCCTGTTGCCCCTGTTGCTCCGGTTGCTCCCGTTGCACCTGTTTCTCCCGTTGCTCCTGCTGCGCCTGTCGGGCCTGTTGCTCCGGTTGCTCCGGTCGGGCCTGTTGCCCCTGTTGCTCCCGTTTCGCCTGTCGGACCTGTTGCACCCGTTGCTCCTGCTGCGCCTGTTTCTCCCGTTGCACCTGCCGGACCTGTTGCTCCCGTTGCGCCTGTCGGACCCGTTGCTCCGGTTGCTCCGGTCGGGCCTGTTGCCCCTGTTGCTCCGGTTGCTCCCGCTGCACCGGTCGGGCCTGTCGGACCTGTTGCTCCGGTTGCTCCTGTTGCCCCTGTTTCTCCCGCTGCTCCTGTTGCGCCTGTCGGACCCGTTGCTCCCGTTGCTCCCGCTGCACCAGTCGGGCCTGTTGCCCCTGTTGCTCCTGTTGCGCCTGTTTCTCCTGCTGCGCCTGTCGGACCCGTTGCTCCTGCTGCGCCGGTTGCACCCGTTGCGCCTGTTGCCCCCGTTGCTCCGTCTACGCCTCTGATACCCTGCGGACCTGTCGGGCCCGTTGCACCGTCAATGCCTCTGATTCCCTGCGGACCTGTTGCGCCTGTCGCTCCTGTTGCTCCCGTAGCGCCTGTCGCTCCCGTTGCACCCGCTGCACCGGTCGCGCCCGTTGTTCCGATTGCGCCCGTCGGACCTGTTGCTCCCGTCGGACCCGTTGCACCGTAATATGTACATTCACAGCGGCAGCCGCTGCAAGGCGGGAAACCGCACGCATTACCTGCACACTGCATGCTGTTATCATAACCCATGTTTTGCTCGCTGCCGAAATTGCTTTGCCTCATGCCTCCCTGCTGTCTTCCTCTGTTCGGCGGATTAAAAGGCTGAAAGCCGTTTCCCCTGCTTCCGTTATCATTTCTCATATCATTCACCACATCATTGCAGCGCAGTACCGTTCGCTCCCGCACTGCCGAGATGCTCCTTTCTTATTGTTTTGCTTCGCCGTCGGCCCCAATGTCGGGCTTGTACACGGCTTGCTATAAAATATGAATATTACCGATAAACAGTTACAGGTTTTGAACACTGCTGCCGAAAACAAAACAACCCGCGATGCATGCTTTGCGCACATCACGGGTCGTTTGCCCTTTTCGGAGTAATCACCGAGCATTCGTTTATTTTCGTTTTTTCGATTGAAAAACACTTCCGGTTCTCAACGTTTCCGGGTTCAATGAACCGCCGCTAAAACAATTCAACCTCCAGCCTGTCAAACGTTACCTGTTCCATAAAATCATCCGGGCGGAACACGGTGTGTGAAAAGCGGAGCAGCTCATTGACATGCTTATCAAGAATCACAGGGCGTGAAAGGTTTAATTTCGAGCACAACTCGCAAAGAGCTTCGTGCCAGTCCTCCACTTCGGAAGCGTCCTTCTGCGGAATTTCAATGACATCCTGTTCCGTTGTTTTGTTGTTTTTTCGAACTCTTGCCCAGATTTTCATCTTATTTCTCCATGTGTTTTCTTGAAAGCTGCACCGTTTGGCGATGTGTTGCAGTATCGACGCAGCGGCTGCCGTTAAGCAGCCGCCGCGCAGGTTATTTTGTTTCCAAACTTATCCGAACATCTGATCAGTCACTCACGAACCAAATATACATCCGGAGCATACCGCTTTCGTCCACGCCCTTTGAGAATCCGTAGAGTTTGTACTGCTTGCCCGCTTCAATGGGATGCTGGCGTGCGGCAGAATAGTGATCGTGATACTCAATGCTGATCGTATGTCCATCGTTAAGGGTAAACGTTGCAACGAGATAATCGTCATCATAGGTAATCTCTGCAACAGTTCCCTCAATTACAAACCCGCGAAGGTCGGTGATATGGACGGGTTTTGACATCTCGCTGTAATCACCTCTCCAAACGGTGGGAACATATTCGTTAAACACCGGCGGACGTTCCACAAAGAACGGACGCGTGTAAACCGTTCCGTCCGCAAGGGTTGCGGTGAGCTGGAGCTCATAGCACTTTGCGGCGGTGGGAAGGTTTACGGAAAACCTGAAGTTCCCGTTTTCGTCAACTGTGGGCTGATCCTTAACGGTGCATTCCGCATCCTTGGGAACAACCTGAAGCACAGCTCCTGCGGGAACGGTACCGGTGAGTTCAATTGAAGTTTCAACATTCAGAACTCGGGTATCAACTTCCTCGGGTATTGAAATTATGTCGGATGCGGTCAGCTGTTTGCTGACGGTAGCCTTGAAAGTTCGGCGCATGATCATGTATCCGCCGAGCTTGATTTCACCGACGATCTCGTATTCGCCCTTGTCGAGCTTTGTTGTGTAAGCAAAGCTGCCGTCGGGCGCGGGCTGCACGGTTTCGTTGTTGATTGTGACAACAGGCAGATTGTTCTGAAGATCTGTCTGAGTCAAATCAACATGCCCTTTGATTTCTATAACGCCGTTGTCGCTCGTTATGTCTTCAGCCGTTTCGAAGGATGCATTAAGCGTCGGAACTCTGAGCGTTATGCGCGGAATCTCCAGCTTTGTCAGCGTTCCGTCCTCATTTTTGAGACTTACCGAGGGGTAAATGTCGCAGCTTTCGCCCTCAATGGGTGTTATCGGGCGCAGGCGGTTGGATGCAACATTGAAAGTTACATATCCTTTTTCGGGAACCTGCTGTTCGGTCTGTGCACCTGTGCTGTCCTCATAAACAAGGACAGAACCGGCTTTTGCATAAACAGTGATATAGTAGCTGTCCGGATTGTTGGGGTTGACGATAACGCTGTTTGTTTTTTCGCCGCCGATGCTGCTGCCGTTCAAAAGGGTGTATGCAAGCACGCCGGCCGCAATTACGGCCACAACAGCAAGCACAATTATTGCAATACGCAGACCGGACGCACCGCCTTTTCCGCGTCTGCGATCGCTTCTGCGGTTCACGTCTTCAAATTCATCATATGAATCATCGCGTCTGCCCCGCTTTGCTCCGTAATCGGCACTCGTGCGGGCAGCGTCGAAATCATCTTGAATATCAGTCGAATCTCTGCCCTTTCCGCGCTGCTTCTTCGCGCGCTTGTTCCCGCATTCGCGGCCGTCGTATGCATCCGCATCATCGAAATCATCGGAATCATATTCGTCATCCGGGTTTGACTGCCTTTCCGTGCGGGGCTGCTGCCTGCGTGCGTTTGCAGAATCGTTATCCCACGGAAGTCTGTCACCGGCGAATGCGCCCTGTGTATTCTGTGCGCTGCTGCGGTTCGCCCGTTCCGCTCCGTTCGGGCTGCTTGTTCTGTCATTTCTCTGCGCAGCGGCAGCGTTTTGGCGGTTATTGTTCTGTCGGCTTGCGTTCGGACGTCTCTGAACTTCGTTCCAATCACCGACATCGCATGTGAACTGTCTTTCAAGCTCATCAAGGTCGCTGTCAGTGTTTTGGTTCATGTCCGCGGGATTATTGTTTTGCGCGGCATTTCGCCCCCCGAAAGAAAACCTGATATCCTTGTTCTCGTCAACGAAACCCCAAGACGGGGTATCATCATCGCGCTGCGGCTCCGAGCGCAGTGAAACTGCGCAATTCTCGCATACTTCGGAATACTCGGGATTATCGTGGCCACAATTTCTGCATTTCATTTGCGTCACCTCCGGTTAATATACAAAAGCACCTTGCAGAGCTCTTCCGAACTCCGCACCTTATTATACCAATTGCGGTTTGCTCTTTACAATAGGTTTTCGACTCCATTTGAAAATAAATTGTGACTTTTTTCGGTATTTTATATCATACTCCGCATCTCCGTCCGGTGATTGTCTTCCGCTGGAACAATTATCTGTTCTCAACAACCCGCCGCGCTTTTTTATCGAATGCATTTTTATTCGTTTTGTGTTATAATATTGTGATACGGTCGGCCTCCGCGGCATGCGGAGCTGCAGATTGGAGGGATTAACATGGTCGAACAAATTCTGCCGCAAGAGAACAGTGCTTCAAACAAGCTGCCGTTTGCGGATGCGCATTGTGATTTTTTATACGGGATGACATACTATGATTATGATATTCAAACCGTCTCCGGGCATCAGAGCATGAGCCTTCGGAACATGGCAGCGGGCGGAGTGAAGCTTCAGTTCTTTGCCGCATGGATCGACATGCTGCTGAAGCAGAACCCGCTGAGTCAATGCCTTAACATGATAGATTCCTATTATCGAATGCTTGAATCAAATCCGTGTTTTGTGCCGTTCTCCCGTGATTTTGACGAAACTCAGGACAAAATTGCAACAGTGTTGACCGTTGAAGGCGGTGAGGCTGTCGAAGGCAGCGTTGAAAACCTTCGAATGCTGTATCGTCTCGGAGTGCGCGCAATGACGCTGACTTGGAATGACGTTAACAGTCTCGCCTATCCGGCCGGAAAACGCGGAAGCAAAAAGGGCTTGACCGCCCTCGGAAAGCGTGTTGTTGAAGAGATGTGCCGAATCGGAATGGCTGTTGACCTTGCACACCTCGGGGATGCAGGCATTGACGATGTGTTGGGCATTGCAGCACGCCCCGTGTTTGCGTCGCACACCAATGCACGCGCATTATGCAGTCACCCGCGCTGCATGAAAGATGAGCATATTCGCGCGATTTCAAAACAAGGCGGTGTAATCGGCGTCAATTTTTATTACAGACAATTGACCGATGAACGCACTGCCGAACTCGACGATGTGATACGGCATATCGCGCATTTCATCGAAATCGGCGGAATCGACTGCGTTGCGCTCGGGTCGGATTTTGACGGCATGAACCGCTATATCGACGGGCTTGAAAACAGCAGCGGACTGCCGTTGATTGCGAACAAGCTGAGCCGCATGGGCTTGAGCGATGCGGACATTCGCAAAATCGCCTATGGGAATCTGGCTCGATATATTATGAATTTTTGTTGACAATCTTCCCGACTAAGCATTGTTTGACCGTTTTCAAAGTACTATATACAATATTTGCCGTTAAAAGAGCCCTTTTTGTCTTTCGGTCTCCCTGTTTCAGTGGTATAATATTGGTAATGCGAGAATGGTCTCACCGCCCGCTCCGCCGTTGTGCCGAGCGGGATTATTCTGAAATGCTCCGCATCCGGTGCATTTCGGCAGAAACGGAGGTTGTGACATTGCAAACGGTTAAAATTGATAACATTTTTACCCGTATTGAGAAAAAGTATATTGTTTCGGACAAGCAGTTCGCCGCAATGCTGCCCGTGCTTTTGCAGCATATGCATGTTGATTCTTACGGAAAAAGCACTGTCAGCAGCATTTATTTTGACACTGCCGACATGCGGTTGATTCGTGCCTCTATAGAGCATCCGATCTATAAGGAAAAGCTCCGTTTGCGGTGCTACGGCACTCCGTCGGCGGAATCGAACGCTTTTATTGAGCTTAAGAAGAAATACAAAGGTGTTGTGTATAAGCGTCGAATCGAAATGCCCTATGCCGCTGCAATGGAGTTTCTCTGCGGCGATGCGCCCTGCCCCGACAAGCAAATTGCGCGTGAAATTGATTATGCGCTCCGCTTTTATCCGGAGCTTCGGCCGTCTTTCGGAATATTTTGCGAACGCACTGCCTATGCGGAAAACGGCGTCGGGGATTTGAGACTGACAATCGACGAAAATCTGCGCTACAGAACGCGCAACCTCGACCTGTTAAGCGGCACGTACGGCGACCCCATTCTGCCCGCAGGCAAATGCATAATGGAGCTTAAAACTCCGCACACTCTGCCGCTTTGGCTTGCCGCACTCCTTGATGAACACAGGATCTTTCCGACAAGCTTCTCAAAATACGCAACCGCGTATAACATCGAACTTAACCGCATTCTTTCTCAAAAACGCGGTGCTGCACATTGCGGCTGAACGATCCGGTATCGTTCTGTGCCCAATGTTTTCATCCATAAACGAAAGGATTTTTCACTATGCTTAACAACGTTATCGACAGTATTTTCTCCACCACAAGCACCTTGACCGCAGGCGGGTTTATTGTTTGCCTGCTTGTTTCTCTTGCATTGGGCGTTCTCATCGCCGTTTGCAGCCGATACAGAAATCGTCCCTCCAAGAGCCTTTCGGTTTCCCTTGTGCTTCTGCCGATGATAGTTCAAACGATTATCGCCCTTGTTAACGGACAGCTCGGCGCAGGCATTGCTGTTGCCGGTGCTTTCAGCCTTGTCCGTTTCCGTTCCGCCCCCGCTTCAGCGCGTGAAATAACAAGCATCTTCCTCGCAATGGCTGTCGGCCTTGCAACAGGCATGGGTTATATTGCAATTGCGGTCATCCTTGCCGTATTCGTTATTTTGGTTGACATTGCGCTTGCAAGCATCAATTTCGGCAAAGCGGGTTCCGCAGAGCGCGACCTCAAGATTGTCATTCCCGAAAGTCTCAGCTATGATGAGGTTTTCAATGATATTTTCAGCACTTACACTTCCCGCCATGAGCTCATCCGTGTTAAGACCACCAACATGGGCAGCCTGTTCAAGCTCACCTACCAGATCACTTTGCGTGATGCGCGGAAAGAAAAAGAGTTTATCGACAAGCTTCGTGAGCGCAACGGCAATCTTGAAATCACCTGTGCACGCCCCGGCAACGGCAATGTTGAAATCTGATCGATTTTCAACGAGCTTTCTTTTGCCGCCTCAATCGCTGTAATCAAAAATGCACAGCCGCCCGCAACTGCGTTTCGGCTGTGCATTTTGTTTAAACTTCTCCTTAAATTCAGTTTTTGTTTGAATCTTAAATATGAATTTCAGGTTCCGAACCTGCGCATTCTCCGCCGATTAGTTCGGGAAGGAATTCTCTGCAAATCACGCGATACGCGGGATGGTAAAGCCGACGGTAAGTCTCGCTGTGATGTATTGCCGGGCAGCCCGCCGCAACGTATTTCTTAAGAAAAGCCGACAGCGTTTCTTCGTCAAACGGAGTTTTCCCCTGCCGGCAGATCTCTTTCAGCAAGCTGAGCTTTTTCAGCATTCCGTCCGTTGAACCCGTTCGAACCTCCGATGAACGCACAAAAAGCTCCGCAAGCCTTGAGAGCGGAATCCTGTACCGTGCCAAAGGTTCAAGGTGCACCCGAACGAACATCCCGCCTGTTTCATCCGTCAAATGGTGTTCCCCGGCAGCGGCGGCTTTCGTTGTCAGCATACACGCTTCATACTCCCTCTTCAGATACTCCTCCGCAATCTCTTTGCTGCGCACAAAATGCCCGCAGCCGAATTCGCTTTGATAAAGCAGCTTTACTATGTCGTCCGGCTCACATTTCGGATACAGCTCAATATGCCGCTCGATAACATGCCTCGTTTCCCGCAAAAAGGTTTCATCCCGTTTCGTATTTTTCATATTTCTCCCGTCCTGTTCTTTTCTCGCGCTATTCTATCATATGCATAAGGCCAAATCAACAAGTCTATTTTGAATATCGTTGAATAGAATTTAAACAGGCCACTGTACGGCATCGTTTTCAGAAAAAGCAAAGGAACTTTACCTTGTTTTTTAAAAAACGCGCTTATTCAGTGATACTCGAACTTACGGAGGGCAATATGCCGGATACAAACAACAGCATCAGTCTTTCAGGCAGGGTTACGGACGGCCCGGAATACAGTCATACAATTTACGGAGAGGCTTTTTTCAAGCTTGTGCTCACCGTTCAAAGATTGAGCGGAACCGAGGATAAAATACCTGTCACCGTCAGCGAACGACTGCTCGGCGGCATCCCTGTTGAACACGGTATGTATTTTCATGTCCAAGGACAGATACGTTCCTATAATCAACAGACTGAAAAAGGCAGCAGACTTATCATCACCGTGTTTGCACGTGAATTCATTCCTGCTTCGGCGGATGAAACCGATGCTTTTGCATACAAAAACGAAGTTGAACTGTTCGGATACATTTGTAAGTCCGTAATATACAGAACGACTCCTTTTTTACGTGAAATTGCGGACGTTCTGCTTGCAGTCAACAGACGGTACGGCAAATCCGACTATCTGCCCTGTATCGCATGGGGACGAAACGCAAGGTATTTGCAGGATATGAAGGTCGGCATCGGAATGCACGTTATCGGAAGGCTGCAAAGCCGCGAATATAAAAAAGTTTTTGAAGACGGAACGGAGGAAATGCGCACCGCATATGAGATAAGCTGCTCCGCCGTTGAACCTTTCGAGCCGACACTGCCTGACTGATACGGCGCATCTGCCGCAAATCAAGGCAGAACAAACACTTTCGACTGTTTTTTCGCTGTGCAGACACGGCAAGTTGAAACCGCACTTGAAATCCACGCCCGATTGTGTTATATTCAACAAACAGTTTTGCCGAATGCGGCAGAGAGGTTGGTTTGTTAATAATGCGAATGTATCCGAAAGCAAAAGTATCCGAAAAGGCGGAACGCGCACTCAAAGGCGGACACCCGTGGGTTTATGCGGAGGAGGTGCTTTCCGTTGACGGTGATTATACGAACGGCGGGCTTGTTGATGTTTATACAAAAAAGGATCGGTTCATCGGAACCGGGTTCATAAATGACAATTCCAAAATTCGCATTCGCATCTTTTCACGCAATGCAAACGACAGGTTTGACGATGACTTTTTCCGCAGGCGAATTCGTTACGCGCTTGAGTACCGCCAAACGGTCATGGGCAGCGATTTTGACTGCTGTCGAATTATTTTCGGTGAGGCCGACAGTTTTCCCGGGCTGACGGTGGATCGATTCGGAGATGTTCTTGTTTTTCAAATTCTCTCCCTCGGCACCGAAATGCTTAAGTCCCGCCTGTTTCCGCTGTTTATTGAAGTATTCAAAGAGTTCGGCATTAATATTCGGGCCGTTTGCGAAAGAAACGATGTCGCCATACGCGAAAAGGAAGGTCTGACTCAGCACAAGGGCTTTATCAGCTGTGATCTCCTGCCTCCCGCACCGGACAGCGGATTGGTAATGATTGAAGAAAACGGCATCAAATACGAAATCGACGTTATCAACGGACAAAAAACGGGCTTTTTCCTTGACCAGAAATATAACCGTCGTGCCGCTGCAAAGATTGCTGCCGGCAAAACGGTTCTCGATTGTTTCACGCATACGGGCGCATTCGCACTGAACGCCGCCGCTGCATGTGCAAAGCATGTCACTGCCGTTGATATTTCTGCGGATGCAATCCAAAAAACGCGCAGAAATGCGGAGCTGAACGGGCTTTCGGGCAGAATGGATTTCGTTTGCGCCGATGTCTTTGATCTTCTGACCGATATGGAATCCAATCGCAAACACGGTTATGATTACATAATACTCGACCCGCCCGCCTTCACCAAAAGTCGGGATACGATCGGCAGTGCGGTAAGGGGCTATAAAGCCATCAATGCAAAAGCAATGAAACTCCTTCCGCGCGGCGGCTATCTTGCAACCTGCTCATGTTCGCATTTCATGACCGATGAGCTTTTCCGTAAGATGCTTCACAATGCCGCAGAGGATGCAGGGGTTCAGCTGCGTCAAATCGAAGCGCGTCAGCAGGCTCCTGATCACCCGATTCTTTGGAATGTACCCGAGACGGATTATCTGAAGTTTTATATTTTTCAAATCGTTTAGTTTTTTGTTTCGGATAAATATCCAAAAGCATCCGTGCAGTTCCGCTGCTTTCGGATGCTTTTGTTTGTTTGTTCGGTTTTGATTGACCGCAGGCTGCACTAATCAATCTGAATTGTGTATCGCGTTGTACTCCGAAGCGGTGTTAAACTTCAACATCAACCGATTTTGTCCTCAAAAGAATCCACGCGGTTGAAATTCGCATGTTCGGTGATGTACTCCTTGCGGGGAGCAACCTTGTCTCCCATCAAAAGCGTTACAAGGTGTTCTACATACGCCGCATCTTCAATCGTTACCTGAACAAGGGAACGGTTCTCAGGGTTAAGCGTCGTTTCCCAAAGCTGCTCCGGATTCATTTCGCCCAAG
>ERZ1031347.1089-NODE-1089-length-11257-cov-5.837708_pt1 | contig 11257 bp, 10 predicted proteins | sample MGYA00517106_ERZ1031347 | MGnify/ENA primary metagenome ERZ1031347 (study PRJEB33719, sample SAMN04261392) | wastewater metagenome | biome: periurban shantytown; feature: human; material: feces | host: Homo sapiens | place: Peru: Lima | collected 2012-07-19 ...
GCAGAAGGAATAATGCCATATCGCGCATATATATAAATAATAATGCTTTACGGAGGTTACGAATGCTGAAAAGAACCGTTGCGCTGATGCTTTGCATACTCAGCGTATTCGCCCTGCTTCCCGCGTTTTCAAGCGCGCAGACCCTTAGCGGCTGGACCAGCAAGGTGGATTACGACAATACCGACCCCAACAAATATTCAATAGAAATAGACCTTGTAAACCAAATAATAACCGTTTACGAGGGGCAGATAGGCGGCCGCATAGTGCTGCAAAGCCTTTGCACCACCGGCGATGCGGAGCATCAGACGGGAGCGGGCACGTTTAAGCTTGGCGATATGAAGGAACGCTTCGGCTATTTTGTGGCGTTCGGCCAGTATGCGCAGTATTGGACGCAGGTAGTGCGCGGAATATACATCCATTCCGTAATGTATAATTCAAAGAAGCTCACCTCCATGTCCCGCGGGGCATACAGAAAGCTGGGTCAGGCCGTATCCCACGGCTGCGTAAGGGTGCTGCCGCACGTTGCGCAGTTTATATACTATAATTGCCCGCCGGGAACAACCTGCGTTATAAACCGCAAAAAGGCCGCCGATCCGGAGCTTGTAAAAAGGCTGAAGAGGGAAATACCGGCGTATTCCGATTATAAGCAGCCCAAGGACGACCGCGCGTATCCGCCGGAGATTCCCGCCGTTATAAAATACGACGGCACGCCCCTGCGCACGGGCTTTTCAAGAACCAAGGATACCACCGTTGCAACCCTTTCCCGCGGGGATAAGGTGATGCTGCTGCAGCTTGCGGCGGACTGGTGCAAGGTGCGCACGGCGGACGGCAAGCTGGGCTATGTTAAGACGGAATACATACTGGCCTATCCGGACAATACAAATGCCGTAAAGACCGCATACACCGCAAAGAGCAAAACATATGTTTATAAATCCATGAGCACGGATTCCGCCAAGCTTGCAACCATACCAGGCGGCGCGCAGGTGCGCGTTGAATCCAACCCCAAGAAGGGCTGGTGGTACGGCAGCTATAACGGCACATACGGATATATGCGCACGCGCTATGTTATAAAGAGCGAAACGGTTGAATATCCTGTGCTTGAGGATGTGACTCAGCCTTCAACGGGCGCTAATAACTCCGGCGCGTCAAGCGGCTGGTCAACCGGCGGCGGAATGTTCAATAACGGCTCCTTCCCCTCCGCTACGCCCACGCCCACGCCTGCCCCCGCGCAGAGCGGCGCCAACGCAAGCATTGCAGCGGGCATAATAGCAAACATGCGCTCCGGCGCGGGCACGGATTTCCCCGTGATAGGCAGCTTCTCCCAGGGCACCGGAGTTACGGTGATAAGGCTTGACGGAACATGGTATTATTGCCAGGTGAATGGGCAATACGGCTACATCTATTCCGGCTGCATAGTAATGAAGTAAAAAAGAAAGGAAACATGTGGAGCATAGGCGTAAAAGCATAAGCACCATATTAAGGCTTTTTGCATTGGCCGCCGCGTTTATATGCGCAGCGGCTTTTGCCGTGCCTGCCGCGGCGGAAAACGGCGGCGAAATTCCGGAACGCGACCTTTACGAATTTTCGATTCAGGCGATGGAGGAGGGCAGGTCTCTGCGCGTATGGGGGCTTATGCGGCTTACATACGTTAACCGCAGCGAGGATACGCTTTACAGCGTTGTACTGCGCCTGCACGCGAACGACGTTGAGGCAAACTGCATGGCCATAGGCTCCGTCGGGACGGACGGCAGATCCGCCGCATATACGCTCAGCAGCGACGGCGGCATACTGAATATATCGCTGCCGCGCGAAATAGCGCCCGGCGAAAGCACTCGGCTTTTCATGCGGTTCGATATGACATTGCCCGAAACGGGAGACCGCTTCGGCGCCAATTCAACGGGCTATATGCTGGGCAACGCATTACCCATAGCTGCCATGTATGAAAACGGCGTATGGCGCACGGAGCCGTATTATTCAAACGGGGACAGCTTTTACAGCCGCATTGCCGACTATAAGGTTGCCATGCAGATTCCCGCCAAGTTTGCCCTTGCGCACACGGGAACGCGCATGAGCTACGATTCCGGCCGCGCCTACGAAACATATTACATCGCCGCGCCGAGCGTAAGGGAATTTGCGTTCGCGCTCATCCCCAACGCCGCAACTGCGGAAGCCACGGCGCGCGGCGGGCGCGTGAAGGTGCATGCATTGGGCCAAAGTAAGGCGCACGCGGCGTTCGGCGCGCAATGCGTTGCAAATGCGATAGACTTTTTCAGCGAAAATATAGGCGAATATCCGTACAGCGATATATACGTTGTCCCCTTTGATCTGAACGGCGGCATGGAATACCCCGGGCTTATAATGGTAAACAAGGCGTATTTCAAATCGTCAAAATCAACCGAGGGGGCGCTGGTTATGGGGCACGAAACGGCGCACCAGTGGTTTTACGGCGTTGTGGGGAGCGATCAGGTGTATTCCCCGTGGCTGGATGAATCCTTGGTTGAATACCTTGGGTTCGATTTTCTGCGGCAGTATGCCGGTACAGACGCGGCGGATGCGCTTGAGCAGGAGCGTTACTATGCCATGCGCAATGAATACCTGCGCACAAAGCGGCTGGACGGTTCGCTTGAGGAGCTTTCCGGCGCGGACTATTTCTTCATGGTGTATGCCTACGGGCATGATTTTTACGCCAAGCTTGTGAATGAGATTGGCTCGGGCGCGTTCTATGAAGGGCTTAAAACATACTATAATGCGAACTACATGGGCATAGGTACAAAGGAAAAGCTTATAGCCGCCTTCAGCGAAGCCGCGGGAAGGGACCTTACTGGCTGGTTTGAGGCGAACATTGCGCCGGAGGCCGCCCAATGAAGCGGATTGCGGCAATATTGCTCATTATAGCCGCGCTGATCGCGCCGTGCGGCTGCAAAAAAACAGACGCGAAGTATCAATACGCCTTTTTTGATGTATTCGATACGGTTACGGAGCTTACTGTATACGCCGCAAGCGAAGCTGCGGCGGCGGATGCTGCAAGGGCCGCGCACGAGCGGCTGATTTACCTAAACAGGCTTTATGACATATATAATGAATACGACGACGCCGTGAGCCTTATGGCGGTGAACGCATCCGCGGCGAAAGCGCCGGTCAGCGTGAGCGAGGAGACCATGGCGCTGCTTAAATTTGCCAAGGAAGCATATACGCTTACCGGCGGCAGGGTGAACGCGGCCATGGGCAGCGTGCTTTCAATTTGGCATGATTACAGGGAAGCGGGGCTTTCGGACGAGGCGAACGCTCAGCTTCCGCCTATGGAGCTGCTTGAACAGGCCGCGGAGCATACGGACATAAACAGCATTGTGCTGGACGAAGCGAACGGCACCGTATTTTTTACGGACAGCATGGTGCGCCTTGACGTGGGCGCTATTGCAAAGGGCTTTGCGGGGCAGATAGTTACGGATGAGCTTAACGTGCGCATAGATGCGGGGGAAATATCAGCGGCGCTTATAAGCCTTGGCGGGAACGTATGTGCGGCGGGAACAAAGCCGAACGGCGAAGCGTGGCAGATTGCCGTGCAGGACCCGCGCGGCAGCGATAATGCCGCAACGGCGAGCATAGCTTCGGGCTATGTTGTAACGAGCGGGGACTATCAGCGGTATTACACAGTAAACGGCGTGCGCTATAACCATATTATAGACCCCGATACGCTTATGAGCGCGGACAAGCACGCATCCGTTACCGTTATATCGTCCGACGGCGCGCTGGCGGACGCGCTGAGCACGGCGCTTTTCATAATGGATACGGACGAAGGGCGCGCGCTTATAGACTCGATAGCCGACGCCGAGGCGCTTTGGATAGCCAAGGACGGCGGCATAACGCGCACGGACGGGTTTAATATAGCCGAATAATTTGGTATAATAAAGTGAATAAGCAATACGGAGGGCTTTATATATGGGTCGCATGAGACTGCTGGACAAGGTGTTTAACGCTTCTGCAAGTCAGGTGGAGGGCTTCTGCATAGTTAAAAGCGTTGGCATAAAGACAAACGTGAAGGGCGCGGCGTATTTGGACATGGTGCTTGCGGACGCGGGCGGCGAATGCAACGCAAAGCTTTGGGATTACGCGCCGGAGGCGCACGGCTCATACGAAGCGAACACGGTCATAAAGGTGCGCGCCACGATAAACATGTGGAAAGACGGGGAGCAGCTTAAAATAGACCGCATACGCAACCTGAGGCCCAATGAAGAAGTGGACATGAGCGAGCTGGTGCCCTGCGCGCCGCAAAGCCCGCAGAAAATGTATGACGAGATATTTGCTGTTACCGAAGGGTTTAACGACCCCGATTTGAAGCTCATCACGCAGCATCTTTTGAAGGAGAATAAGGAGGCGCTTATGCGCTGGCCCGCCGCGCTGAAGCTGCACCACGCCATGCGCGGGGGCTTGCTTTACCATACGCTTACAATGCTTGAAAGCGCAAAGGCCATAATAGGCGTATATAAGCGGCTTTATCCCTCGCTCAGCAGCGAGCTTGTTTACGCGGGCATAATACTGCACGACATTGCAAAGACGAGGGAGCTTGTCGTGGGCGAGCTTGGCCTTGCAAGCGCATACAGCACCGAAGGGCAGCTTCTTGGGCATCTTGATCTTGGCATGGCGATGATAGAGCGCGCGGCGGCGGAGCTGATGATAAACGACGAAACGAAGATGCTTTTGCAGCATATCGTAATGTCCCATCACGGGGTGCCTGAGTTCGGCTCGCCAAAGCCGCCCATGTTCCCGGAGGCGGAAATAGTGAGCGAGGTAGACTTGCTGGACGCAAGGCTGTTTGAAATGTATGACGCGCTTTCGGGCATAGTTACGGGCGGCTTTACGGAGCGGCTGTGGGCGCTGGATAACAGGCAGCTTTATAAGCACGGGCATGAATAAGCCCAAAATTGCGGCTTGACAGCCCAATAATTAGGAGAATGAATTACTATGGAGAATAAACCTGCCCTTAACCGGCGGGAAGTGAAGCGGCAAAAGACCGCAAGAACCATGAAGGGCGCAGCCGCACGCATAGTGATAATGACGGCGGTGCTGCTCATTGCATCCCTTGCGGTGCTGGGCATAAACAAACTGACGGACTATATCCGCGCGAAGAATTATCGCGCGCTGAGCGATGAGGAGATTGCCTACGCACTTGTGCGCGGGGAGGAAAAGGAAGCGGAAAACGCGGACGCATCGAGCGAGAAGCGCCTTGAGCTCGCCCGCGCCGCATGCAGCATAGTTGGCAAGGTGAACTATTTCTGGGGCGGAAAGAGCGCGGCGGAGGGCATTGACCCCGCGTGGGGCGAGCTTAGGGAGGTAACGAGCAGCGGCAGCGAATCGAGCGGACAGGTTAGGCCCTACGGGCTTGACTGCTCCGGCTTCGTAAGCTGGGCGTTCATACAGCTTGGCTATGACTTCGGCGAGATGGAAACGCTCCTCGGCAACGGCACATGGAACCAATGGGACCGCAGCGCGGACATTGCGTATAACGATCTTCGCGTGGGGGACGTGGCCTTCATGAACCGCTACCCTACCGACCAGGGCAACCACATAGGCATATGCATAGGCTTCCTTGAAAACGGAGAACCGGTGTTTGCGCATTGCTCGTCAAGCTATGATAACGTGGTCGTTACCACGCGCGGCACGGCGTTCAACTACGCCAGAAGGCCGAACATATTCAATTGATCGCGGCTGCATATCGCCGCTGCAAATTTTGGCATAAACGTCCTCATCAGGCATGGGGGCGTTTATTTATACAAAAAAGACCCCTTTTGGGGGTCTACGGATAGCAGAGTGGGGAGGTCATGCGTTTATGTGCGCATTTATTCTTTCCATAAGCATGTTCACGGCAACCATATTGTGGCCGCCTTCGGGGATTATTATGTTTGCATGGCGCTTTGAAGGCTCAACGTACATTTCGTGCATGGGCTTTACCGTGGTAAGGTATTGCTCCACCACGCTTTCAAGGCTGCGCTTTCTTTCCTTAACGTCGCGCATTATGCGGCGCAGTATGCGCACGTCCGCATCCGTATCGACGAATATCTTTATGTCCAAAAGATTGCGTATGCGCTCGTCGCTCAAAAGGAGTATGCCTTCAAGCAGTATCACCGGCGCGCTTTTTATAAGCAGGGTTTGGTTGGAACGGTTATGCACCGTGTAATCATATACGGGGCAAAGCACGTCCTCTCCGCGCTTGAGCTTTGCAACGTCCTCCAGAAAAAGCTCCGTATCGAATGCATCGGGGCAGTCGTAGTTTATTTTTGCGCGTTCGTCATAGGTAAGGTCGTCATGCGCCTTATAGTAATTATCGTAATATATTACGGATACGTCCTTGCCGAAGCGTTCGCTCAAAAGGCGGGTTATCGTGGTTTTGCCCGATCCGGTGCCGCCCGCAATGCCAATGGCCATAATGTTGTTCATGTGCTGTCCCTCCGCGCTGAAAATGCTGCTTTTGATATATTGTATCATATTTTGCGGAATATAAAAAGAACGGCCTTGTGAGCCGTTCCTATTATTTTTTTTAATTAGCCGGCATAATGCAGCACCGTGAAGCAATCGTATTCGGAAACGCCGTTTATATAGCAGCCGTAGTCCGTATCCGTATTGACGAACGTTACCCTTATGGTGCCTTCCTCGCCCGCGCGGGTAACGAAGCGGCAAACGTATTCTTCGCCGTCAAGGCTTATTTCGGTTATGGCTATTTCGGTGCCTATGGGCAGGGTCGCATCCTCCTGCGTGCCGTCCATGCGCACGGGGAATTCCGCGCTAGTTTCCATGCCCATGTATTCCCAGTCCTCGGCATTGTTCGTATCAAACCTGAATACCCAGGGCGCGGAAGGCTCCTTCGCGAAGCGGAAAGAATCCGCATCCATAAGATACGTTGTGCTGCCGCCGCGCGTGCCGAGTATGTCAAGAGTCTGGTTCACAGTGAGCGAACCATCGTTCACTGTCTCTATGCAGCCATAGAATGAAGGCTCTTCGGTCTGAGGCGTGCCGGGGGCGGTGTCGGTGGGCGCGCTGCTGCTGTTATCATAGGGAATCTCCGGCGCGGCAAGTATCAGTTCGCTTCCGTCGAAGCGGATAACGTAGCTTACAAAATCGTCGCTCTCCATGTCTCCGCTTATGAAAAGCTCCGTCCTTCCGTCCGCGTCAAAATCGTATGCCGTGGCCATCATTGCCCACTGTATCTGAAGGTTCATGGTATGCTCGCTGCCGCTTGCGTCCTTAACGCTCAGCGTGCAGTAATCCTGTATCATATACTGTTCGCCGCTCTGCGCGGCTATGCTCACCTTTTCGGCAAGGCCGTCCCCGTCAAGGTCAACCTCGCATTCGCCGTCCTTGCTGAAATCGAGAGAGGCGGATACGGGGTCGCTCTGCACGCCGCCGAAGGTGCGCGCCATAACGCCCGTAAGCGCGGCGGTCAGCTTTTCGTCGTCCGTGTCACCCGCGTGCCAAAGGGCATAATGTATGCCGTCGTGCTCCCATTCAACCAGCTTACCCTTGTCCTCCGCGGCGTACACGGTGGCATCTACGCAGAATCCGTCGCACTCAACCATTACTATGCACTGCGCGGTGAGTTCATAGTAAATGCCGGATATGTTGCTGTCCTTGGCGCTGGCGCGGTAGGTGTATTCCTCCCCGTCATAGGTGAACTGCACGCCAGCAAGCGTGCCGCTGATTATATAATAGCTCACGTTTGTCGCGTCCGCAGGCGCGTCTATGTTCACGCCCGCCGCGCTGAAGGCATCGGCCGAGTCCACGCTGACCATGGGGTTGGGCAGATTGGCTATGGGCGAATCCGTGGGCGTTGTGGTTCCGCTTGTGCAGCCCGCCATGCCGAGCGCAAGCAGCAGCGCAAGCGCGCCCTTTGCAATTTTTTTGATCATAGCAAGTATTCTTCCTTTCCGCTCCGCGGCGTTGCGCGGGGCTTAGGTTTGTTTTCATTTTCTGCAATTATAACGCATTTTGGCGCGGAATGGTTGCCCGAACATGCATTATTCATGCATTGTTCATAAAGGAAAATAAAGTTGCCGCCGTGGGATGGCAAATGAGGCGATATGTGGTATGATATAATAGGTTAATAAGATAGGGAGGATGGGCCCATGCGAAATTATAACGACAGTTCCGCCCGCGATGCCGCGGCAAGGCTGCTTTCGCTCGTGAACCGCGTGACAATACTGCGGGAAAAGGAGCCGAACGACGCGCTGAAACTGCTTGGCGGCGCGGCCGAATGCATAATAAACGGCGACTGCATGGGAGCGTATATAAAGCACTGCGCGCTGTGCCGCGCGCTTATAAAAAGCCCCGCGCGCCGCGTGAGCGGCAGCATATTTACGGATTATCTTATCCACCTTGCCGTGGGGTACGAGCATTCCTTTGCGTTAAGCTCCGCCACAGGCATGCTGGACGAGGCGCAGCTTATGCTTTTCAGGAGCGACCTCAGCGCGCTTGGGGAGCTGAGCACGCTTGATTCTGCGGACATAAGCCGCATGACCATGCAGCGCAGCCGCGAGCTCAAATCCCGTTCCCGCTACGCCAAGGACGATATATCCGTAATGAGCACCGCCGCATGGGGCGGGACCGAGCCTAAGCCCATGCCGCATAATAAAGAAGCGATGCCTGCGGAAGCGGCGTTGCAGCCGCCTGCGGAGGGCGAATGGCCCGCCTGGAGCTACGGCGAAAAGGGCATGCGCGGCGAATATGCGGCGGACGAGGTGCTGGAGGAAATATACATAAGCCTTACGGAAAGCGATAATTGGAAAAGCGCGGCGCAGGATCTTTTCAATCTGTTTGCATCGTCCGGAACGGGGGTGCTGCTCAGGAGCAGAACGCTTGAATGCCGCACGGACGGGCAGCGGGCATGGCTTGAGGAAGCGGCGCAGAATGAGTGCGCCGTGCAGCTTAGCTGCCAGGAGAAGGCACGGCAGACGCTTGGCGAGCAGGTGATAGCATTCATGCGCGGAACGAAGCCAAGCTGCGTGCTTATATACGGGCCGGAGGCCATGGGCAAGGCGACGCTTGCCCGCGCCATGGCGGATGAGTTCCCGGAGCTGAGGCTAATACAGGCATGCCCCGTGAACGGCGCGGAGATACGCAGTTTGTTTGCGTACCTTGGCGCGCAGCCGCTCAGGTTCATGCTGCTTATGGAAAACGCGGATACATATTCGCCCGCGTGGCGTGCGCTGCTGAATGAATGCACGGGCGCAGCCGTGCCGCAAAACGTTATGTGCGTTGCAACAAGCTCAAGCGCGGCGGGCTTTGCTGGCTTCCCGGTGCGGATAGGGCTTGAAAATATGGAGCTTGACGCTTTCGCCAAAACTGCGGAGGAATTAAGCGCCGCCCGCGCGCCGTATATAGACACGGACGCGGCATGGATACGCAACGCGGCGGTTGATTATCAGCTTGACCCGCACGATGAATTCAACGTCTCTTCCGCTGCGCTCATAGCGGCGCGCTTCATTGCGGCGCATGAATAGGCGGAAAAGAGTAAACAAACTTTGAACAATGGCGTCGCGCTATTTATAGCTGCCGCTTTAATTGGTATTATATTCTAAGAACGGAGAAAAACGGATGAAAACACTCGCTTTGGCAATACTTGCATTGGAGGCGAACCCCGCCATACACGCAAGCGACGGTACGCTCAACTACATGCCCATTTTCAAAATCATAATCGCCGTATATCTATTGTACGTTGCGGTGCTGGGCAGGGGCAAGATACTTGAAAACAAGCATCTGAAGATAGAGGAAAAGAAGTTCCGCACCATAATGCGCGCTGTGGCGCTTGCGGGCGCGGTATTCACGCTGGGCAACAGCGCGATAGAATTTTTCCTTTACGACAATGCAACCTTTAAGGTGGTCGGAAGCGTTTTATGGGTGCTGGGCCTTGCGGCGCTCGTAGCCATGCTGGTACTGAGCATTGTATTTACCGACAGGAAGGCGGCTGCCGAGGAGCAGCGCAGACAGGATGAAGAAATGATCCGCAAGGAGCGGAACAAAATGCGCGCCGCGTTCGAGTTTGATGATGAGGACGACGATAAGGACGAAACCGACGACAAGACGGACGGCGAATAACAAAACGATGACATGCGCGGATGGGGGAAAGGCTTTCCTTTGAGCGCATAGCATACAAGAACAAAAAAACACAAGGAAAGGATTCATTGAGAGATGAAAAAGAGTTTTCGTATCCTCGCGCTGGTGATGGCGCTGATGACTGCGCTTGGCGCGGCGTCCTTCGCCTCAGCCGATATGCCAACGAACTATGTCGGCGTTACTACGGTAGAAGATACAGATTTCTTCTATCAGGGTCCCGGCACCAATTATGATTTCGTGCAGGGCAAGAACCAGGTTACAGCGGGAACCAAAGTCGCTATTTACAGCATAACCGCCGACGGAAAATGGTGCTATATCGGATTCAGCCTTTACATGGGCTTTATCCAGACCAGCAGCCTTAACGACCTTGTTACCCTGAGGAACGGCACCACCGCTTCCATAAAGGCTACCCTTGCCAAGAGCGGCATAGCCTCCTCCGGCAACAGCGGCAACGTGACGGTCGGCCCCACCGGTTCAACTACCACGACCACCACCACTACCGGCGTTATCTACAACTGCACCAACTGGGTGAGCCTGCGCGCGGAAGCCAGCAGCTCCTCCAAGCGCATTGCCAAGCTGACCCCGAACACCACCGTTACCGTAACCGGCGAGCAGAACGGCTATTATAAGGTGACTGCGGGCAACTATATCGGCTTCGTACTCAAAACTTATGTCCGCATAACCGGCACCACGGCCACTCCCGCTCCGGGCGGCACGAACAACGGCAGCTCCGGACAGACTTATGTTCCCGGTGTGGGCTGGGTAAATTCCAACAACAACTCCAACGCGAACACTAATCCGAACTGGAGTACCGGATGGGGCAACAACAATAACAACAACAATAACAACACCGGCTGGAATACCGGCAATAACAATTCCGGCAACGTGACTTCCGCTAAGTCCATCGGCACCGCCGTTACCACCGGAACAATCAACTTCCGCCAGGGCCCCGGCACCAATTACAGCAAGGTGACGGGCTGCGCGCAGGTCCCCAAGGGAGCCACCGTTACCCTGCTTGAGTACACAAGCAGCGACAACGGCTGGTACAAGGTAATCTATGGCAGCTACACCGGCTACCTCAGCGCCAAGTACCTCAAGGTCACCTTGACCAACAACAACGCCGGCAGCAGCAATAATAACTAAAACTATTCGG
>ERZ1031347.1094-NODE-1094-length-11242-cov-6.767409_pt1 | contig 11242 bp, 8 predicted proteins | sample MGYA00517106_ERZ1031347 | MGnify/ENA primary metagenome ERZ1031347 (study PRJEB33719, sample SAMN04261392) | wastewater metagenome | biome: periurban shantytown; feature: human; material: feces | host: Homo sapiens | place: Peru: Lima | collected 2012-07-19 ...
GTTATTGCGATTGGCGGAGACAAGCTTTCACGAGGATTAACGCTTGAGGGATTGACAGTAAGCTTCTTTATGCGTTCTTCTCAGATGTATGATACCCTTATGCAGATGGGCAGATGGTTTGGCTTCAGGCCTAAATACACTGACCTTTGCCGGCTTTTTGTTTCTGATGAACTGTTCCGCTGGTTCATGGTCGTTTCTTTTGCAACAGAAAATCTGCGCAACCAGATTCATTATATGAACGAATATAACCGTACACCTATGGATTTCGGTTTAAGAATTGCATCTTACCCTGATATGCTAATCTCAGCAAGAAATAAACTTAAGACAGGACAAGAGTGCACCCTTACATTCAGCAATACAGTAAGCCAAACAAGATCAATGGACAGAATATTCATGTAAAATCAGGAGTGTGAAGGGTATGACGCTCAGAGAAAAACTGATCGTATCAAGAAACAAGGCCGGACTCTCGCAAATGGAGCTGGCTGAACGGCTCGGCGTGTCCCGGCAGGCGGTCTCCCGCTGGGAAAGCGGAGACACAACGCCGACCATGGACAAGCTGAAGTCGCTGGCAAAGATCTACGGCGTATCGCTGGACTGGCTGTGCAGCGATGCCGCGGATCGAGAACCCCCCGAAGCAGCAAAACCGGAAGCAGACAGAAACCCGGACGAGGCCCCCGCGGGAAAGGAAGGTGAGAAAAAACAGAAAATCAGGGCCATCGCGATCACACTGGCGATCGTCGTGATCGCCTTCGCCTGTGTATGGTTTGCCGCGGAAAACAAAAAAGCTGATGAAGCGGACGACCAAGGTGACAATGTAAAGTATGATGTTGTCGAAATGCCGGATCAAAATGAAAATGGATTTGATTTTGCATGGGAGGAGTGAGAAAAATATTATGAAGAAAACAACAACGCTGACGTTTACTGTTAATAATACACATGAGGTAAGCGTCCCTATTCCCGGTGTGGATTTGATTACCGGAACGATTGGGCCGTTTGAAACAGAAAGCGTTTTTACGATCAGCGTTTAATTGGTAAACAGGAATGAAACGCCTTTTCGTTTATTTCAACAATCCCACGTTTCGATATAAAATAATCCCGATACTATATATCCTCTTTATTTTTTTAATTCCTTGTGTTGGCTGGAATCCGCTTTTGATTCTTTGGATTATCGATCTTTTCATTTCTGTACAAGCACGTTCTGGCCGCAGCCGTATTATATTCTATGTTTTAATTTGTCTTTCCTCTGGGGTCGTTGTTTTTAATCTCGTATCTCGACTTTTTCTGCGGGGATAGTTCCTTCGTGGGTGTTTAATTTACAGATTGTGCTCAAGTATTGCAGAGATACCTGCGTTCCACAGGTATCTCTGCTTTTTGATACGCGGGAACTGCTTGTGATTTTCAACAGAAAATCAGAAAAAATTTGTTGCTTTTCGATATGGATTTTTCGGGCGGCACTGCTATACTGTGTGCATGGGAAATGCCCCACAAAAACCCATAAAAAGAGAAAAACAGGGAGGAAACATCTATGACTGGCATTGGATTGATCATTGTCTTCATTTTTGCCATTGCACTGATGATCTTCTGCATCAGCAAGCTGAAGATCCATCCGTTCCTTGCGATCATGGCCATTTCTCTGGTATTCGGCCTGATCGCCGGTATTCCGCTGGTCAACACCACGGACGCCGACGGCAATACCGTCAGCGGCATTGCCAACGTCATCGGCGCCGGCTTCTCGGGCACGTTCTCGAGCATCGGCATCGTGATCATCTTCGGCGCTCTGGTCGGCACGCTGCTTGAGAGCACCGGCGCGGCGCTCAAAATGGCCGACTGCGTGGTCAAGCTCGTCGGCAAAAAGCATCCGGAGCTTGCCATCGAGCTCATGGGCTGGATCGTCTCCATCCCCGTGTTCTGTGACAGCGGCTTCGTCGTTCTGAACCCCATCCGCAAGGCTATGGCCCGCCGGACCGGCGCGTCGAGCGTCGCCATGTCCGTCGCACTGTCCATGGGCCTGTACATCAGCCACTGCTTCATCCCGCCCACACCCGGCCCCATCGCGGCTGCCGGTACGCTGGGCTGCGGCGATCATCTGCTGCTGGTCATGGGCCTCGGCGCTCTGTGCTCCATCCCGCCGCTGGTCGCGGGCTACTTCTTCGCAAAGTACATCGGAAAGAAGGTCAAGGCTGCCGACGACATCGTCGCGGACGGCGACGTCAAGACCTATGAGCAGCTCGTGGCCGAGTTCGGCAAGCTGCCGAGCGGCTGGCTCGCATTTGCGCCGATCGTCCTCCCCATCATCCTGATGGGCCTGGCCTCCGCGTTCTCCATGGCGGGCGTCAAGGCGGATTTCATCAGCTTCCTCGGCACGCCGATCATCGCCCTGGCCGTCGGCTGCATCATCGCCATCATCAGCCTCTTTGCCGCAAACAAGGGCAAGGACTTCTACAAGCTCACCGACGACACGCTGAAGACCGTCGGCCCCATCCTGTTCGTCACCGCTGCCGGCGGCGTGCTGGGCAAGGTCATCGCGTCCTCCGACATGGTCAACTTCATCAAGGCCAACGCGGAGATCTTCGAGAGCATCGGCATCTTCTTCCCGTTCCTGCTGGCCGCCATCCTCAAATCCGCGCAGGGCTCCTCTACCGTCGCCATCACCACCACGGCCGGTATCGTCGCGCCGCTGCTGCCGGTCCTGGGGCTGGATTCCCCGGCGCTGTCCTGCCTGACGGTCATCGCCATCGGCGCAGGCGCCATGACGGTGTCGCACGCGAACGACTCCTACTTCTGGGTCGTCACCAACTTCGGCGAGATGACCCCGCAGGACGGCTACAAGACGCAGACGCTCGGCACGCTCGTCATCGGCGTCGTGTCCATCATCGGCGTGTTTATCGTGTCCCTGTTCCTGCATTGATCGTTCATACACCCCAAGAGGGACGGGCCTGCCCGTCCCTCTTTTAACTTTTTTAACCCTGTTTTAACCCGGTTTTTAACCCTTTTCGTCCTTGCTTTTTCCCGGGATGCTTTTTATAATGGGGACAATTAATAGAATGCCCCCAAGCGAAGGAGGAACTATCATGCAAACTCTCAGACAAGACGCGCAGGCCATCATCGACCGGGCGCTGGCCGATGCGCTGCCGGATTCCGCCGTGCGCCGCGCGCTGGAGCAGTTTCAGAAGCCGGAGGGCCGGCTCGTCCTGATCGCTGCCGGCAAGGCTGCCTGGCAGATGGCCAAGGCCGCCTATGACGTGCTGGGCGCGGCGATCACGAGCGGCGCAGTCATCACAAAATACGACCATGTCAAGGGCCCCATCGGCGCGCTGGAGCTGTTCGAGGCGGGCCACCCCGTGCCGGATGAGAATTCCTACCGCGCCACGAGCCGCGCGCTGGAGCTCGTCAGCGGGCTGAGCGAGCGGGATACCGTGCTGTTCCTGATCTCGGGCGGCGGCTCTGCTCTGTTTGAAAGTCCGCTGGTCCCCGCGGAGGAGATGGCGGACGTCACGAAGCAGCTGCTCGCCTGCGGCGCGGACATCGTGGAGATGAACACACTGCGCAAGCGCCTCTCCGCGGTCAAGGGCGGCCGGTTCGCCGAGCGCTGCCTGCCCGCGAAGGTCTTCTCCATCGTGCTGTCCGACATTCTGGGCGATCCGCTGGATATGATCGCCTCCGGCCCGGCCTATCCCGATTCGTCGACCTGCGCACAGGCGCTGGAGGTGGTGCGAAAATACGGCCTGCGGCTCTCCGACCGCGCGCTGGAGCTTCTGGCGCAGGAGACGCCGAAGACGCTCACGAACGTCGAGACCCACATCACCGGCAGCGTCCGCCAGCTCTGCGCCTCCGCCGAGCAGACGGCCCGGGCGCTCGGCTACACGCCCGTCATCCTGACGGCGAGCCTGCGCTGCACCGCGCGCGACGCGGGCAGCTTCCTGGCCTCCATCGCGCAGTGCCACCAGGACAGCAAAACCTCGCTCGCCTACATCGCCGGCGGCGAGACCGTCGTCCATCTGACCGGCCACGGTCTTGGCGGCCGCAATCAGGAGATCGCGCTTTCCGCCGCGCAGGAGATCGCCGGTCTGCGCGATACCGCCGTCTTCTCCTTTGGCTCCGACGGCACCGACGGCCCGACTGACGCCGCGGGCGGCTACTGCGACGGCGATACCTGCGCGGCGCTGGCGGCAAAGGGCGTTTCGATCCCCGACGTGCTGCAGGATAACGACGCCTACCACGCGCTGCAGGCCTGCGGCGGTCTGATCCTGACCGGCCCGACCGGCACCAACGTCAACGACCTGTCCGTCCTGCTGATCCGCAGATAATACAAAAACCGCTGCCCTCGGGCAGCGGTTTTTTGCAGCACCGGGCGCGGAAAAGCTTCCCGCGCCCGGTTTTTGGTTATTCCTCCGCAAACAGCGGGACGAAGCGGAACGTCCGGCAGTCGACCAGACCGCGGTTGGTCAGCCGCAGCTCCGGCAGGCAGGCCAGCGGGACCAGCGCCATCGTCATATACGGCGAGTTGATCACGCAGCCCATCTGCTTCCACGCCGCGTCGAGCTTCGCGACTAGCTCCGCCATCTCGCGCACGGGCAGATCGTTCATTAGGCCCGCGATGGGCAGCGGCACCACCGCCAGCACCTTGCCGTCCGCGACCGCGCACATGCCGCCGCCGCATTCGACCAGCGTGTTGGCCGCCAGCGCCATATCCGCGTCGTTCGTGCCCGCGACCAGCAGATTGTGCGCGTCGTGGGAGACGGTCTGCGCCATCGCGCCCTTCTTGAAGCCGAAGCCCTTGAGGAAACCGACGCCCTTCGTGCCCGTCTCGTGGTGGCGCTCGAAGACGACCATCTTCATGACGTCCTGCCCGGCGTCCGGCTCGACAAAGCCGTCCTTGACCGGCAGGTCGAGCAGCCGCTCATAGTTGCCCACGCGGTTCGGGATGATCTCGATCACGCGGGTTTTGACCGTCTTGCCGGCTCCGGCCGGTGCGGCGATGCGGAAGCTCTCGGCCGTGATCGGGTGGCCGACGTGCATCGTGTGGAACACATGCTCCGGGAAGTTGGCGGGCCCGATCTCCACGCACATCTGCCCGTTTTCCGCCACGACATCGCCGTCGATCATCGTCCGGGTGATGCGGATGTCCTGCAGATCGTCAAAGAACACGATGTCCGCGCACTTGCCCGGCGTGATGCTGCCCATCTCGTGGTCCATGCGGAAGCAGGTCGCGACGTTGATCGTCACATACTGGATCGCCTTGATGGGGTCGAGCCCCTCCTTGACGGCGCAGCGGACGATGTGGTCCAGATGGCCCTCGTTGATGAGCGTGTCCGGGTGCGTGTCGTCGGAGATCAGGCAGGCGAAGCGGTCGTCGATCCTGTTGTCCAGCACGGCCTTGATGATGACCGGCATATCGTGCCAGGCGCTGCCGTAGCGCATGAGCGCATACATGCCGTGGCGCATCTTCTCCAGCACGTCCTCGGCCCGGGTGGATTCATGACAGCAGCGGATGCCGGAGGCGATGTAGGCGTTCAGCGCCGCGCCGGTGTCGGGGATGGAGAAATGACCGGTGATGATGTTGTCGGACTTCAGCGTCTCGGCCAGCTCTGCGTGAATGTTTTCCTCCGCGCCGATCACGTTCGGGAAGCTCATCATCTCGCCAAGACCCATAATGCCGTCCCAGGTCATCATCTCGCGGATATCGTCCGCGCGGATCGCCGCGCCGGTATCCTCAAACCCGGCGACCGCCGGCACGCAGGAGGGCGCGTTCGACATGGCCTTGAGCGGGGAGCGTTTCGCGTCCTCGATCATGATCCGGACGCCATCCTTGCCGCAGACGTTGCAGATCTCATGCGGGTCCATGAAAATGCCCGTCGTGCCGCAGGGGACGACCGCCTTCGCATATTCGCCCACGGAGATCATGGACGATTCCACGTGGATATGCCCGTCCATAAAGCCGGGCGCGATGTACTGGCCGCTCGCGTCGATGACCTTTGTCTCCGGCCCGATGCAGTGCGATGCGTCGCCTACAAGCGCGATGCGGCCCTCGGCGATCGCGACGTCGATGCCCTCCTGGATCTCCGCCGTGCAGACGTTGACCAGACGGGCGTTTTTGATGACCGTCTCCGCCTTCTGTGCGCCCATGGCGACCCGCGCCATCGTGCGCGTCACTTCATACAGTGGCTTCTTGCAGAATTTGTTCAGCATGCTGGTTCCTCCTTCATCTTTGCAGGTCCGTAAATCCGGCCGCTGCTCCTGTGCAGGGATCTGATACCCCTACAGTACCACAGTCCATCCCCGATTGCAACGCCCCGCCGGAAAAGCCGCCGCAGAACCTGCGCAGAAACTTCAGATAGAATGAAGAAACATTTTACGTGACAGCCGCGGCTGGTATGCTATAATGTTCCTGATACAAAAACCGACAGTTAGGAGAATGACAGTGAAAGCATGGAAAGTGATCGGCAGATGCCTGTTGGTGCTGCTGTGTGTGGTTTTGGTGATCGCGATCGTCGGCATTGCGCAGTTTTTCCACCGGTCGGATCCGAAAAACGTGAAGCGGTACGACACGGACAACCCCTTCATCACCGGCGAAACGGCAATTTCGGCGCACCGCAGCGGCGCGGGCGATTATCCGGAGGAGACGCTGGCCGCGTTCCGCGGCTGCGTGGAAAATCCGGATTTTGCGGTGGATTATTTTGAATTCGACCTGCATATGACGGCGGACGACATTCTGGTGCTCTCGCACGACGCCACGCTGGACCGCGTGTCGGACGCACCGGCCGTATTCGGCGCGGAAAACGTCCTCGTCCGCGACAAGACGCTCTCAGAGCTCAAGCAGCTGAACATGGCGGCGCAGTTCGTGACCGACGCGGGCGAGGCGCCGTATGCCGGCCTCCACGGCGAGGCCGTGCCGGACGAGCTGCAGATCCTGTCTCTCGACGAGGTGCTGGACTATCTGACCGCCGCCGGAGACTATCATTACATCATCGAGATCAAGGACGGCGGCGAGACCGGTCTGGCCGCGGCGGATCAGCTGTACGCGACGCTGCAGGCGCGGGGCCTTCTTGATCGGGTCATCGTCGGCAGCTTCCGGGATGAGGTGGCAAGCTACATCACGGCAAATTATCCGGACATGCACCGCAGCGCCAGCCCGGAGGAGGTCGTGCAGTTCTATTTTGCCGCCCTGACCGGCAAAAAGGATTTCACCTGCTCCTACGACGTGCTCCAGCTGCCCTTCGGCGACGCAAGAGAGAGCTATGGCCTGAATCTGGGAACGACGACCATCATCAACTTTGCCCATGCGCATGACCTTGCCATGCAGTACTGGACCGTGAATGACGAAGCTGACCTCGCCTACCTCGCCAGCGTCGGCGCCGACGCCCTGATCACCGACTACCCCGACCGCGCCGCAGCCGTCCTGCAGGGGATGGGGTAAACGCATACATAGAAAAGAAACGCCATCCGGGTGGATGGCGTTCTTTTTATCGTTTCTGGGGAGCGTTACTTGTAAAAGCCCGGGTTCTGATAGCCGGCTCCGCTGGGCTCGCTTTCCAGCATGGTCAGGATGGCGTCGCGGCAGCCGCGGACCATGACGTCCTGCTCCTCGGGCGCGCGGCTGACCATCTGGTTGGTCGGGCTGGTATAGAACCAGAGTCCCTCGTCGGCGGCAAGCCCCACGCCGTCCTTGTCGGTGATGGCGTCCGGGTCCAGGCCGAGCGTGTCCCGGATCTCGTCGCGGGAGTAGAAGACCCACTTCGCTTCGGGCATGGTGTTTTCCCACTTGCAGCTGCTGATGTCGCCGTTCTCCGACTTGCCGGGGCTGTAGACCTCGATCGTGTAGGCGTGGATATTGTAGCGGCCGTATGCATAGTCGATCAGCTCGGCGGCGGTGGGGTAATCCTCGTTGGAGCTCATGCTGTAAAATCCGCGGCCGGTGTAGTCCTGGAAGGCCTGCGCCATCTGGGCGGCGGTCTGCTTCATGAACGGGATCTCGGCGTCGTCGGGGTTTTCCGCGTCGTAGGCGCGATAGCACCACGGGTAGAGGACGGACTGGATGCCGGTGTGCAGCGAGACGAGGGCGTCGATGTCGTGCGTGTACAAAAACCGCTGCAGCGCCTGGATCTCCGGCTCGGTGGCGGGGGCGGTGCCGGCGGTGGTCCAGTTCACATTGCCGACCTGCTGGCCGTCCTTCGTCTCGATGTCATACCGGTTCCACTGGTAATCGAAGGTGCGGTTCATGTCGATCCCGCTGGTGCGCGGATCGTCGCCGAGCACGCCGTTTTCATCCCAGTCCGGGCTCTCCATGCCGAAGACGGGGAGGTCCCGCGACGGCGTGTCGTCCGCCTTGCCGCGATAGAGCGTGGCGATGAAGCCGTCGCCGTCGATGTCCGTGTAGGGATCGCTGAAGGGGATGTTGTTGCCGTTTGCGTCCTGCGGGCGCAGGTTCGGGCGGGTGTTGATGACGAAGGACTGCTCATAGCCGTCCGGGTTGATGACCGGGATGACATAGATCGTGTAGGCGTCGAGCAGACCCTTGACATAGGCGTCGTCCGAGCAGAGCGTCAGCCACCAGGCGGTGTACATGGCGGAGGAAGCGCTTTCGCGTTCGCCGCCGTGGATGTTGGCGAAGACGCCGATCCCTGTTTTTTCCTCGGCCGGGATCGCCTTGTTGGTGATCTCCAGGCACCAGAGATCGCGCTCCTGCCAGGTGGTGCCGATGGAATAGAGGTCGGTGATGTCGGGATACTGTTCGGCCATTTGGGAGAGCTGCGCTTCCAGCTCTGCGAAGGTGTAGCGCGCGTTCCAGTCGATGTCCAGCCCCTCCGGGATCTCGCTGGGCGCGTCGGGGCGGGCATCGAGAGACAGCCGCTCCGCTTTTTTGCCGCCTGCCGCGCTGCAGGCGGCAAGACCAAATACGAGGATCAGGGAAAGACAGAGGCATAGGGCCCGTTTGGTGAGAGATTTCATGTTGGTTTCTCCTTTCTGTCCGGCTTGCAAGCGGAACGGTCCGCAGCGGCCGGGAAGCCGGTGAGCTTCCTGCACGCGCTGCTTTATTGAATTACCGATTTACCACGCTAATATACTACACGATTTCGCCCCATTCCGCAATCGGTAATTCCAATAAGATCCCACCGCATTTTCCGTAAACTGTTGTACAAGGGCAACAAGGATCAGGGAGGCGGACCGGGGAGGAGCGAAAAGAACGCCCACCATCCGGCGGGATGATGGGCGTTTGTATCAAGAGGACACATCTATGTATGCTTCTGCGCGCATCCGTCGCGCTGATTTTCCGTTTCTTCAGGATCACCGCATTGCGGTTCCTCGGAATAGAAGACCCGCATGTCATCCAGGCGGAGGCACGCCAGTCGGCCGCGGAGGCCTGACCGCGGATCGCCTGTTTCGGGGAGCATGCAGCCGCAGTCGATCCCGATCCAGCCGGGCGCATCCCATACTGCCATGGGATCGTCGGATTGGAAATGGTGGGTCGGCGTGTGACCGAAGATGACGGTCCGGCCCTCCAGAGCCGGAAATTTCTCAAATCGCATCCAGACAGCGAAATCCCGCGCACATTTGTATTTGCCGCTGTACCCCTCGTACAAGTCTGCGGGAGCCGCGTGCGTCAGAATGTATGGCCTGCCGTTTACCGCCAGCTCTACGTTGAGCGGCAGCTTGTCCAGATATTCGAAGATCTCCTGCCGAACAGTCTTCTTTATGCGCTTCAGATGGTCGTGCGTGACCTGGCCTCCGTTTCGATACCACAGAGCCTGTTTGCGTTCATAGTAGGATCCCGGGCAGTCCTCATCCGCCGGGGGAGGGTAATAAAGCGCGTTCATCATCATCAGTTCGTGGTTGCCCAGAAGCATGTTGGCATTTGGCATCGCCATGATCCGACGGAGGATCCCGATGCCGTCGGGGTTTCGGTCTATCACATCGCCAAGGACATAGAGCGTGTCCTCAGCCCGCAGGCCGATCTGCCTCATGACGGAATCAAACCGCCGCTTCTGCCCATGGATATCAGACATGACATAGATCATGGTGTCTCGCCCCCTTCTTCGCAGCACAAATAAATTACCACACTTTCGGAAGAATAGCGATCAAAAAATCGTGACCGGCAGGGGGCGCTGCGGGAGCCGGATTCCAAAAGAAAAGCCATCCGTTTGGATGGCGCCTCTTTTTGTGTTGTCAGAACATTATAGATCAGCAGATAAATCGGGCGTACGGGAGTACTCCGGCGGCAGGGCCGCCTCCGTGTCCCTGCGCATTTTCTTTTGGCTGCGCCAAAAGCTGCGATGCGTTGCATCGCGGCCGTCTGTCGACGGCAAAATGCTTGCGATCGAACCACGAGTTCGCTGCGGGGCCCATATTCCAAAAAGAAATGCCATCCATTTGGATGGCATTTCTTTTTGTGTTTTCGCTACACTATAGATGAACACACGTCTTGTCGGAATGGCTCCAATCAACTACAAAATCAGGCACGCTTCTGCAAAAATGTTTTCTCTGCCATATGGATCACGAAGTCGCGTTCGTCCGGATCGGCTTTTGCGAAGTCGATCTGATACCGCTGGCAGGTCTTGCGGAAGTGGACAACGTAAGCCAGATCTTCTTTCATTGGAGGTGCGACATAACCGTTCGGCGCAGCAAGCGCGTCCAGCTCCAGATATTTTTCGTTCTGCATCTGTCAGACCTCTTTCAGGTATGGAATGCGAAGTCCTGAAGACCAGCAACACTGCACCGATACTGGCGTGCTTTCTCGACCGAGACAGCGTCGGATTTCCGCTGGGTGCGCTCTCCATATACTCCATATAAACCAGTACGCCGTCCAGCATATCTCAGTAAGCAGCAAATCCAACCAGTTCCTTGGTCGCTTCCAGAATGAAGACCGAAAGGTTCGCACTTGCATGGCTTTCGATAATGTAATAGCAAGGTGGCTTAACGGCTGCTCCTTCATTTTCTGATTTATTATACCGCAGCTCTCAGAAAAACGCAAAGAAGAGTTTTCATGATCTGCTTCCGTATCCGGTTCGAAGCCGCTACTGAGAATGTCCAGCAGTTCTTTCTTTGACCACTGCCGCTCCCGTGCCTGTTTCAGATACCACTTGCGAGCCTCGCTTGTCAGCTCCGCTTCCATAATGACCACGTTCAGCGTCCAGCCGATTTTCATTGCCAGCCGGAGGAGTGTTTGGTCATTTTCATAAGTCCGATAAAAATCGCGCATCCGGCGCACGTTGCGCGGGGAAAAGCCTGTGCGGTCAGGGAAATT
>ERZ1031347.1096-NODE-1096-length-11226-cov-5.487602_pt1 | contig 11226 bp, 3 predicted proteins | sample MGYA00517106_ERZ1031347 | MGnify/ENA primary metagenome ERZ1031347 (study PRJEB33719, sample SAMN04261392) | wastewater metagenome | biome: periurban shantytown; feature: human; material: feces | host: Homo sapiens | place: Peru: Lima | collected 2012-07-19 ...
CCGCATACGTTCTTGCGGTTTGCTCTACGCCCTGCGGCGAAGGCGTCCCGCAACCACAAGCGCGGCCCCGGCTGAGAGAAGCGCGCCCAACACCAGCGCCGGGGAGGTGTCGTCGCCGGTGTTGGGTGTCCCCTGCCCCTTGGGTGCGGGATTCGCGGTCCCCGTGCCCAAAGTGGTGCCGGAGGTGTCGTTATCGCTGCCAGGCACGGTCAGGCCAGCGTTACCGCTGTCAGCGCCACCTTCGGACGGCGCATGCGTGTACCCGCCCTCGGCAGGCCCTGCGGGTGCAAGGTCGCGCAGCGCATTGGCGATGGCCACGCGGGCCGCCTCGACCTCTTCCGCGGTTCCGTTGTCGAGCAGTGCGCGCGCAGCGTCGACTGCAGCGTTGAGTGCCGCCGCAGAGTCTGCCGTGTACGCAGTGGAGTCAACGGCCTCCGCCGCAGCAATGGCCTCCCTCAGGGCAACAACGCTCACCAGGTTGGCGCGTGCGTCAATGACGGCCTGGCCAAGGTCCCGGCTCTGGGCGGGGTCGTGCTCAGCCTTCGCGGTGGCAAGCGCCTGGGCGAACGGGGCCCAGCTTGCAACCGTGTAGTCGTCCTCGGAGAGGGACTCAGCATCGGCGACAATCGCGTCCAGGTCATACGCGACAAGCGCCGCCTTGGCCTCACGCAGGGCCGCAGTCGCCGTGGCGACCTCTTCGGCCGTTCCGGCTTCCAGAACGGCTGCGGAGTCGTCGTAGGCCTTCTGGTATGCAGCGTAGCTCTCGACCGTGTAGCCGCCCGCCGAGGTCTTCCCGAACTCCCCGCGCTCGGCAACGAGGCCCGCCGCGTCAACGAGCTCCCCCTCGGAGGCGAGAAGCGCGTCAGTTGCGCTCATAAGCTCGCCTGGCGTAGTCGCCTCGTTGGCAAGTAGCCCTTTGAGCGCCGCAAGCGCGCTATCGTACTGGTCGCGCGTGCTGGTGGTGTAGGCTCCGGGCGAGAAGATCACCTCAGCATCGCGCACCGCCTGACCGGCGCGGTCTGCACCGGTCTTGTCGAAGGCCAGGGCATCGCGAGCAGCCTTGAGCGACGCGGCGAGCGCGTCGCCGTCCGCCTGCGAAAGATTGTCCGCCGCCTCGAGGGCAGCGGCCGCCGCGTCATAGGCCTCGGTATAGGCCTGGTAGCTCCCCATGGAGTAGGTTCCGTCGTCGTTGGATACGTGCTCCGCAACCAGCTCGGGAAGCTCGACCCCCGCATAGCGCTCAACCTTGGCAGCAAGCGCGCTCTCAAGCGACGCCTGGGCTGAATCGACGTAGCCCTGCGTGGCGTTTGCAGCCTCAAGCGCAGACTTGGCGTTCTCGATTGCCGCCTCGAACGATGCCCTGCTGTCCGACGTCCAGGAGCTCGTGTCGGTGCCCTTAGCGGCGTTGTAGTCTTCCGTCAGCGCTGCCTTATCGGCAGCCGTTGCCTCTTCAAGTACGAACACTTCGGCTACCTGTGGCTTTGCTCCCTGCCAGGAGATGGCGATGTCCTTCACGGCCGAGAATGGCACGGTCCTGGCGGTCGCGGCGCGGGCAAACGTGAACTCGGCGATGGGCTGGTCAAGCCGGCCTAGCTCGATCTTCTCGGTGTCGTCGTAGGTGTCGCTCGTGTAGACCGTCGCTGTGACGGTGGCGTTGCTCGGCGTGCCGGAGGAAACAATGCGCACGCCCTGCTTGGGGGCACCGTTAGTGGAGAGCGGCTCAGACACGTGATAGGTCACGCTGCCAGAATCGGACGAGGGCGCCCAGGCTGTGGAGGTCTTGCCGTCGATGAGGTTTGCGGGAGACATGCCGGGCTGCTCGACGCTGGTCGAGACCACGTCAGCGTCGCCATACGGGGAGACATACTCGCCACCGTTTATGAGCAGCTCGCCTATCTCGACCCAGCGCTGGGTGTAGGTGCCGGTAAAGCGGATGCGCACGTAGCGGGCAGTCACATCGAGCTCGTCCGTGCCGTTGGGATCGCTCTGGTTGCCCTGCGTTGCGGACGTCTTGGGGTTGGCGGTGTACATGTTGCCGGGATTCTGCGAGTCATGCGTGAGCCACGCCGCCGTCTTTGCGGTGCTGGTATCGAACTCGTTGGGAACAATCTCGTCACCGTTGATCTTGAGGACAGGAGTCCACTCGGCAGCGCCGGCAGTCCGCGCGACTTCCACGACCGCATTGCGAATATAGTCGAAGCTGGTCTCGGGCACGTAGTAGGCAATCGAGTGGATAACTCGCTCCTGGCCCAGGTCAAAGGTCACCGTGTCGCCCGCGTTGGGCCCATGGTTGTTCTTGTACGTGGTGGTCACGTTGCCGTCAAAGAGCTTTGCGGCCTCGAAGGCGCCCACGGCACCGGTCTTGCCCACAAACGAGGGCTCGGTCCTTCTCGCATAGCTTGCCGAGAAGCCCTTGAATGCCACCTGGGTATCCCCCGTGGCGCGAACGCCTACAAAGCGAGCAGCAACAGGCGCTGCGGAGGCATCGAACTCGGTCCACTCGAGCGCGTTCTGCGAGTACACGAGCGAGGCACCCGCGGGGATAGCGCTCTTACCAGCGTCGATGGTCACGCCGTTGCGCATGGCGCCCAGATCGACAGCCAGGAAGGAGCCGCCGGCAAAGGCAACGGTCCCGTCGGAGAGCGTCACGGTGCCGTTCTTCGCGGAAGCCGAGAGAGACACGCCCTCTATGTTGGTGCGGATGGTACCCAGGTTGGTGGGCGTGCCCTTTGACGCGGTGACCTCGTTCAGGACCCACCAGCCATTGGTGTCTTGCGTGGCGCGGATTCGGATGGCCCTTACCTCGCGCTCGGAGAACTCAAGGGTCTGGCTGGTAGCAGAGGTCACGTCTGCTACCTTCTCCCAGGTGTCCGCGCCCTCGCCCTGGACTTCGAGCACGCCACCCTCGAGGGCGTCTCCCACACCGCTGCCATTGGGCTTGTTGCCCTGGACAATGCGGACGCTCCCCACACTCTTGGGCTGCGAGAAGGTAATGGTCACCGCGTCATTTGCGGCGATGTCCCTGCCAGAGCCCGTACCGGTTGCCCAGAGCGCCGTAGCGTCCTGCCCGTCCACGACGTTAGCCTCGGCGTAGCTCTGATAGCGAGACATGCCCTCGGAGAGCGTGACCGCAGCCTCTACCTGGGACTCGCTCGCCTCGCCCCTCGTAGCGTGAAGCTCGAGCACCTTCCACCACTTCTCGGTCTTGGCACCGTTCACGACTTTGATGGCCTTGGCCTCCACGGGCGAGGAGAGCGAGATGTTCTGGCTGGGGTCACCGTTCACGTTGCCCACCTCGTGCCACTGGTCATCTGCGCCCTGGTAGTACGCCATACCGGAGGCAATCGCGTCGCCAGAGTCCTGCTTGAAGACGATGCTCCCAATAGTCTTGGCACCATCGAAGGCCACTACCACAGCAGCGCCCTCGACGGTGTAGTCCTTGCCCTGCGCATTCTTAAACCACCCGTAGGTGCCATCTTGGGCGTCACTTGCCGAGGTGGGACTGCCGTAGCCGGTGTCGACCTGGTTCTCGAGCGAGACGGTGCCGGTGTAGACCGCCGGATCCTCGTCTGCCGCCTGGTTGATTGCGATCTCCTTGATGGTGGGCCAGGCGTCCTTCTCGTTGTCCTGCGTCGCCACGATGCGCACGCCATAAGCGTTGGCAATGCCCAGGCCCTCGGCCTTCACAACCTGGCCCGTCTCGTCTGTGTGGCCTTCGATGTCATGCCAGGTGGTACCGTCGAACCACTGCAGCTTGGCGTGGTCCATGAAGTCCTTGCCATCCCCCTGGGTGAAGCTCACGCTCTCGAGGGTGAAGGGACGCGTCTTGGTGAGCCCAAAGTAGGTGCCTGCCGTGAGCTTGTTGGGCGACTTGTAGATGACGCTTGTCGAGGTGTCTCCGTCATAGGCATTGGAAGTGTCGCCGGCGGGGGCATCGGTGCGGTTGGTCACAAAGCGGGTGATATCGGCGTTGGGGTTGGACGCAAGCTCTGCCTGGTCCGCCACGTAGTCTGCCAGGGCATTGACAGTAGGCGTAACGTAGGCCTTGCCCACGCGGGCATACTCGGTGTGGTTCACGTAGTGGTAGCCGTGGCCGTTGGCGGCCTCCAGGGACGCCGTTGCCGTGGAGTGGTGCGAGAGGAGCCCCGTGGTGTCTCCAGCGAGCTGTGCGCGAAGCGCCGCGAGGTCGGAGAGGGCTGCGGTGGTGAGGTCCTCCCAGGTCTCGACCCAAGGGCTCATCTGGTTGAGCATGGCCTCATTGCCCGCGTTTGCCTTGTAGTCGCGCGCGGTCTGGCGGAGGTCCGAGAAGACCTTCTCCATTGCAGCGATGTCATCCGTGGTAACGCTGCCAGCGGAGAGCTTGGCCTGGAAGCTCGTAAGCTGGTCCTTGATGGCCGCCGACTCGCCGTTCTCCCAGGTGGTGCCGCCGCCGTACATGCGGAGCATGTTGCGGGAGAGCTCGCAGAGCGCGTCGGAGCCCTTGGTGGCAACGGGAGAGTTGTGGTCGACGTAGGAGTAGGAGTCCTCCCAGGCCTGATCGGCTCGGCCGTAGCCCTGCCACAGGTTCCAGGTGAAGTCCGCGTTCATGAAGATTGCCTGCTTGGAAGGCTCAGACTGCTGCATGGGGTTGAGTACCACGCCCTCGACGCTGCCGGGGGTAACATCAGAGCCCAGGAAGTTCTGGTAGCCGCCCATGTGCAGGGCGTCCTTGTCGTTGTCGGAGCAGGGCCAGTTGATCCACATGAAAGGCGAGCGCCCAGAGTTGGCCTTGAAGCGCGTGGCAAAGCCGTTGTCGATCTTGCCCCACACCTGGTTGCCGGTGTTGACCACCTGGATGTTCTCAGGGAGGTTGCCGTACCAGGATTCGCCGGCGCCCATGTAGTTGACGGGGCAGAAGATGATTGTGTCCTTGAGGCCGGGGTACTTAAGCGAGCCGTCCTCGTTGGCAGCCTTCTGCTGGTCGTGAATCCAGGCGGTCATGTCGATGAGGAGCCTGGTGTAGAGCGCGGAACCCTGGTTGCCCGCGTCGTCGGCGAGAATGGCAATCTGCCGCACGCCGTGGTCCATAACCTGCTGGAACTTTGCCTTAAGGGTGGCTACGGAGCTGTCGTAGTTGGAGGACGTGATGGGGTTGCTCATGAAGGGGTGAAGCGCGTAGACAAAGCGGCACTTGGAGTCGTTGCCCGCCTTGGCAAGCGGATCGATCTTCTCGCGCAGCTCGTCCTCGGTGTAGAGGTCACGCCAGTTGGAGTTGTGCTTGGAATCGTCCTTGGGCGCATACACGTAGGCGTTGAGCTTGTAGTAGCCGCCCCAGGTCATGAGGTTCACGCGGTCCTCGGTGCTCCAGGGGTCACCGTAGTAGCCCTCGATGAAGCCGCGGGTCTTAACGTCGGCGTAGTCGCAGATGGTAAACGCGCGCAGCGTGGCACCGTCGGTCTGCTGGAGGATCTGGTAGAGCGTCGTGAGGCCGTAGTAGGCCGCGTCGGTGCTGTTGCCCAGCACGATCAGCTGGTCGGCGCCGTCGCCAGCGGGAACGGAGGCGAGAAGGTAGGCGTCGGTCTTGTCGAAAAGACCATCAGCCACGGCAAAGGAGCCGGTCTCGACGAGCTGGTCTACGTAGGCGTCAACGGCACCGCCGGACCCCTTCACGCCCACAAGGATCGAGGTCGTTCCGCGTGACGTGGGCACGGACTCGGAACCAGCAGCAGTCATGCCCTTGAGCGCGAGAACCTCGGCCAAGCGGGCTTGGGTCTCGGCGTCAATGCCGTCTTCGACAACGGTCGTGACGGTCGAACGCAGGGCCTGCGTGCCGTCTGCATAGACGACGCTGTGCGGCGTGGGATAGATCTGGTAGGTCTCGTCCGCGAGCGCACGCGTGGGGGCAAGGGCGACCCCCAGCACAATTAGCGCCATGGCGGCGAGAAAGCCCAGCACCCTCGTATGGATTGACCTCATCTTCTCTCCTTGCATAGTGAGGCGCGCGGGACGAAGCGGGCCATCCCGCGCACACGGGCTTCCATGCGCCTACGAGCGCTTCTTGCGAATCACGATGCCAGCGGCGACAAGTGCTGCCGCAGCAGCCACCAGCAGCGCCACAAACGCCACGGGCGGAAGGGCGTCTCCCGCGTTGGGCAGAGAGGAGCCCTTGGATGCCGTTATTCCGGGCGCGGTGGTGCCGGCCGAGGCGGCCTTGTCCGAGGTGGCATCCGTACCGGTGGAGGAACCGCCCTCGCTGTTGCTCTGGTTGCCCTGGTTGTCAGGGTTATCGGGCGCCTGGGGGCCAGAGGGGTCAACAGGATCGCTCGGGGCATCCGGGCCTGCGGGATCAACGGGATCCGAAGGATCAACAGGCGTATCGGAATCCGTGGGGGTGTCGGGGTCGGTGGGTGCGTCGGGATCCGTGGGCTCATCCGGGTCGACAGGATCCACGGGCGTCTCGCCAGTGGGAACAAGCGCAAGCATTGCCGAGCGCAGCGACGCCTTGGCGGCACTTACGTCCTCGAGCGCGGGTGCGTCAGAGGCCAGCAACTCCTTGGCGGAAGCCATCTCCTGCTGCAGGAGCTTCCAGCCCTCGGCCTCGTAGGCCTTCTCGTCCAGGCTGCCAGCCTGCTCGACGAGGGCGCTCAGGCCGTCGATGTCGACCGTGATGTCCACGTAGCGAACGCGAATCTCGGCGGCGCTCGCAAACTTGTTCCTGTTCTGCGCGCTGGTGCCGTTGGTGGTGATGAAGTACAGGCGCACGTTGGTCACGTTGGCCGCAGGGGCATCGAAGGTGATGGTCTTTGCGCCGGTGGAAGACTCGAGCGTCCCGGAGGCAACGGTCTTGTAGACGGGCTCAGCCGCGCCTTCTGTCGCCGGTGACACGCCATTGTCCTGGGTGCGCACGTCGACGCGGTACTGGAGCAGGCGACCGTTCGTCGCGTCGCTGCGCGGCACGTAGACCACGGCATCGACGGTGCGCGGCTGGTCAAGCGCCACGTCGATCCAGTGAGGCATGGTGTTGTCGGCTGCCCCCTGCCATTGTGAGTGCCAGAAGCTCCCCTCGTCACCATCGATGGCGGCAGCGGCAGGCCCGTTGGGCCTGGTCTCCCCGTTGAGCTCCTCGGAGCAGGCCGTCACACCCGTGAGCTTGGCAAAGAGGTCGCTCGCAGTGCGTGTCTCGAGCCCGTTGATAGCGGCTTGCAGGGACTCTGCATAGAGGTCAACGGTCGCCTGCTGGGCCTTGGGAAGACCGCGCACCACATTGTCGCGTGCCGACGTGAGCGCGGCAACGCTCTGGGTGGTGTAGTCGTTCAGGTCCGCAGGGATAAGGGCGAGAAGTGCGTCAACGCGGGCATAGCTGGCACCCTCGTAGTCAAGCTGAGCAATGCGGGCGTCGAGCTGCTCCTTGAGCGACGCCGCCTCGTCGGCCGAGGGGTTAACGGCGTCCACGACCTCACGGGCACGGGCAACCAGCTCTGCGAGCTGGGCGTCGTTTGCCTCCGCAAGGATGCCAGAGGCCACAACGAGGGACTGGTCAAGCGCCACGGTGCTGGCAAAGCTCGCCGCGCGAGTCAGGCGCACGTTGTCAACGTAACCCTTGAAGGAGTTGGTCTTGCTGCCAATGCGCTCGACGGGAAACATGCAGGTGGCCTTGAGCTTGGTGTCGGCATCGGTGCCAAGTTGCTCGATAAGCTCGCCGTTCACATAGAGGGACACCTTGTTCTTCTCGTTCTTGAACTCGAGATCGACCCAGGTGCCTACTGGCAGCTCGTAATCGAAGGAGTAATCGTGGTTCTCGCGCGTGATGCCCACCTTGCCCGTGGAGCCCTGAACAGCCTTGATCTGGCCGTAGTCGCTCTCGAAGAGGACCTGGTCGGAGGTATCGGGGCTTGTGCGCTTGACCTTCACGCGCAGGTCGTTGCCAAGGCCGGCGGTCTTGAGCGTGGAGTCCTCGCTCACGCTCACGTAGCTCTGGCCACCCTCGAGCGAGAGGGCCTTGACGCCATCAATGGTGACGAGCCGGGCGTTTGCGCCCTTGGCCAGGTCGTTTCCGTTACCCGAGGCATCCGAGAGGTCGTCCAGGCTCCAATGCGCGATCACACCGTCCTCGTTGGCTGTGGTCTCATAGCCAAAGTCGGTCTGCGGGGCCGCGCCCACAGATGCCACCGCCGCACGAGCAGTGGCAAGGTCGCGCGAGCCCTTGCCCCACGCCGCAGAGGCGTAGAGACCGGCGGACTGGTCGATGAGCTGGTAGACGTCGAACTGTGAGACGCCGTTCTCGCGCTTGCCGCACATGTCATTCCACACGGCAAAGGACCCGCCCAGCATCTGGGCGTCACCCGCAGGGATGGTCACGTTGCCCATGGTGTTGATGGCCCCGTTGTAGACGGTGTTGGCGTCGAGCCCGGTGCTGTGGTAGTAGCCACCGTTGGGCACGATGTAGTACTTGGAGTCGAGGGAGTCGATAAGGCCAAAGCCAAGGTCGTACATCTCCTTGGCGTCCGCCCAGCCAGTGCTCCAGATGTTCATCTCACGGCGCTCGCCGTTGGGGCCCGTGCCAGAGACCGCCACGGAGCCCTTGATGTGGGTGAGGCTGCCCCACACGCGAGCGGTACGACCGGAGTCCTCGGCATAGGTGAACAGGTCGTTCACGAAGGTGCGGTACGCGTCGCCATTGGCCTCGAACTCGTCCGCGCCAATATGGATGGTGGTCTGGGCATCAAAGACGGGGTTTTCGCCCGTGGTGTACTCGTCCCAGATGGAGAGCGCAAAGGCGAGGGAGTCGTCGTACTTGTCGCCAAGGAGGTTGAGGTGGTCGTTGCCGCGGCGCGTGGCCGAGGTGGGAGTACGCAGGTCGGGGCGCACCTTGGTGAGCGCCAGCGAGTGGGCCGGCATGTCGAACTCGGGGACCACGTTCACGCCCATGGCGCGGGAGTCCGTGATGAACTGGCGGAACTCGTCCTTGGTGTAGAAGACGTCCGTCGAGGTGAGGTCGGCCTTGTTGAGGCCACCGTTGCCGCCTGCCTTGACGTCTGACTCCAGGCGGAAGCCCGAGTAGGCCTGGTCGATGGTCTCGTTGGTGTACTCCTCGACCCAGATGTAGTTGTCTGAGAGGTGCACCTGGAAGTCGTTCATCTTGTACCAGGAGAGCTCTTGGGACATCTGGCGCAGCCAGTCCATCGAGAAGGTCTTGCGTCCCACGTCCAGGATGAGACCGCGCACCTTGTAGAGCGGGTAGTCGCGGGCGGTGCCGCAGGCGATGGTGCCGTTGCCCGAGGACTTGAGTGCCTGAAGGATGGTGCGGGTGGACCAGTAGGAACCGGTCTGGGTGCAGGCGGTGGTCACGACCTTGTCGGTGACCTCCATGAGATAGCCCTCATCCTGGAGACCCAGGGACTCGTCGGAAGTGAGAGCGAGAACAACGTCGCCCGCCCCAGCGGTGGAGGCGTCTCCCCTCTCGACGGATAGCTTGCCGCCAAAGAGGTCGGCGTAGTCTGCCGCGAGCGCCTCGGCGGTGGACCTGAGGGAGTCGTCCGCGTAGAGCACCCGAGAACCCATGGCGAAGGAGCCCGTTGTTCCCTTCCACTCGCGGAGCTCGGGGACAACGGTGGGCGCGGGGGTTGTCGCCGGCGGCCTTCTGGTAGGCGCCAGGCACGGTGATGGTGAACTCCTTGAACTGGTAGGCGCCCGTCTCCTTGTTGGTGGCCTTGAAGGAGACCTTCACCTGGGTGTCAACAACGGGCTGGTAGATGGGGATGTTGCCGCTCTCGTCCTGCGCACCTATGACCTGCTCGTAATCGGTGCCGTTGTAGGCGGCCTCGATCTTCTCGGAGGCGGGGATGGTCACCTTGAGCGTGGTGTCGCCCTTCTTGGGTGCCTCCACCTCGATAGCGTCGAGCATGCCCTGCACGGTGTCCGTTGTAGCAGTGGGCTCGCCGCCATAGACCTCCATCTCGTAGAGAGACACGGTACCCCAGGCGGCACCGCCGTCGGGGTCCGCGTGGGTGCTGCCGGTGATGAGCAGGCGGACGAAGCGAGCCTGCTTGACCTCGTCGAGCCTGATGGTGTCGGTGGTGCTTTCGGGATGGCCGTCCTTGGTGTAGACGTCGGTCCATCCGTCATCGGTGGCGGGGGCCGTCTCACCCGTGGCAATCTGGAGCTTGTAGCCGGTGGGCTTACGCTGCTCCCAGTAGAGCCTCACGGTCTTAACGTTGCGAAGCTGTCCCAGATCCACGTAAATCCAATGGGAGGTGTTCTCGGGGTCGTCCGAATTTGCGCTTGCCCAACGGCTAGCTTTGGTCGAGGTGTCGCCGTCGAAGGCCTTGTCTGCAGTGAACTGCGTGCCGGACTCGACGCTGTCTGCCTGGGCACTCTTGCCCTCGGCGACGTTGGCCGAGGGGTCCTGCGGCGCCGCAAGCTGGTGGTCGAAGACCTCGAGCTCGTAGATGGAGACGGTATCCCACTCCACGCCGCCGTCGGGGTCCGTCGCGGTGAAGGAGTCTATGTAGAGACGCACGTAGCGGGCTCTGACAGCGTTCGTGAGGTTGATCACGTCCGTTGTCGACGCGGGTCTGTCGGAGGAGACGTGGGCGTTCTTCCAAGCATCGCTTGCGACACCCGGAGCAGTCTCTCCGGTTGCGTACTGAATCCGGTAGGCCGTGGCCTTGCGGTTCTCCCAGAAGACCTTCACTGACGCAACGTTCTTCTCGGCACCAAGGTCCACGTAGATCCAGTGGGCCCCGCCGCCTGAGTCACGGTCGCTTCCCCACCTGGAGGTGCGACTGGTCTCGTCACCATCCGTGGCGTTTGAGGCGCGTACAGAGTCCGCCTCCTGGCTGTCGGCAACGGCGGTCTTGTTGAGCGCAAGGTCATCGCTGGGTGCAGCGGCCATCGCACGCACCGGAAGCAGCGCGAGCTGTGCGATGAGCGCGAGAAGCACGCAGGCGAGAAGCACCGCGCGCGCACGCGATTGGTAATGCCTGTCCATGTGGGCTCCTGTCCTTCCTGGTCTGGCAGGGGTTTGGTGCAGCAACGTGATTGCGTTGGCCAAATGGCGGGGTAGCCAACGGTCACAAGGGAGGGCGCCCGAAAAGGCGCCCTCCCAAGGTTGGGGGGCAGAAACTAGCGGCGCCTTCTCCAGGCGACGGCTCCGGCTGCCACGCCGAACGTGCCAAGCGCGCCGAGAAGGCCCGCAAGGGAGGCGGGATCGCCAGCGTTGGGAATCTGACTGGCCTGGGGCTTGTT
>ERZ1031347.1114-NODE-1114-length-11086-cov-4.238963_pt1 | contig 11086 bp, 5 predicted proteins | sample MGYA00517106_ERZ1031347 | MGnify/ENA primary metagenome ERZ1031347 (study PRJEB33719, sample SAMN04261392) | wastewater metagenome | biome: periurban shantytown; feature: human; material: feces | host: Homo sapiens | place: Peru: Lima | collected 2012-07-19 ...
AGTGCCGTGGTCTTTGCCAACTCGGTGCTGGGCGCGCGCTGCAACCGCAACTCCGGCATCATCGAGCTGTTCGGCTCCATCGCGGGCTTTGTGCCCGAGTTTGGCCTGCTCACGGACGAGGGTCGCCAGGCCACGCGGGTCATCGAGGTCAGCTGCGAGCACAAGCCCGAGGCTCAGGTGCTCGGCAGCGCCATCGGCATGAAGGTCATGGAGGACGTCCCCTACATCAGGGGCCTCGACCACTGGCTGGGCCACGAGCTCACCGCCGAGGTCGAGGACTACCTCAAGGACATGGGCGCCGCGAGCGCGTCCAACGGTGCCGTGGGCCTCTACCACGTGGAGGGCCTCACGCCCGAGGCGCGCGAGAAGGGCCGCGACCTCATCGCGCCGGACGCCCGGGTCTACCGCATCGACGACGCCGAGCTCGAGCGGGTGCGTGCGAGCTACCCCGTCATGTGGAAGAAGCCGGGCGCATGCCCCAAGCTGGCCTTTATTGGATGTCCGCACCTCTCGGCAACGCAGCTCGAGCATTGGGCGGGCGACATCTGCGAGGGCCTCGCCGCCGCAGGGCATCGCCGCGTGCAGGTGCCCACCGTGCTCACCGCGGCGCCCGCCGTCGCCGAGGCCTTCCGCAAGACGGACGCCTACGCGCGTCTCGCGACCACGGGAGCGGTCGTCTCGAGCATCTGCCCGCTCATGTACACGAACAACCCGCTGTGTGGCGGCATGCCCATCGTCACCAACTCGAACAAGCTGCGCACCTACTCAACGGCGCGCTACTGCACGGACCGCGAAGTGCTGGAGTGCGTCACGACCGGCGCACTGGCATGGAAGGGAGGCGACCGATAATGGCGAAGGTCTTCCACGGCCGCGTCGTGGTGCCCGGAAGCGTACGGGCGGAGGCACTCGTGAGCCACGGCGGGCTCAACACGCTCGCGTCGTTCCAGAAGGCGCTCATGTTCGGCGACAAGCGCGCCACCTGCTCTGACCAGAACAACCCCGACCTCTACGGCAAGCCCATGGCCGGCCGCGCCCTGTGTCTGCCACAGACGATTGGCTCCACGACGGGCGGAATGGTGCTCTTCTGCGCCACGAAGATGGGGCGCCAGCCGGCGTGTCTGCTGTTCTCCAAGCCCATCGACAGCCTGGCCGCCGCCGGCGCCATCCTGTCCGGCGTGTGGACGGACACGCCCATGCCCACCGTAGATAACCTGGGCGACGAGTTCCTCGAGGCCGTTGCCACCGGAGACACCGTGACGGTCGAGGAGAACGGCACCGTCACCGTGTCGTAGGCGCCGTGCGCAAGCGTGGACAGGTGCCCGTCCCCTGTTCACGCCGCGCAAGATGAACAGCTCGCAACGTTTTGCCCGGCACGCTGCCAGGGGGCACATCCTGTCTCGCAACAGCGAAAATGCAAGGAAAGGACCATCATGGGAGCCAAGCCATCAGCCGCACAGGGAACGCCGCTCACCGCAGGCGGCTACAAGGCGGGAGACGACGCCGTCGAGCGCTTCCGCGAGCTGCTGCGCATTGCCACCGTCTCGCGCGAGGATGTCTCTCAGCGAGATAACACCGTCTTTGCCCAGTGGATCCCCACACTTCGGCGCCTCTACCCGCGCTTCTTTGCCGTGGCCGAGCTCACGCGCATCGATGACTTCGGCATCCTGCTACGCTGGCCGGGCGCGGACGCGGGGCTCGACCCCGTCGTCATGATGGCTCACCAGGACGTCGTCCCCGTCGAGGGCCAGGACTGGCAGCACGACCCGTTCGCTGCCGACATCGCGGACGGCCAGATCTGGGCCCGCGGCACGCTCGACACCAAGAACATCGTCGCGGCCTTCTTCGAGGCGGCCGAGCACCTCGTGGGCCAGGGCTACGTGCCCCCGCGTGACGTCTGGTACTTCTCGAGCGACGGCGAGGAGATCGCCGCGCCCACGGCCGCCCACGCCGTCGAGTGGCTGCGCGAGCACGACATCCACCCCTACCTGGTGCTCGATGAGGGCGGCGCCGTGGCAACCGACGCGCCCCTGGGCGTCACCGAGCCCGTGGCCATGGTGGGCGTGTCCGAGAAGGGCCACGTCGACCTCACGGTCACGGCACACGCGAACGGCGGCCATGCCTCCACGCCCGCGGCCAACGACGCATGCCGGCTTCTGTGCCGCGTGTGCGAGACCATCTCGGCCAACCCCGGAAAGCCGCAGCTCACCCCCGCCGTCGAGGCCACGCTTGCCGAGCTTGGCGCCCGCAGCTCCGAGCTCTACCAGGCCGTCTTTGGCAACCTGTGGCTCACGCGCCCGGCCGTGACCAAGATCATGGCCGCAAGCCCCGAGACGGCCGCGATGCTTCGCACCACCTACGCCCTCACCCAGCTCGAGGGCTCCAACGCCCACAACGTGCTGCCACCCGTGGCGCGCGCCAACTTCAATGTGCGCATCGCCCCGTTCGAGACCATCGACGACGCCGTCGAGCGCGCCCGCAGGCTCGCCGCCCAGCAGTGCCGCGCGAGCGGCGTGGACCCCAGCCTCGTAACCGTCGAGGTCAACGAGGCCATTCCCTACACCGAGCCCGCACCCATCAGCCCGTACGAGAACGACGCAGCCTTTGACTACCTGCACCGCTGCGTGGCAGGCGTCTACCCCGAGGCGGGCTTTGCGCCCTACGTGCAGAACTCCTGCACCGACTCGCGCGAGTTCAACGCCATCTGCGACCGCGTCTACCGCTTCTGCGGCTTTGTCTACTCGGGCGAGGCGCGCACGCTGCTGCACGCGGCCAACGAGCGCATAGGCGTGGACGTCTACAAGCGCGGCGTCGAGTTCTACATGGCGTTTCTCGCCAACCTCGCCCACGTCGAGACGCTCGGTGCGTAACGGCCGCCGGCCCGTCTTACGCCCCGTCCCGTCCCAAAGGGGTCGCGCACATCGCATGATCACGCACCCGGGGGCGTGAACAGGGGCATACCCCCGTTCACGCCTCATCCCCCCGCTCGCACGCCCCAACCCAAGGAGATACCCATGGCAAAGCCCGACCTCAAGCGCGCCGCCAAGCTCGACAACCGAGCCGTGGCGCTGGCCTCGCTGCCCTTCATGGGCATGATCAGCTTCTGGCAGGTCTACGACGGCATCGTTCCCAAGATGCTCACGAACACGTTTGGCCTCTCCAACTCGCTCACCGGCGCCATCATGGCCATCGACAACGTGTTTGGCCTGTTTCTGCTGCCGCTGTTTGGCATCCTCTCGGACCGCTGCACGAGCAGGCTCGGCCGTCGCACGCCCTTCATCCTGGGCGGTTCCGCCGTGGCGGCGCTCTCCGTGCCGCTCATCGCGATTGCCAACAACATGGGGAGCCTTCCCATGCTCATCTGCGCCATCATCCTCACGCTGCTCGCCATCTGTGCCTACCGCACCATGACGGTAGCCGTGGTGGCAGACATCACGCCACGCCCGTTGCGCACCAAGGCCGACTCCATCGAGAAGATCGTGGGATACGCCGGCACGGGCCTCATGCTCGTGGCCATCTCGGTGATGGTGCCCAACGTCGAGCGGCCCAACTACCTGCCGCTTTTTGTGCTGCAGGTGGTCTTTATCCTCGTGGCGGCCGTGGCCTATGCCGCGTTCGTGCGCGAGCCGGCGCTTGTCGCCAAGATGCGCGAGAAGTCGCTTGCCATGGGCATTGACGAGGAGCAGATCGACCTCGACGACTCCCCCGAGGCCGGCGGCAAGGAGCGCGTGGCAGACGCCGGCATGCGCCGCTCCATCGCGTGCCTTCTGGCCGCGACGTTCTTCTATTACATGAGCTACAACGCGATGACCACCAACATCAGCCGTTACGCGGACCTGTTCTTTGGCATGGCCGGCGGCTCGTATGCCGTCATCAACATCGTGACGATCGTGGGCGCGCTCGCGAGCTACGTGCCACTGGCGAACCTCTCGCTCAAGGTCGGTCGCAAGAAGGTGGCCGTGGGAACGGCCGCCATCATGGCTGCGTGCCCCGTGCTCATCTGGCTGGCGCCAGGCTTTACGCCGGCGCTCTACCTGGTGTTTCTTCTCATGGGCGTGGCACTGGGCGGTGTTGATCTGTGCGTGTACACGATGATTCTCGAGTGCTGCAGCTCCAAGAGCGTAGGTCGCTACTCGGGCTACTACTACACCGTGAGCATGGCCGCGCAGGTGGTGACGCCCATCCTCTCGGGCCTCGTGATGGACGTGGCGCCCACGATGCTGTTTGCCTACATCGCCGCGATGGGCGTGTTCATGCTCGCAAGCGTAGCCGCGGCCAAGCACGGCGACGCCATCCTCATCGACGAGGTTGCCCGCCGTGAGGCCGCGTAGGGGCGCGACGTCGCTATTGCCACGAGATTTCGCACAGAGTAGGGGCGCCTGGAGGCGATAACCGCTTCCAGGCGCCCAATTTGTGCATACGTCAAACCGTTAGCCGCGCTTGCGACCCACGAACAGCCCGCTCACGAGCGCGGCGAGACCCGCGAAACCGGCGGAGAGCACGCCGGCAAGGGAGGCGTCGCCCGTCTGGGGGATCGCGGAGCCGGCGACCGAGGTCTTGCGAGCCGTAGCCTGCGTCACGTTCGCGCCGCCCGGGGTCGAGGAGCCGGAAGGGGCCGGCACCGGCACTTCCTCCGGCACAATGACCGCACTCTTGGCAATGTCCGCACTGTCTAGCGAAGTAATCGTCTCACCCGAGAGACCGATGGTCTGGCCAACCTCATACTCAACAACGTCATTCCAACCTTCATACTTGGCGTTAAAGTCGCTCACGTGACCGCCCGCTGGCGTCTGGATGGTCGAGCCCTCGAGCTCGATCGTCCCCGCAACGCTGCCGTCCTCGCTCGTGGCGCAGACGAGAATCGCAGCCGTGTCGCCCTCGGCCGTCACGGTGCTGCGCACAATCGAGAGCTTGGCTGGGCTCATGCCGTTCTTCGTGAGCACGACAATGCCGACGTTATGCCCCAACTGCTCGTCGCCATCTACATCAGCGGAAGCGTAGTTCATGGCGATATCCCCGCCATCTTGTCCCTCGCCCTCAAGATAGCGCGCGACGGCCTTCACGACGGATTCGCTGACGAACATGTGCCCGCCTGCGCCGCCCTCCTCGCAGTTTTGCGTCGAGATGCCTGCGGAGTACGCACCCTCGGCAAACGCCTCGACCACGGAGCCGTTCCTGATGACGATGTCGTCCTCGTCTGTGAAGAGGCCGAACGCCTCATTGCCGGGATTTCGGGCTGCGACCCTGACGGTGGCGTGGTCGAACGTCACGCCCTTGTAGACGTAGAGCCCCTCCCACGTGCCCGTTGCGACCAGCGTGCTGTCGGTAACGGAGAGCGCGCCGTCTACCTGCATTCCCGAACGCCGATCGGAGCTTGCCTCCAGGCGGCTGCCGCCAGACATGGTGAGATTACCGTCAACGGATGCTCCCCTGTCCTCCGTGGAGCTCGCGCTCAGGCGACCACCGCCAGACATGGTGAGATCGCCGTCAACGACCACGGCCTCGTCATTCTCGGAGCTTGCCTCCAGGCGACTCCCACCAGAAATGCTAAGGTCGCCATCAACGGCCACGGCCTCGTCATTCTCGGAGCTTGCCGTCACGCTGCCGCCACCGGTAATGGTGAGGTTGCCGTTACCGTTAACATCCAAGCCGTTGTTGCTGCCGCCCTTGGCAACGACGTTGCCACTCATGTCTATCGTTGCGTTGCCGCCAACCTCAATGCCATCGGAGGAGCCCGTGGCGTTCACCGTGCCGCCACCGCTGATGCTGAGATTGCCCTCGGCGTCAATGCCGTCGCCGAGCGAGGCCGTGGAGGTGATGGTGCCGTCTCCGGAGATGTTGATGTCCCCTTCGGACTCGATGGCATCAGACGTTGCATCCACGGTAAGCGAGTCCGAGGCGCCGCCGGTTATGTTGAGCTCGGCGCTCTCGTTGACACCGTTGACCACGGAGATGCCTTCTCCGTCGCCGTTCGTGACGGTGTTGTCGTCCTCGTAGGTGAGGTCCAGGCGGCCAGCGGCCTCGATGGGGCCGCTATCGTAGCCTTTGAGCTGCATGTCGTTGGCGCCGTTCCAGCTCCAGGTCTCGTCGCCCGCTGCGGCGTCGTACTGGGTGCCGCCGACTTTGACCCACTCCGCGGCCATCGCGGCGGACGGGAACATGAGCGAGGCCGCCGTGACGGCGCACAGGCCACCCACGATGAGGCGACGGGTGGCGCGCTTCCAATCCGTCCGGAACACGACGCGCGGGCGATCGGCACCGGCGCCCCTCCCCTTCATACGCTCGACAACGTTCGAAGTGGTCTCGGCAGACAAGGTGCGCTCCTCTCACGAGACTTCCCATGCCACAAACCTAGGGGGGAGGCGCGAGAAAGGCAAGATACGTAAATACGAACGTCGGCGAAAAGGGCAGGTAGGCAGGGCCAAAGGTGTCCCTACAGCTCCGCGGTACAGAGCCCAGCCCCGCTCCAAAGCCCTGCCGTTCACCATCCAAGCCGCAAGCTAAATCGACTTGCGGCGCGCCTGCTTAAGCCAGTTCTTCTTGAACGATCCGATGCCTCCGAAGAACGGGCATGTAAAAAAATAAATGGTTGGAAATTGGTAAAGCTCTGGTTGGTCACAGACAAGTTTCAACCAACACATCCAACCATCTTTCTAACAGCCGGAGCTGCAATAATCCAACCACTTATTTAACGTCTCTATGTATCATGTCGAAGTCAATCAGCTCTAGTTGCTCTACGAACTTCTCCAGGTATGAGGCGACTTTCTCGTCATTCACGAAGAGCGGCCTATCCTGTGTGAGCCTTCCTGAACTGTCCTGCGGATAGCGAAGGCTGATGCCGTTGTCGTCGATGTCAGCGACGGCATCTACGAATGCGCCCATGTTTTTGATGGCCCTGTTGTCCTCACGGCACTTCTGCCCTGGGAACCTCGAGAGCAGGGAGCTCCACAGCTTCGTAAGGCTGTGCTCTCTCTTAGGCTCAGCCCCACACTTTCTTATGGCCCGCTTGATAGCGAGCTCCATGCAATGTCTTGTGAGGAACAGGACCGGAATCGCATAGGAAGGCCCCAGCATCACGTACATTCCCGGTCGGTCGATGGCCCTTCTTCCGGCGGCCGCCAGTTCCTTAGCGGCGTTGAGAAACGAGCGGATGAACTCCCCTTCGAACATCTCGTCCTTGAGGTCTTCCCTCATCAGGACGGACGAGTCCAGCAGGGAGAAATCTCTCAAGGTGGGGTCATCGAAACCGTTCATCTGGGGTTTCATCACTTGGCGGTCCACGTATCTTGGAAATACATGCTCGGTGAATATGCCTCCCATTAAAGAATCTCTCCAGTCGTTGCGTCGACCCTCGCTCCCGATCTCGGGTCTATGAACTCGTCCACGGCCCCACCGTCGCGGTCGGGCTCGGTCACGAAAAGCGGTCCCGGGGCGTCGACGCGAGGGCCGATCGCGAGCCCGCTGCTCGCGATGATGCGGTCGAGGCTCTGCCTGCGGTAGAGGGTCCTAGCCCGAAGCGTCTCGAACGAGTAGCCGCGCCCCCTCATGTCCGTCTCGTTGATGAGCCGGTTCGCGCACTCGGTGTAGCAGTTCGAGATGCGGCTGGGGCAATCCCAGTAATTGAAGATGAACTCGCGGTGGTTCTGGACGGTCCGGGCAAGGGCCCTGAACGGATCGAACTCCTTGCCTCCGGGAATCTCCCGAATCCAGGCGTCGAACGCCGCCTCCGCCTCTTCGCGCGAGGACGGGTGGTCGTCGTATATGCCGATGAAGTCCTCCTTGAGATCATACGCTGCCATCAACGTCGAGTAGGAGGGGTCTTCACGTAGAGCTCTGAGGGACGCCGCCTCGTAGGGGCTGAGGTCTCGCGTCCGCTTCCTGAGGGCGTAGGCGAGGCCCTTCTTGAGCTCGAGGCGGCCCTTCCTGTCGAGGGTTCCCTGGAGACCCTTGCGAACCGCGTCCAGAGCCTCGTTGGCCCCCTTCACGACATGAAAGTGGTCGATGACCCATGTCGCGTTCGGGGTGTACTTGGCTATGCTCTTCCAGAACGGCCGGTACATGTCGCTAGAGACCCACCGCACCCGCTCGAGGCCCTCCAATGATGAGAAGTAGACGTCGAGGTCGGACTGAGTCCTGCCAGGCACCATGTCGAAGACCGTCCTGTGCTCGAGGTCGGTGATCACGGTCACCATGCCGACCCTCTTGAGGTTCTTCTCGTCTATGCCCAGGAACGCCGGAACCTTGAAGCGAAGCCTCGAGGCGTTCTCGCGGACGTAGTCCTCGAAGACGTTCTTCACGGTGACGTGCGAGAGAGGGTACTCCTCGGCGACCTCGCGGAAGGTGAGCCTGAGCGAGCGCTGGGCGATGTCGGCGTAGGCCGCCTCCGTCATCCGGTGGCCCTCGTCGACCCCGCCTATCTCCGGGCGCCACACGTAGCCGCACTCCGGGCATCGCATCCGCGGGAACTCTATCTCGAGCCTCGTCGGGATGCCCAGGTGGGGCGTCGACACCACTCCGACGGTCCTCGCGCCGTGGCTGTGCAGCACGCCGCCGCATTCGGGGCACGACGCTGGGACTGAGCCGCGGTATCTCAGGTCGAACTGCTGGAGCCTCCTCCCGCCATCTACCTTGGTCTCGCTGCCGATGAGCTCGCAGTCCCGGACACCGATTAGCTCCTCGACGTAGCCTGTCGCGCCCATCTATTTCCCCTTCGAGAGGTAGGAGGCGAGCTCGGCGATGTCGTAGCGCTTCCCCTGCGAGATGAGGTCATACACCTGGTCGGCCAGGGGCTCGATCGCCTGTGGGTCGTCGAGCGCCTGCTCGGCAAGGTCGCCCAGCTCGTTGCTCATCATCGACATGAGCGCCCTGATTACGATGTTGCGCAGCCGTCCGCCCGCGAGGACGGCCTCCTTCGTGTTGCTCGTGTTCGTGATCTGGGTGTTAGTCACGGGGTCGGCCGCCACGGCGTCGGAGACCGCGTTGACGGCGCGGGCCTTCACGAGGGGGTCGCCCTCGTCGCCCCACGTGCGGTTCAGCCTCTCAACGATCCTCGCCATGGTGTCGCGCCTGGGCGCTGCGCCGGAGCCGCCCGCGCCCATCGGCATGAGCTCTCCGCCCTCGACCCCCTCGGGGAGCCTCTGGGCCGATATGCGGAAATCCCTGAGCACGAGGCCGCGCACGTCGACGTCGTCGAGCGAGGTGCCCGCGATCTTGTGGCCGAGCAGCTTGGCGAAGCTGTAGAAGACCTCGAGGTCGGGGTCGCCGTAGTCGAGCGCCTGGGACAGGAACGTGTAGGCGGAGCAGTACTTGGAGAGCTTCTTCCTGAAGGTCATCAGCTCCGCGACGCGTCCCGCCGCCTCGTCCGCGCTCCTCTTGGCCCTCTCCGCCTCCTCGGCCTCCCCGGCCGCCTCTGCCTTGTTGGCGCACTCCAGCCAGGTCTCGTAGGAGTCCCTGGCCGCCGCGAACCTCTCGCGGAAGATCTCGGCGGGTCCGGAGACGGCGGAGTAGAGGGCGGCCCTGTAGGCGTCGCTATCGCCGCCCGCAACGAGGCCCTTGGACCTGTAGAGCGCCTCCTTGAACTCCTCGACGTCGCGCGTCGCGTACACGTCGGCGGCGTCGAGTGCCTCTTTCAGTTCATAGACCACGTCGGGGTCCTGAGCTATGTTCATGCTCGCGCCCTTATCGTAGGTCTTGAAGGCCGCGAGAACCGTCTCGGGGTCGTTCACGAAGTCAACCACGAAAACCTTATCCTTGCCCGAGCACGTCCTATTGACGCGCGAGTAGGTCTGGACGATCTCGATTGCGTTGCCGAGAGGCTTGTCGACGTAGAGGGCCACGAGCTTCTTCTGGTCGAAGCCGGTCTGGAACTTGTTCGCGACGATGAGGAGCCTGCGCTCCGGTCGGTCGAACGCCCTCTCGACCGCGCCCTCGCCGGCAGGGTTCATGTTGGCCTCGGTGTACTCGTAGTCGCGCTCGATGAGAGCGAACGGGTTGTCCTCGAGGTACTCGTCCTCGGGCAGGACGCACTTGTCGCCCAGCACCTTTTGGGAGAAGGCGACGAGAGGCTCGCCGGGCACCTTGAAGCGCAGCTTCGGCTCGACCTTCGCCGGGTCGAGGTCGGGCCGGGACTTCAGGTACGCCTCGATCGCGTACTTGTAGCGCACCACCTCGGGACGGCCGGAGGTGACGATCATAGCCTTGGCCTCGCCGTTCAAGAGCGGCGCCACGTTGTCGACGAAGTGGTCGATGATCCACTTGGCCTTCTCCATGACGTTCGTCGGGTGGAGCGAGCGCCATTTGGCAATCTTCCTTTTTGCCCTGCGTTCATCGACGAGCTTGCCATCGGCATCCTCCGACTCGTCCTCGATCCTCGAGAGCGTCCTCAGGGGCACGTAACCCGTAAGTGGGTCGATGATGTAGCCCTCCTCGATCGCCTGCCGCATCGGGTAGAGGTGGAAGCTGCCCATGACCGGATTGCCGTCCTCGTCCTCCTCGCCCGTCGGCGTGCCGAAGAGGGTCTTGGTCTCGGCCTTGGGAGTCGCGGTGAACGCGAGGAAGGAGACGTTCGGCGGCATGAGGTTGCTCGCTTGCATCTGGGCGAAATAGGCGTCCATGACCGACCCGTCGTCGCCCGAGTCCTCATCGAAGTCGAGCATCCTCTCGAACTTCAGCTTGTCCGCCGCCGCGTTGAAGGCGGTCTTGAGGGACGCCGCCGAGCTGCCCTCCTGGGAGCTGTGCGCCTCGTCGACGATCACCGCGAAGCCGGCGCCGTCGAGCTCGGGCAGCACCGCGATGTCCGGCCAGGCGTAGAGGAACGTCTGGATGGTGACCACGACGATCTCCCTCTTCTGGCGCAGGGCCTCGACGAGCTGGGAGCTCTTTGAGCCGTCCGAGACGGCGTTGCCCCTCTCGTCGCGGCCGATCATGACGACCTGTCCCGTCACCTTGGAGAGCTGGGAGATGGTCTTCTTTATGTTCTGGTCGAGCGACAGCCTGTCGGTGACCACCACGACGCTCGAGAACATCTTCTCGCCGTCCGCGCGGCGGAGCCTCGCGAGGTCGTGCGCGGCCCAGGAGATGGTCTCGGTCT
>ERZ1031347.1117-NODE-1117-length-11079-cov-8.387790_pt1 | contig 11079 bp, 6 predicted proteins | sample MGYA00517106_ERZ1031347 | MGnify/ENA primary metagenome ERZ1031347 (study PRJEB33719, sample SAMN04261392) | wastewater metagenome | biome: periurban shantytown; feature: human; material: feces | host: Homo sapiens | place: Peru: Lima | collected 2012-07-19 ...
AATTATCCTTTTTATAGAATATCTATCATGTATAAAGTTAGAATGTTAGTTTACACTAATTGCCTAATAAACTAAAATACGTATGTTCAACAGGAATAGTTTATATAAGATATGTTAATTTTTCCTCTAAGTGCATACAACCTATTGAAATTTTCAGTATCTTTACAAAGTTAAACTGATGTCGAACCTTTAAAACTATAACATCATGAAAATTGGTATTCCAAAAGAGATTAAGAATAATGAGAATCGTGTTGGAATGACACCAGCAGGAGTAGCTGAATTCATTCGACACGGACACGAAGTGATGGTTCAGCATACGGCTGGAGAGAACAGCGGATTTGCTGATGAAGCGTATGAAAAGGTAGGAGCCATAATCTTACCCGACATTCAGAGTGTATATCGTGAGGCGGAAATGATAGTAAAGGTGAAAGAGCCTATCGCTGAGGAATATCCACTTATTCATCAAGACCAGCTTGTATTCACTTATTTCCATTTTGCCTGTGACAAGGAACTTACCGATGCCATGCTCAAGAGTGGTGCTGTCTGTCTGGCTTATGAGACTGTGGAGACAGATAACCACCATTTGCCTTTACTCATTCCGATGAGTGAAGTAGCTGGAAGAATGGCCATTATTAATGGTGCTTTTTATCTGCAGAAGACAAAGGGAGGAAAAGGAAAACTGATGAGTGGTGTACCTGGTGTGAACCGCGTCAAGGTTTTGGTATTGGGCGGCGGAACCGTAGGAGAAGCTGCAGCAAGAATGGCTGCAGGAATGGGAGCTGATGTATGGATTACAGATATCAGTTTGCCTCGTCTTCGTCAGTTAGAGATGGAGCTGCCTATCAATGTACACACGCTCTATTCCAACGAGCATAATATTTGTAGAGAATTGCCAGATGTGGATATCGTTGTGGGTAGTGTGCTCGTACCAGGTGATAAGGCGCCGCATCTTATCACGAAAGATATGTTGAAATTGATGGAGCCAGGAACTGTACTTGTTGATGTAGCAATCGATCAGGGTGGCTGTTTCGAGACATCGCATCCAACCACACATTCTGATCCGACATATATGGTCGATGGAATCGTTCATTATGCAGTTGCTAATATTCCTGGTGCTGTGCCGAATACCTCTACTACAGCCTTGACCAATGCTACGCTGAAATATGCATTGGCTCTCGCTGATAAGGGTTGGCGAAAGGCCTGCAAGGAGGATAAAGCCCTGTATAGGGGTTTGAATATCGTAAATGGAAAGGTGGTATTCAAGGCCGTAGCGGATGTCTTCGGACTGGAATATGAAGAAATGATACTCTAAGTAGAGTAGGGGAGGGTTCCATAACACAAAAGCTATGGGATCCTCTTTAAATAATGTATTACGGAGAACAGAATACACTTTGTTTGATTTGAACGCTTACTGATAGCATTTTTTTAGAGAAAAAGACTTAAAAACCGGGAAAATGTAAGGAAAATAGGAGAAAATGCAGGAATATGTGTATAAAATAAGTTAATTTTGTAACATGATGCTACAGTTTTAGATATTTTTTATACTTTTGCGCCATGAACATGAAGTTTAACTAACATTCAGTTATTATGAAGAAGAAAAAAAGCTTGTTGCTTTTCTTGGCAGCAACTTCAGCCAGCTTTGTGCAGGCAGCCCTTCCAGTTCATACCAGTTTTGCGGCTGGTATTGAAAATGTGCAAGAAAAAGGTCATACCTTTGTAAAAGGAAGAGTGATTGATTCCGAGGGAAATCCTCTGGTAGGTGTCACGGTGCAGATCGAAGGCACAAGCTATGGCGTTATCACAGATGCTGATGGTAACTACATACTGGAATTTCCATCTATGGCGCATCCTAAAATTGTATTTTCCAGCATTGGTTACAAATCGAAGAGTATTGAATTTCGTGGTGTAAAAGAGCAAAACATGATGCTGGAGTTGGATCATGTTGCGCTGGATGATCTCGTTGTCATCGGTTACGGCAGCAAGAGCCGTAGGAATGTAACTACCGCTATCTCTACCGTGAGTCAGGAACAGATAAGCAAGTTGGCTGCTACCACACCAACCCTCGATGGTCTTCTTCAGGGTACTGTAAAGGGCGTATTGGCTACTACCGCAAATGGTGAGCCTGGTTCATCTCTCAAGTTAAACATCCGCGGTATTACATCTCCTTATCCTAAATCGGGTAAAGGTAACAACAACCAGCCTCTTTATGTCATTGATGGCGTTCCTACCTTTATGGAGGATACCGGCATCAACCCGCTCATCAATATCTCACCAAACGATATTGAGAGTATCGATGTGCTGAAAGATGCCGCAGCTACTGCGATCTATGGATCACGTGGAGCCAATGGTGTCGTTATTGTCAAGACCAAGAACGGAAAGCGCAATGAGAAGACCAAGGTAGATTTCGGCTACACATTCTCGTTCAGTAATCCTATCAAAAACTATAAGCCATTGAACATTTCTGAATACAAGAATGTGCAGGACGAGATTCTGCGTAATACTGTAGACGGCATGAACGACGGCAGTTCGATAGTGGAATTGTATCGCGTAACCGACTATCTGAGCCAATTTGGTAACATCGGATATAATGCCGAGACGGGTGCCTATACATATAATGGACTCAACGAGAGCCTTTTCTGTTCTGCGAATACCAACTGGGCTAAGGAGGTGATTAACAAGAATGCGCCTACCCACCAGTATAATGTGGCCATCAGAGGTGGCAGCAACAGGACCAACTATTCATTCTCCTTCAACGGTATGAACCAGGAAGGTCTGCTCATCAACGACCGTATGGAGAGATATGGTGCCAGACTCTCTTTGGATTCTGAAATCAATAAGTATATCACCGTGGGTGGTGTGCTCGACTATACCTACTCTTCTCGCAAGAGCGGAAGCAACGATCCTGCATTGGGTTATGACAACGACTCATGGAAGACTCGCCCAGACCTGACCGTACGCGATGCAGACGGTAACCTGAATCGAGTAGATAAGTTTGGCGAATATACAAGTAGCTATATGGATGCAAGTCCGGTTGGCAAACTCCAGAGAAAGACCCAGTATGAGAACGACCAGTTCTCCGGAAATGCCTATATTGACATCAAGCCTATTGAAGGTCTTACCCTCCATGCTGATGCCAACATATCCCGTTTCATCTTCAGCAATAGCTATTTCTCTCCGAAAGTTTCCTTGCCGGAACAGTATGAGACAGAACCAACTTCTACGCTTGCAGAGGCTAACTATCGCAACACGAATACGTCTATCAACTTCCGTGCTGACTATAAATTCAAGATTACTGACGACCATCGCTTCGACGTGATGGCTGGTTATAGTGCTGACAGATACTGGAGCAAGGAACACGACCAGGCTTACAGCGGATTCCCTAATGACGATGTGCTCAACAATGCCAGTTCTGCAACTACCGTCAACAAGCCTATGGAGACTTATTCCAAGAGTGGACTCAATTCCCTCTATGGCCGTTTGAGCTATGATTTCCTCTCGCGTTATCTGCTCGACTTCAGTCTCCGTTCCGATGAGTCATCCAAGTTTGGTCCTGGCAACAAGCGTGGTACTTTCCCTGCAGTTTCTCTGGCCTGGCGCATCAATCAAGAGCCTTTCCTGGAATCTGTAAGAGATATTGATGATCTGAAACTTCGTCTGAGCTGGGGTAAGACAGGTTCTACCAATGTATCCGATTTCTCTTACATCCAGTATTTCAACTCCAATATCTATGGTGGACAGAGTGCCATTACCTTAGCCACTACTTATCCTAACAAGGATATCAAGTGGGAGATGACTACTGAATACAATGCCGGTGTTGACTTCTCGTTCTTCAATGGCAGACTGAACGGTAGCTTTGATATCTATCACCGTAAGACAGATGGCGCCTTGGCTCCAGCTCCTATCGCCTTGGAGTTTGGTATCGGTACATTCTACAGCAATATTCTCGACCTGACCAATAATGGTTTCGAGTTCTCTATCGGAGGAGATGTGGTTCGCACCAAGGATTTCACCTACAATACGATGCTCAGTATCTCATCCAACAAGAATAAGATAACCAAGCTCAATGGTTCTACACTCGACATGATGCACCAGGATCTCTACATGGAAGGTCATGCGATGGGAACCGTGAAGGGTTACAAGGTAGCTGGTATTTTCCAGAGTCAGAAACAGATTGATGAACTGAATTCTCAGGCACAGGCAAACGGATATGATTTCTATCAGGATGGTGCTCACGTAGGCGACTATATGTTTGTGGATACAGATGGCAACGGGTATATTACCGAGGCAGACCGTACGGCTATCGCCAATCCGGAGCCAAAGGTGTTCGGAGGTTGGTCTCATACCTTATCTTATAAGAACCTCACCCTGTCAATGCTCTTCCAGTATCAGTTTGGAGGTCATGCATACTACAGTACTATGCAGGAATCTGCAGCCGGTAGTCTGGGTCAGAGTATTCTGAGAGAAATGTACGGCAATACCTGGACACCGGATCGCACGGATGCCAAGTATGCTCAGCTGGTATGGTTGCCTGCAAGCACGGACAATACAAATACCAACGACCGCTATGTATATTCTAACTCATATTTCCGTCTGAGAAATATCACGCTCTCCTATAATTTCGAGCCATCTCTTCTGGAGCGCCTGCACATCAGCGGAGCATCTGTGTTCTTCACAGCCACCAACCTGTTTACCATTACTAACTGGCCAGGTTTGGATCCAGACATGTCGGCAACAAATGCCTTCTTAAAGACTACAGAGAATAAGGACGTTTATCCAATGAGCCGTTCTTTCTCCATCGGTCTGAAATTACAATTCTAACTCATACAAAGACTGTAGATTATGAAACATATAAGATTTCAATTTCTTACGCTCCTTTCAGCCACAGCACTGACTCTTACATCGTGTGACCTGATAGGTAGCCTCGACGGCATCGAACCAGAACATGTGGTTACTGATGACAATTATATCACTGATGTCTCAACTGCACAGACGGCGCTCAATGGTGTCTATGCCTCATGGCGCAGCACGGGTGTATCTTACCTGCGCTATGGAATGTCGTCTATGGCGCATACCCAGACTCAGGCGATGGTAATGGGGGCGGAAGAGTTTGCTGCCGAGAATATCGAGACCAATAACAGTAATGTGGAGACGGCTTATACCGCCTATTACAATGTAATCAATGCGGCCAATACCTTCCTGGTACATATCAACAAGAATATACCAGGACTGAGCGAGGAGAAACGTACAGAGATGATTGCAGAGGCTCGTTGCCAGCGTGCCTTGGCTTACCTTACTCTCCTGAAGTGCTTCGGAGAATATTGGAAGCAGGATTCACCATACGGTGTCTGCATCTTCCAGGACGAACTGGTAAGAGATAACCAACCACGCAAGCGTTCTACTGTGGCTGAAACTTACAAGTTGATATCTGATGATCTCGACTATGCCATCGCTCATTGTGAACAGCATCCGGCAGATCATTATCACATGAGTTCTGTTTTCGCCAAGGCTTTGAAAGCCAAAATGTATATGGCTCAGGATAATTATGCTGAAGCTGCAAGACTGGCAGAGGAAGTGATCAGTGAGGCAGAAGCAGCTGGTTATGCTTTGGAAAGTGATTATGCCAAGATCTTCGACGAACAGTTTAATTCTCAGGAGATGCTCTTTGCTCCTTATACAGCCAATCCAAGTGAGTTGATGGATTCAAACTGGTATATGTTTTCTCCAGGTTCACTCCTCAAGAAGGTGGCAGATGATTTAGTTCCAGATGATGAAACAGGTGGAGATATTGTTATTCCAAACCCAGGAGATGGTGGGGATGCTGTTGTTCCTGATCCTGATGGTTCTTCAGATGGAGGTGCTTCTGGCGATGGTGGTGTTGTTATTCCAGGCGGCGATGGTGGAGTAGTCATCCCAGGCGGTGATGGAGGCGTAGTTATTCCTGGTGGTGATGGTGGCGATTTCCCATTCCCTCCAGGTGATGAAGATGTAGCTTCATACGATAAGCTATATACATGGGCCTATAAGGGAGATGCCATGAACGGTATTGGAAAATATAACAAGTTGACTCCTGAAATGTTCTATGCTGACTCTTATTACTTCATGCGCCTTGCCGAAGTTTATTATATCGCTGCCGAAGCAGAGGCTCGTCAGGGTCAGTATGCTAAGGCTCGTACGCTCTTGGCTACAGTCATCGAACGTGCTGGATATACTGAGGACGATGTGAACGCTATTGCCGACAGTGATCTTCTGGGTGAAATTCTCAAGCATAAGTTGTGTGATATGAGTAACGAAAATTTGGAAGAATGGTTCGATCTTTGCCGTTATAACCGTCAGGGTGGTTTCGAGAGTTGGACAGAAGATGAGAAAGCAGAACTTCCTAGCTTCCGCCGAAATCTTCTTCCTATACCAAAGGCATCTATGGGAGCCAATAATCTTCTGGTTCAGAATCCTGAATATGTGAATCAATAAACATTATATAATAAATAATATCGAGAAAAAATGAATAAGATGAAAATGAAAACTTGCATGATGACACTTGCCGGTCTTGTACTTGCAATGGCTGCCAGTGCGCAGAATTTTGTGATGAAAGGTAAGGTTAAAGGTAACGTGGACGGCTGTTCTGTCATGTTGCAGAAGTATGGATTGGAAGGTGTTACCAATCTGGATAGTGTTACAATCAAGAATGGTGAATTCACCCTCAAGGGGGTAGTTAACCAGCCTGAGCAGTATCAGATGGTTATTGATATGAACAAGCCTGGTACAGCTGAGCCTGACTATCAGAAAATATTCTCAACAAGAGTCTATGTAGAGAATAAGCCGATGACCTACGATGTAGATCTTACCGGTTTTCCTGCAGAGCGTGATATGAGTATGATAGAGCCTGTTGTAAAGGGGTCTACCACTCAGGATATTTATCAGGCTTATCTTGAACTGATGTCACCTATTCAGGACAAGATGCACAAGATGGATGATAGTATCAACCAGACTACCGATTTGGCACAGCGTGTATCCCTTGCCAAGGAAGCCATCAAGTTGCAGGAGGAAATGCGCCATCAGACCAGTCTGTTTATTCAGCAGCATACCACTTCTCTGGTAGCCTTCGACTTGCTTCTTGAGAGTTTCTCTTCTTTACCAACCCCATATACCTCTCAGCAGATTGACGAGATGATGGGCTGGTTGAAGAACGACTGGAGTTCTTCTGCACAATATCCGATGCTGCAGATGCAGGCAGAGATGGCAAAGCATACAGCTATCGGCAACCATTATATCGATGGTACCGTTGTCACTCCTGAAGGCAAGCAGGTGAAGCTTTCTTCACTTATCAAGAAGGGTGAATACACCATGTTGGAGTTCTGGGCTTCCTGGTGTCGTCCATGCCGTCAGGAGATTCCACATCTCAAGAAGGTACACGAGAAATACAAGGATTTCAACATCATCAGTATTTCCGTAGATGAGAGAGATGCCGACTGGAAAAAGGCAATGGTCAAGGAAGGAATGACCTGGACACAGGTTCGCAATCCTGAAGGTTTTGGCGGTATGGTGATGGGCGAGTATGGCATCAATGGTATTCCAGCTTGTCTCATCCTAGATAAGGATGGCAATTTCTATAAGACCAACATGCGTGGTGCTTATCTTGATGCTTTCTTGTTCGATTACTATAAGAAATAAAATAGTTTAGTGCATAAAAATATTCCCCGATATGAATCCTCAGTATTCCTGCAGGATTCGTATCGGGGAATTTTGTTGATGACTTGTATGAAGGATAGATCTTCGCGAAATGAAAATCCATCATTGTTATTTACCATGCCTCCAGTTTATCTGCAATCTCTGGCATCTTATCCTTGGTGAATACAGGATTCTTACCTTCCTTCTTCTGTTGGCGATAGTCTTTCAACAGGAAGACGGCCTGACGGGAAAGCAGGACGATGGCTGCGAGATTGCAGAGGGTGAGAAGAGCCATCGTGATATCTGCAAAACTCCATGCAAAATCCAGTGATACTACCGCTCCGACCATCACCATTGCTGCTACAGCAAGACGATAGACAAATACACCCAGCTTGGAGTCCCTGATATATCTCACGTTGGTTTCTCCATAATAATAATTGCCGATGATGCTGCTAAATGCAAACAGCCATATCATTACCGCAACAAACGGATTGCCGATGTTTCCGATTTCGTGGGTCAGGGCATCCTGGGTGAGTTGAATACCATTTGAAGCCGTAAGATCCACACCGCTCACCAGGATGATGAAAGCAGTGCAGGAACATACCACCAGCGTATCTGTAAAAACACCCAAAGCCTGTATCAATCCCTGTTTTACAGGATGACTGACTGTAGCTACCGCAGCTGCATTCGGTGCACTACCTTCACCAGCTTCATTACTGAACAGACCTCGCTTGATACCCTGTATCACAGTAACGCCAAGAACTCCGCCAGCAGCCTGATTGAATCCGAAGGCATTCTCAACAATGGTAAGCAGAACTTTTGGCAGACTGGTGATATTCCAAACAACAACACCTACAGCTATCAGAAGGTAAATCACAGCCATCACAGGAACTACGGTAGAAGAGAACTTAGCCACTCTATGGATGCCACCGAAGATGATGAGCAGGGTGAGCACAGTGAGGGCAATTCCCATGGTGGCAGGCTCGATGCCAAAAGCCTTCTGCCATGCCAGACAGATAGTATTGCTCTGCACAGAATTATAGGCAAAGCCGAAGGTAATGATCATCAGCACGGCAAAAAGAATACCCATCCATCCTTTTCCCAAACCATACTTCATATAATAGGCCGGTCCGCCATAGAAAGATGTTTTGCCTTTCCGCTTGTAAAGTTGGGCGAGAGTTGATTCTATGAAAGCGGATGCAGAGCCCAGTAAAGCCAGTATCCACATCCAGAATACAGCTCCCGGACCACCGATGCTGATAGCAGTAGCCACACCGGCAAGATTACCGGTTCCAATACGGCTAGCCAATGCTACCACGAATGCCTGGAAGGAAGAAATATGTTTCATTTCTCCATCCACTTTCACCTCCATCGACAGTTCATCGTGTCCTATCTCTTCCGGTTGTACCTTGTCGGGATGAATCAGCAGCCTGACCATCTCTCTGATAAGGCGGAACTGGACGAAACGGGTACGCCAAGTGAAAAACAGGGCACAGCATATCAAGACGGTGATGATGATATACGACCAAAGGAAATCGCTAACCTGAACTAAAATGTTTTGTATTGAATCTATCATTTATCTATTTAAACCTTATTATTTCTTTACTTTTTTATAACCTTCAGAACCTGGTCAGCAATACTTTTCATTCCCTTGATTGTAGGGTGACCGTTTTTCTTGTCAATATCATGAAGAGCAATGACAGGAACCTGATATTTGTTGCAGATCTTTTTTACCGACTCATTGATTACATCCTTGAGTTCAGAGTTTAAGATGAAATATACCTCTACATTAGGATAATGCTGTCGTATATCTGAAAGCAGCTTGGCCATGGCTGGGCGGAAACAGTACAAATCTGCGCGCTTCCAGTCGCTATACTGATAGTTGCCGAGCGGGGCATCAGCCCAGTTGTCATTCGTAGCACCGCAAATCAGGATGATATCCGGATTGCCAAGAAGAGAACTTCGGGTGATGAAAGAACGGTCGGTATAATCTTCGTCACGATAGCCAGTGTTGCAGATGGTAGCACCAGAATAGGAATTGATATTTCCCATCTTATAGCCTCCTTCCTTGATAACTTGCCACCACCAGGTTTGCTCAACCTTGTTTACATCTGTAGTTTCTGGTGGAGTAGTAGGTGAGTACCAGGTGGCATAACCCTTAGGAATGAACCCCTCGAAAGTGGAATACGAGTCACCGAGAACGGCAACGGTCTGCTTCACCTGTGCCATGAGCGGCATGAAGGTGAGCATAATGAAAGAAATGATAATCGTAAATCTTTTCATGATGCTTGTTCTTGTTTTAATGCTTCTTATGTAATTCTGCTGCAAAAGTAATATAAATATGTGAATAGACAAAAAATATCGGAGGAAAATTCATCTTTCTGTTTCTATTTTTGTCTAAAACTAAGCATGATTTGAGTTATACCATAATTTAATTATGTGCGCGCACTAGCGCATATACACGCGAGCGTACGCATGCATATATATAATAATGTATACACAAAAAATCACCATGCTAAAATCTTTATAGATGTTAAAAATCGACTAAAATCTCAACTTTTTTGCGAAAAGATTTGGTGGAATGGAAAATAGTTAGTACTTTTGCACTCGCTTTTGAGAAATACGGTTTCTCTAAGCAAATAAAGAAAGAGTTCTTTGAAAGATTTTACATAAACAGACAAGTAGTACAAGAAGCGGTTAACTTCTTAGAAATAAGAAAGTTGACTGGGTAAAAGAAACGAACCGTCAAGCAATTGACAAGTCAGGTTTACTAAGCTTCAATAAACGAAAAGGATATTCGTCCTAAGTACAGACAACAAACACCGATTGCTTCAGCAATGAGGCAAGAAGTAAAAATGATATTTTACAATGGAGAGTTTGATCCTGGCTCAGGATGAACGCTAGCTACAGGCTTAACACATGCAAGTCGAGGGGAAACGACATCGAAAGCTTGCTTTTGATGGGCGTCGACCGGCGCACGGGTGAGTAACGCGTATCCAACCTGCCCACCACTTGGGGATAACCTTGCGAAAGTAAGACTAATACCCAATGATATCTCTAGAAGACATCTGAAGGAGATTAAAGATTTATCGGTGATGGATGGGGATGCGTCTGATTAGCTTGTTGGCGGGGTAACGGCCCACCAAGGCGACGATCAGTAGGGGTTCTGAGAGGAAGGTCCCCCACATTGGAACTGAGACACGGTCCAAACTCCTACGGGAGGCAGCAGTGAGGAATATTGGTCAATGGGCGAGAGCCTGAACCAGCCAAGTAGCGTGCAGGATGACGGCCCTATGGGTTGTAAACTGCTTTTATAAGGGAATAAAGTGAGTCTCGTGAGACTTTTTGCATGTACCTTATGAATAAGGACCGGCTAATTCCGTGCCAGCAGCCGCGGTAATACGGAAGGTCCGG
>ERZ1031347.1121-NODE-1121-length-11060-cov-13.708042_pt1 | contig 11060 bp, 8 predicted proteins | sample MGYA00517106_ERZ1031347 | MGnify/ENA primary metagenome ERZ1031347 (study PRJEB33719, sample SAMN04261392) | wastewater metagenome | biome: periurban shantytown; feature: human; material: feces | host: Homo sapiens | place: Peru: Lima | collected 2012-07-19 ...
CCCCCTCAACCCGAGCCCGCTCCCCCTTCGTATTTTCTCCCACCACATTTCCCAATTCCCTTCCCCCATGTGATATAATAGGAAAAGCGACTATGAACGGCTTTTATTTTTGACATACAATGCAAAAATATTTTTTTAAGAGCCAGCGACTGCCGGCTCCGACAACTGAATAGGAGGTTCTATCCATTTTGGCAAAAGCAAGATTACAGATCATTCCATTAGGAGGTCTTGGAGAAATCGGGAAGAACATGACTGTATTCCGTTACGGCGACGAAATTATCGTAATCGATGCAGGCATGGCATTCCCAGAAGAAGACATGCTCGGGATCGACATCGTCATCCCGGACTTTTCCTACCTCATCGAACACAAAGACGAGATCAAAGCCATCCTCATCACCCACGGACACGAAGATCACATCGGGTCCCTTTCCTACCTGCTTCGCGAAGTGAACGCCCCGGTCTACGCCACACGCCTCACCTGCGGCCTCATCGAAGGCAAACTCAAAGAAGCACACATCACAAACTACGACCTGCACACCGTCAAACCCGGTGACGAATTCAAAACAGGCCTTTTCAAATTCGGCTTCTTCCACGTCTGCCACTCCATACCGGACTCCTGCGGCATCTACCTGCGCACCCCGGTCGGCACCATCGTCCATACCGGCGACTTCAAATTCGACCACTCTCCGGTCGACGGCGAACTCACCGACATGTACAAGCTCGCCGAGCTCGGCCACAGAGGCGTCCTGTGCCTTCTCGCCGACTCCACGAACGCACAGAATCCCGGCTACACCCCTTCCGAAGCCATCGTATCCAAGTCCCTCATGAGCGCTTACGCCGATGCCAAAGGCCGCATCATCCTTGCCACCTTCGCATCGAACGTCTCCCGCATCCAGATGGCCGTCGACGCAGCAGTCGCTAACAAAAGAAAAGTCTGCGTCTTCGGCCGCTCCATGGTGAACGTCGTCGGCATCGCCCAAGAGCTCGGCTACCTCAAAGCCCCGGAAGGTACCTTCATCGAACCGGAAGAGCTTGGCCACTACAGAGACGACCGCCTCTGCATCCTGACCACCGGCAGCCAAGGCGAACCGATGGCCGGCCTCTCCCGCATGGCCGACGGCTCCCACCGCCAGGTCCAGATCCACGCAGGCGACACCGTCATCATCTCCGCCTCCCCGATCCCGGGCAATGAGACCAGCGTCGGCCGCACCATCGACAGCCTGATGCGCCTCGGCGCCCACGTCGTCACCAGCACCACCACCCGCGTCCACGTATCCGGCCACGGCTCTCAGGAAGACCTGAAGACCATGCTCTCCCTCGTCAAACCGAAATACTTCATCCCCGTCCACGGCGAACACCGCATGCTCGTCAGTCACGCAGAACTCGCAGAAAGTCTCGGCGTCGAAAAGAAAAATATCCTGATCGGCGAAAACGGCACCCTCTTCGAATTCACCAGCCGCGGCGGCAAGATCAATCCGCAGCGCGTCCAGGCCGGCCCCGTCTTCGTCGACGGCCTCGGCGTAGGTGACGTAGGAAACATCGTCATCCGCGACCGCCAGCAGCTCGCCCAGGACGGCGTCGTCATCGTCGTCATCGCCCTCGAAAAAGGCAGCAATCAAGTCTTAGCCGGCCCCGACATCGTCTCCCGCGGTTTCGTCTACGTGAGAGACAGCGAAGCCCTCCTGACCGAAGCCAGAGAACGCATCGAGTCCGTCCTTGACCGCTGCGAAGCCGGCAACGTCTCCGAATGGAACGCCATCAAGACCCAGGTGAGAGACGCCCTCGGCAAATACTTCTTCGACCGCACCAAGCGCCGCCCGATGATTTTGACCATCATCCAAGAAGTGAAATAACAATAAAAAAGATCCTTCAGCTTTTGATCAGCCCCTGTCAAGGTAGACATGGCAAATATCTAAAAATTTATAGCCGTAAATTCCATGTTGGTGTTTTAGCATCAACATGGGATTTGCGGCATTTTGTTATGCCGCAAATTTCGCTTGGTATTTCTGAAAACATTTGTTCTTGGCAATAGGGGCTGCTCCGGGTTCTTCGCGTTTAGAGCTGCCGCATGAACTTTCATTGGCGTTCTTACTCCAAGAATGTGGGATACGGTGCTTCATGCAAACGGATCAGCAGAGCTGGTGAGGAAGAGGATTGCAACAAAGATCCCTCGACTACGCTCGGGATGACGATACGAGAGGAGGGATAGTCTTACAAAGGCGCAGGATAGAGTACTTCGCAGAGGCGTAACTCTATGTGGTGGTGTGAAAGATGATGAGGGGCGACCTTCTCACGCGTGTCATTTCGAGCGAAAGCGAGAAATCTTTTTCGTTTGCGGTCATGAAAGAAATGGGCAGGCATCGGAAAATGGGAAACACGGTACTCCATACGCTTCGGGATCACGGTGTTTCATTTGGACATTAAAAATCCCCTAAAGCAGTTTGGTTATTTACCTTGTCTGCTTTAGGGGGATCATATCAATTAACGCAGGGATTACTTTTTCACTAACATTCCCGCAAAAAGCAACGCCTCACCGATCCTGCTGTACCATCCAGCGTGCCACCGTCCGCGCCGCCTCGATCTCCTTCTTGAATTCCGCATTCGACAGCGCCTTCTCCTCCCCGATTTCTCCATTTTCGATGAAGAGCCGATGATTGAAAGCCCACTTCGACTGCATCAAAGGAGGCAGGAGCGACGTATACGTCGTACCCTGCGGCGCGATGAGTTCTGCCAGCGTCGGTGCGATCTGGAGATGGCTGCCCGCCGCCCCCTGCAAAAGATCCTTCGGCACACCCTCCCCATAGAAATAGCAAGGCACACCGCTTTGCGCCCATAGCGACACATCCGCAGCGAAATTGAAACGCTCCGCATGATCCCCCGTCACTACAAAGAGTGTCGACGGGTCATCCTTCTTTACCTCACAGATGAATTTCCCCATCACCTGATCCGCATACCAGATATGCCCCAGCTGATCGATTGTCGCCTTATCCCTCGGGATAGACGGCGGCAGCTTCTCCGTCACCTCCACCCGTGGGAACCCCTTCGCATCCACATCATACGCAAAAGGCGGATGATTACTCGTCGTCAGGATGAAATAGAACGTATCCTCTGACTCCTTCTGCATCCGCTCCCGAATCACATCGAAAAGCGCCCCGTCCGGCGCGCCCCACGACGAACTCTCCCCCTGCTCAGGGAGCTCATCCACGCAATGGAACTCGTCGAACCCTTCACGCAGCGTGAAATGCTCTAGATCCTGCCAGCTCCGAAGACCACCATACCAGAAAACCGTCCGGTACCCCAGCCGCTTCATCGTCTCACCGATTGCAAAAGGCGACGCCTTCCCCTTGAGCCCCATCGTATAATTCACATACAGCCCCACATCCGGCAGTCCCGTCAGGAAACCATTCAGCGACGGCATTGTCCCACTCCCATTAGGCAGGAAATGATACGTATACGCCCCCTCCTTCTCCAGCCACTCTCCCGTCTGTGCCAGTCCCAACGACCGATACTCCGGCAAAAGCGGCCACAGCGCATAGTTCTCCCCCAGGATCACCACCACATGCCTCGGACGATTCGCCAAAGCCCCCGCCTGACTCTGCCGCGAAAACGCTGCATCCAGCGAATCCGCCTTCGGATCCCCGCCGAGACAAACCACCGCCTGCTTCAGCGCCTCATCAGAAATCGGACGATTCGCCCGACTCTTCACCCGCTTATGCGTGATATACGCCCGATACAGCGCCTGTCCATCATCCAGTACCGCCTCATTCAAGACCACATACCGCGTGCGAGCCGCACTCTCCCACGGCACCCCGTCATCCGAGTGAAACGCCCCGCCGAAGCGACAAAAGATTGCAAAAATCGGAAGGCAGACCACCGCTCCGAGTACCCAAAGCCGAACGTGCCTCTTTGGACTCCAAGCATTCATCCTCTCAGCTACGTGCAACCACAGCCACACAAAGACCACCATCAAAACACACGCACCCAAAAGCCGCGGCCACAGCGCATACTGTTGTACTGCCGTATCAAAGATCGCCCACTTGTCATCCTTCATGCCATTGAACAGCATGATATTGAACCCCTGATGAAAAATCTCATAATACGGAATGCGCGCCATAAAGAGGAACGTCATCAAAGAAATTTCGACACTCCCCAGCACCTTTCGGATACCTGCCACCGGCCACTTCGAGTAAAACGCATACGGGATCGTAGCGAAAAGAAACGGGAACGCCACCAAGAACGCCGTCGTCTTGAGACTGATACGCGCCCCCAACCAGAGCGCGGTCAAAATATCCCCCACTCCGGCGCTCCCCATCTGCCCCGCGTAAATCGCAAGAAATGCGATGCGGAAAAGCATGAGAAGAAGATAGATATAAAGAAACAGCTTCGCATCCCATTGAATGGATTTTAAGAAACGCATTATCCCCCCGAAAGCCACCTAAAGCGCAACGCCAAAATTGATCTGACAAACTTTTGCAAAGACTAATACTCTATCTGCTCTTCATGCACACCATCCTTCACAAATTTCCTACCCAAATCAATTTTCACCATATCTTTGGTAAATTGATACTTTGAACCCGCAATATTATTCTTCTGATCCAAATGAGTCGACTTTATATTCAGAAGACCTCCGACAACACATAATCATCTCCATCTACGATGGTCATGTAGTCTCCTTGCATCACATCGAGTGTACATTGCGCGCTCCGCTTAGGCCTTTATTCTTCTGATGAATGCCATGGATTCGCTGATCTTTCGCTGCATATTCCTCGCAAATATCACTGCTGCCATCTGTAGAACCATCATCAACCAAAATGATTTCCATGTTGGAATAGACCTGTTTGCAAATGGAATCGATGCATTAGGAAATATAGAGCTTCACATTGTAAACAGCAACAATGACTGATAATAAATTGCCTATAAATTAATCCTCTGAAATGTTGATTAAAAACGATTTCAATAATCAAACATTATCCACTTCACCACCGGTGAGTGAAACCAATATAACCCCTGCCAAAACGCATACACATCCCGCAAGCGTTTGCGCAGATACCGGCTTCCCCCCCCCAAAAATAGTGCATTGATCAATACGCTTATTGGCCGCATACCACATAAGATACGAAAAACCTGCTATAATGCCAGCCCCACTTAATAGGCTAATCCCAGATGGGATTTCTATGATTTTCCTCAGCATAGAAAGGCTGCCAGTAATAACCACAGCAAACATCGGTACCTCCCCTGATATGCATTCACGCAATGTGATAGCTACGTCAGGATCCATATCAGTCATCCCATAATAAGAAAGAACGACTTCACTCCCCCAGCAAAACGCTGCTAAATATATCACGTTCAAGTGGATTCATCAAAAGGACAATGACGCTCGAACTCACAGAAACATTTCCCAATAATGTGTGACAAAGTGGCAGATTATGAGCAGTGAGGAGGCGTTAACCTTATTATTGCTGCTCTATGAGGCAAAGTGATTTAAGAGGACTACACAGGACTCGATTACAAGAAAAGCTACTTATCGGATTGAGATAATTCAAAGAATCCATAACTTTTAACATTTCCAAACTGGAAAAGTAGATCTATTCCCTTTTATTTTGTAAATCATAAAGCTTTAGATACTTAAGCATAGTATAAAAGCCATGTGCAAAGCAAAGATAAATACCGAGCCCGCCATCAAGGAAGCCTCTTCTTAAAACAAACATTTTAAAAAATGCCCCTACACTATGCTGAAAGATGCCTGCCATGGTCGTCCGCTTTCCCTTTTGGTAAGCATCTTCTGCCCAAATCGTCGTGTACAGGCAAAGTTTTCCTTCCCATTCATACCAATCTTTATAGGTATAGTGCGTTACATAACCAGATAAATGTTTTTCTGGTAGCTTGCACTCCGGGTGTTCGTGTACTTTGTTTACCCACACGACCGCTTTTCGCGGGAACAACCGGCGCACCTGATCAGGATAGAGTACGCCATAACTGAATATTTTGCCAAAAGCTCCGCTTTTTCTGGTAAAAGCATATTGTGCATCCATTACACCAGACGCAACAATTCTTTTTACTTCCGCAATAACATTCTCATTCAGCCTTTCATCGGCATCGAGATACAGTACCCAGTCCGCGTCTGTCTGCTCCAGTGCGAAGTTCCTCTGGGCAGAAAAATCATTCGTCCATGCGCGGAAGGCCACCTTTGCGCCGTGCTCTTTGGCAAGCTCTACCGTGCGATCCGTGCTGCCCGAGTCGATGACCACGACTTCGTCCGTGCATTTCTTCGCGTTTTCTACCACGGAGACGATATTGTCTTCTTCATTACAAGTCAGAATCAGAATAGCGAGTGAGCTCATACTTTTCCTCATTTATTTCAATAACAATCTGATCTTCTCTGCCACGGACGCATCGACTTCATCGAGCAGGGCATAGCGCTTACGGTAGTAGTTTCTCTTTCTCGTCGGGATCTCTTCCATGGTCTTTCTGGCTTCTGTCATCGGGAGCTCATAGAAGCGTTTGTCCTCACAGGGATAACCACCGGACTCTTCCCAGAAATCAGTGAAACTGGTCTTCAGCTTCTTCTCTATGCGTATGTGGGTATTTGCATAGTAACCGTAGTTCGTCACAGCATAGATATGCACAAGGCCGAGCGCTTTCGCGACTTCCTGCGTCACGTGAAGGATGAAATTCTTCGTACGATAGGAGTGACAACGGCGAGTGACTTTTTTGACCAGATCCTTCGCGTTCTCTACATTCGGCCCCTGCATCGCACCGATCCAGAGCGACATGTCTCCTTTTTTATCTGGCGATATCCAAAACATGATCCGGTAAAGCATGACATCATCCAGATGCAGTACAACGGAAAGAAGTCCTTCTTTCCGTTCCCCTGGATTGAAGGAAAGCTCAAAGCGCAGACTTCCGATTTCATCCTTCCTTTCCCAAAGCGTGTATGGTTTCTCCCCATACAGTCCCAGGAAAACGTCTTTCTTGAAGTACTTCTCCATAAAACCCATATGCTGTTCCAAGATCTTCGCGCGTTCATCAAAAGTTGACTTGTTATAGAAAAAGGCGCGCGTCGGCTGTTCGTAGACGAATGGGTACTCTTCGGCGACCTTTGCCAGCAGTTCATTCTGGTGGAAAAACTGATGAATCTTCTTCATGCGGCCATTATTCAAAAGGCAGCGCGCGACGAAGACGACGCAGCGCTTCACTTCGCGCGGGTTTTCCATATTGTAAATCTTTTTTCCTAATTCGATATAGTCCAACTTGTCATCATCCTTTGGTATTCTCCGCCTTTAGGCAGACTATTGCTATTTTATCTTTTTAAATTCTACTCTATACTATCTGGAATGGCAAATAAAAAAGCCCCGCTTTCGCGAGACTTTTTTATTTCTCCAACTATTTTCCAGCAAGTATCTCCGGATGTCTGACGATCCATGATGTGATTGCATCTACGCCTGCGATTTCATCCGCATACCGGACTTCCCCTGATGTTTCTTCTTCCACAGGCAGTTTCTGACGGGTAATACTAAGGAGTTGATAAATCGATTTATCCGCCGCGCCCACGCACTCTTTTGTGAGCCAATGGTACGGTGTCACAACATGGTCTATCGGTTCTGTCAGCGATGACATCAGCGAATAATATTGGAATCCCTTCGGCGCAATCAGTTCAAAGAGGGTCGGCATGATATTCATATGACCGCCAATCGTATTCCCTGCGAAAATATCCTGCGTAATCTCCGGATGATGCATCGCAAAGGAGGTGCAATATTGTTCACGAAGTGTAATTTCCTGCCGTTCCATCGTATCTCCGGGATGAATCGGCAGGTATGAATGATCCCCAGTCACGATGAACAGGGAATCCGGATATGCTTTTTTCATTTCTATGATGAAATCTGAAATGGCTTTATCACTGTACCAATACGTTCCAAGCACCTTGCGTTTTTTATTATTCTTTCTGACTGACTCAGGCAGGTCTTTCAAGACGGAGTCTGCATCAAATCCAAGACTTTCCAACGGCAGCTTGTACGGACCATGGTTGGACGTGGTATAGACATAATGGAAGGTGGGTGTGCCATCATCCATTTCCTGTATAAGTCTGGCTGCATTCTGCAGGAAAATGTGGTCATAGATTCCTACCCAAGTCCTAGGCGAATCCGGCGGGCAAAAATCAGTGGCTCCCATGACCTGATCGAAGCCAACCGCCGGGCCATATTTATCAAAATTTCCATAGGTCGGATTACCGCCATACCAGTAAATCGACCGATATCCAAGTTTCCTCAGCTGGTTCGGCAAGGTGGTCGCCAGCGTGCCATGCCAGAAATCTTCGCGCTCATTCAGCTCAAGCTTCGCATCAAAAATCCCCGTCATCAGACTAACGATGGCCGGACGGGAAATCATGCCGGCCGGCAGGAAGTTGTCCAAAACAGCCGTATGCGGGTCTTTACGAAAGGCTTTCGCTCCATCCATGATGTGATAGTCGCTGTAAATATCATCCAGTGGCATCTGCGAGTAGCTTTCACCAACAATTAAAAAGATATGTTTAGGCTTCTTTATACGGGCGCCTTTCGCAGTATGAACAAACGCTTCCACTGGATTCTTCAATGATTTCCACTTTTCCGCCTTCATGCTTTCTGGCATGATAGCATCCATCGCTGCAGCATCTTCTTCATCCGAATGTTGCAGCCCTTCCTGCAACGGATGCTTTAGCACCACTTTCAGTTGCACAAGATCATCCACCGTAGCACGAGCCATGAAGATGTCTTTTTTCACAATGCTGGGAATGGTATCCCATTCTGGTTTGTCATCATGCATAAATGTCCCGCCATATCGAAAATAGTAATAAATGGCGGCTACGGCTAAAACAACGCAGACATTAAGCGTAATCTGCAGAATATCCGATGACACATGATAATATGGCAGCTGCGGAATCAGCATAAATACCTTCCCCGCCCACCAGCAAAGCAACGTATATGGAATATAGCTGAGGAGTAACAAAGCTCCGTGATCCTGATGGAAGAAAATATCCAGCAAATTGTGTTTCTCGGCATTCTTGCCCAGCCATAATGTGCTGTTAAAAATATCATGATAGTGATAATAGAAAATCATTTTCCCAAGGAATGCTGTATATATGGCAATTGCATACATGGTTACGGCCACCTGACGAATCGTATCCCCCACAGAATAGTAGAAAGGTAGAAACGCGCCTGGCAAACTCACCAAAAGAACTAGCAGTAGGAAAAAATACGCATTGAGATCCATTCCCCACCAAAAACCGTAGCGGAAGCAATGGTACCACTTGCGCCACTCTCCCAAAGGACTTTTCTTCGCACGGTAAATCTCGATAAATAGAAGTCGGAATAATGCACACAATACAGGAGGCAAAATGGCAATTTGCAAATCCCGTTGTATCCCATCAAAGAATAAAGAGAACATAGATTGACCCTTTCCTCATGAAAAACGTAATCCTGGCCAATAAATAAGGAATCAGCCAACACTCATTTTAAAGCGTGCCGAAAAAATATGCAAGGTGCTTACTTTTATAAAGCAAGCACCTTGCGTAGAATAACACATATAAAATTATTTCTTATACTTGAAATATCCGCCCTGGTCGAGGAAGTCTACGTACTCTTTGACGGCCTGTTCCATATCGGTGAATCCTTCGTCGTAGCCGGCTGCGAGGAGGTTCGTGAGATCGGCTTCGGTGAAATTCTGGTATTTCCCTTTCAGAACTTCCGGGAAGTCAACGTACTCGATCTCGCCTTTGCCCATGGCTTTGATGATGGCATTTGCTACTTCATTGTAGCTCTGCGCATGGCCAGGGCCGCAGTTGTAGATGCCGGAGGGGCCTTTGTGCTGCCAGAACCAGAGGTTCACTTTGACGACGTCTTTGACGTAGACGAAGTCGCGGCGCTGCTCGCCGTCGCCTACAGGTTTTCCCTGAATGTCGCCCCAGCCACGGAAGAGGCGGGCTTTGCCGGTGGCGTTGATCTGGTTGTAGAGCTGGTAGTGAATGGAGGCCATCTTGCCTTTGTGGTGTTCCTGCGGGCCGTAGACGTTGAAGTATTTGAGGCCGACGACCTGACTCTGAGCTTTCGGCATGACCTGACGGACGTAACGGTCGAAGGCGAGCTTGGAGAAGGCGTAGGGATTCAGCGCGTCTTCGCATTCGTCACCTTCGCGGAAACCGTGTTCACCGCCGCCGTAGGTGGAGGCGGAGGAGGCGTACATCATGGGGATGCGGTGACGCAGGCAGAAGTGCAGAAGAGACTTGGAATATTCGTAGTTCGTGCGCATCATGTAGTTCACGTCGTAGACCATGGTGTCGGAGCAGGCACCTTCATGGAAAACAACGTCGACATCAGTGCCGTCGAAGCGGTCGCTCTCGATGGCTTCGAGAAAATCGTCCTTGTGCTGGTAGTCGAGGAATTCGAGTCCACGAAGGTTTTTGTAGTTGAGGCCGTCTTTCAGATCGTCGACGATCAGGATGTCGCTGCGTCCCTGACGGTTCAATGTTTTGACAATGTTGCTGCCGATGAATCCGGCACCACCTGTAACAATAATCATATGTGTGTTCCTCCTTGTAAATAGTAGATAGGGATGAGTGCATCAAGGATCAGGAGTGACTGGTAACTGGGCGCGAGCCCGCGGGCAGTGGCTAGCAAAGCCAACCTCCGCCCCTTCGGGGCACCTCCTTCCAGAGGAAGGAGGGAGAAGCCAGAGTGGCAAGCATCGCCCGCTTTATACTCAGCGCGTGGCGCTGCACCACCATTTCTCATTCGAGCAGAGCTTTCATTCGCAGTCAAAGGGCTAACCCTCTTACCGGTTAAAACCTATTTCTCTTTCTTGAGCGCCGCTATGAGTTCTTCCTGACTGACGGCGTAGGTGCCGAGCTTGGCGACTACGACACCGGCGGCGAGGTTCGCAAGGTAGGCACTGTCCCGCGGGGCAAGACCGCCGGCGATGCCCATGGCGAAGACGGCGATGACGGTGTCACCGGCGCCGGAGACGTCGAAGACTTCCTGCGCTTTGGTGGGGATGTGCTCGATTTCTTCCTCTCTGACAAGGGAGAGACC
>ERZ1031347.1125-NODE-1125-length-11046-cov-5.976708_pt1 | contig 11046 bp, 5 predicted proteins | sample MGYA00517106_ERZ1031347 | MGnify/ENA primary metagenome ERZ1031347 (study PRJEB33719, sample SAMN04261392) | wastewater metagenome | biome: periurban shantytown; feature: human; material: feces | host: Homo sapiens | place: Peru: Lima | collected 2012-07-19 ...
GTGACGGACACCAGCATGATGTTCATGACGCCGATGCCGCCCACCACCAGGGAGATGGCGGCGATCCAGATGAGCTGCTTGTTGGTGGCCTCGGACAGGCTTTGCAGATCGCTGGCCTGCTGGAGCAGGTCAACGGACTGGTACTTGAAGGTATCCGTGGAGATCACGTTCTCGTTCAGGTACTTGGCCACGTTGTCGCCGGCCTTGGTCATGTCGTTGGTGGACGTGGCGCGGATGGCCACGGACTGGGGCTCGTCATAGCGATAGGCCACCGGCCAGGTCACATCGGGGATGAACATCGTGCCGGAGGTGTTGCCGGAGTACATCCAATAGTCCTGATAGCTGTTGATGACCGGCTCGGAGGTGGAGCGGGCGGACACCACGCCCACCACCGTGTAGGGCATACTCTGTATCTCCACCGTGCCGCCGATGGGGTTGCGGCCCTTGAACAGGGACTGGGCGGTCTTGGCATCTATCAGCGCCACGCAGCGGCGGTTCTCGTAATCGCCGGGGGTGAAGGCGCGGCCATAGTTGACCACATAGTCCACGGCGGACAGATAGTTCTCGTCCACGCCGTACAGTGAACCGCTGAACGCGGTGTTGCCCACGTACACGCCGTCGCTCCACTGGCGCTGGTTATACAGGGACACGGTCTCCACGCAGTCCAGCTTCTCCATCTCCGATCGCATCTCGCGGGTGATGGGCTGAATGCCGTCAGGCAGGGCGGAGTAGCCCAGGTCGGCGGTGTAGTTGTCCTGCATGAGCTGCACCCGCACCACGTTATTGCCCGCGCCGATGAGGTTCTGCTTGATCTGTTCGTTCGTGCCCTGAATGGTGGACACGATGGTGATGATGGCGGCGATGCCGATGATAATGCCCAGCATGGTCAGGAAGGAGCGGAGCTTGTGACTCCATACGCCCTGAAAGGCGAGATTTATATTTTCACCCATTGTCCCGCCTCCTTACATTCCGTTATACAGCTGATCCGCGGTGGCCTCCTGGGTGTGAGCACCCTCCACCACGTCGCGGCCATAGGGGAAGGCCACGTAGTCCTCCAGCGTCAGGCCGCCCCGTATCTGCGTGTAGCTGCCCCACAGGTCGCGGCCCGTCTGCACCCAGCGCTTCTCCAGTTTGTCGTTTTCGCCCCGTACCATAACGTAGCTCTTGCCGTTCTCGGAGCGGAGGAAGAAGCTCTCCAGATACAGGCTGTCGGCGCTGTCGGCTTCCGCCGTTTTCTGATACTGCATCTCCACGTAGTCGTTGGGCTGGAGATTGGCGTCCTCGCTGACGAACACCTTGAACGGGTAGTAGGACACGTTGCTGTTGCCGTCGCCCGAATTGCTGCCGTTCTGCGCGGGGTAGTCGTCGATGGACACGATCTCGCCCTCGCAGTTCACGCCGGTGCGCCAGCTGCTGATCTGCACCGTGTCGCCCACCTGGACGCTGCCCAGATCCATCTCGCTGAGCGTGCCGGTGACGTAATATCCGCCGCCGCCGGACAGCTCCACCACGGCCTCGCTGCTGTTAAAGGCCTCCGTGGCGTCCCGCACGGCCTTCACCGTGCCGTCGAACTCGGCGTAGACGTTGCCGTCGCCCAGCTCGCTCTTTTTCTTCTCTAGATCCAGCTTGGCGACCTTCAGGCTGGTCTCCAGCTGGCCGATCTCCTTGTACTTCGTGCCGATGGCCACGTCCAGCTCCTGCCGGGTCATAGAACTGTCCATCAGCTCCTGGGCGCGGGCCACCTGCTGCTCCAACTTTTGGATGGTCTCGCTGTTGTAGGTGTGGCCGGGGTCTTCATAGTCCGGCAGGTTCGTCACCAGCTGCACGTCCTGCGTGACCTTATAGGTGTTCTCGCCGGTCTCTATATAGTTTTCCGTCACCTTGACGCCCCAGTTGGCCTGGATGCTGCCGCCGATCTTGTCGCCGCTGCGCTGCACCAGGACGATGTTCGTCACCACCTGCTTGTGGTCCTTCGTGACACGCAGGCCGCCGCAGCCCGTGAGCAGATTCTCCAGCCCCTCGCCCGACAGCACGGAATCACTGCGCCAGGCGTAATAGTAAACCTTGTCCTTGCCGCCGGAACTGTTTTCCACCGTCTTTTCACCCAGTCGTTTCTCCTCCACCGGGTCGTTGCCGTCGTAGAGATGGCTGGGATCTTGGTCGTATTTCTTCTTCTCCGCGTCCAGCTGGGTCTGCAGCTTGTTCAGCTCCAGCTGCAGCTCCTCCTTGTTTTTGGCCTTTTGCAGGAGCTTGAACTCCGTCTTGGCGTCCTCCAGGTTGCCGGACTGGCGCTCGTACTGGATCTGCGCCCGCTCCACCTCCGCCTGGGACAGGGAGGAGTCGTAGCTCAACAGCTTCGCGCCCTTTTTCACCGTCTGTCCCTCGGTGACGTAGACCTTGCTCACCGTTTGGGTGGAGGATACGTAGATTTTTTGCAGCTTATCCGTTGTGACCATGCCGTTGGTACTGGATGTGTCGCCCCAGTAGTTGGTCATGGCGAAATCGCTGACGGAGTACACGTTCACGTCGCCCCGCTGGGCGTTGCGGGCGATGGTCAGTCCGCCCCACACCGCGCCGCAGGCGGCCACCGCGATGGCGGCGGTGATGATGATCTTTTTCAGCTTCTTATTCACTCTCGTCACCTCCCGACAGTACGCCGTCGCGGATGGTCTTGATGGTATGGGCGTGGTGGGCGATGCTGCGGTCATGGGTGATCATGATGATGGTCGAGCCCCTGTCGTGAAGCTGCTGGAACAGCTCCATGACCTGTGCGCCGCTGGCGCTGTCCAGTGCGCCGGTAGGCTCATCCGCCAGCAGCAGCTTCGGCTCGCCCACGATGGCACGGGCGATGGCCACGCGCTGGCACTGGCCGCCGGACAGCTGGTCGGGCCGGTGATCCACCCGGTCGCTGAGACCCACCGTCTCCAGCGCCGCACGGGCGCGCTCCAGCCGCTCCGCCTTCTTCACGCCGCCGTACAGCAGCGGCAGCGCCACGTTGTCCAGCGCCGTCAGCTTGGGCAGCAGGTTGAAGGACTGGAACACGAAGCCCAGCTCCTTGTTCCGCACCTCCGCCAGCTGCTTGTTGGTACACTGGGTGATGTCCCGCCCGCCCAGCAGATAGCTGCCGCTGGTGGGCACGTCCAAGCACCCGATCAGGTTCATCAGTGTGGTCTTTCCGCTGCCGGAAGGGCCCATGATGGCAAGGTACTCGCCCTCCCCCACGTCAAGGTTCACGTTCTTCAGAATGTGTGCCACGCCCTTGCCCATGGGGTAGTCCTTGCAGATGTCACGCATTTCAAGGATCATAGTCAGCCCTCCATCGGCGGGGCAATCACCGGCGCGGTGGACTCCGCCATACCGCCATACTCCACGTTCGTCGTGCCCTCCGTCTCACCGCCGATAGCAGAGGAAGTGCCCTCATCCGTGGGGACGTCCGCCGAGCCGTCGATTATGCCGCCGTCCATGCCGCCGTTCGTGCCGCCGTTCGTGCCGGGGTCGAAGGTGGCGTCGTCATAGGTCACGCAGGCCATGCCGGCCTTCAGGCTCTCGTCGGGGTAAGCGATGTAGTCCTCCGCCGTCAGGCCCTCCAGCACGGGATATGTATCCGTGTCGGCGTTGTACTCGCCCAGCTTCAGGTCACGCTTTTCCAGCTTGCCCTTGCTGCTCTGCGCCCACACCCAGGGCTTGCCGTCCGGGTCGCTGATGAAGTAGGACGGCAGATTGATGGCACTGGCGTCCTGCTCGTCCTCCTGGCCGTAGTCCGGCTCGATGTAGACGTGCTGGCCCAGCAGCAGCCCATCGCCCTCGTCCAGCGTCACGTAGAACGGGTACTTGCTGGACAGGCTGGTGTCGCTGTCATAGTAGCTCTGCTGCTGCACCGGGTTGTTCCAGTCCACGGTGTCCACGCTGCCCTTCCACGTCTGATCGCTGACGCGGGAGCGGATGATGACCTCCGTGCCCTCCCGCAGGGCGGCGGCGTTGTTCTCGTTGACGTAGCCCTTCACCCGGAAGCCGCCGGTCTCCACGATGGTCATGAAGGGCAGGGGGTTGCCGTTGTTGTCGCTGCCGCCGTTTTCGTTGATGGCCTGCACCTCGCCGGCTACCTCGGACTTGACGGAGGCGTTCTTCAGGTTGTTCTGCACCTTCTCGATGTCCTTCTTCTTGGAGGAAATGTTGGCCTTGTAGGTCAGGATGTCCAGATTGGCCTCCCGGATCTGAAGGGTATACTCCCGGCGGGCGGCGTCATCGCCGGTCTGATCCCGCTGCTCCTCCAGATCCTTCTTTTCGCTCTCCTTGTTCTCCAACTGGTTCTGCTGCTGCTCCAACTCCAGCTGCGCCTTCTCCAAATTGCGCTGCAATTCGCTCAGGTCGTAGGTGAACAGCACATCACCCACCGCCACCGTGTCGCCCACCTTTACCTTGATGGTGTCCACGGTGAGGGAGTCATCCTTTTTGATCTTCGTCTCGCCCAGGGGGCTGACGATGCCGCCGAAGCGGTCGGCCAGGCCCACCGAGCCCAGTCCGCAGATCATGGACACGGATTGAACGGAGGCCTCGCCCTCCGCCTGGCCGCAGCCGGGCAGTAGGCCCAGGAGCATCACCAGGGCCAGCAAAAACGCAGCTTTCTTCATTTCGTTTCTCCTTTTTGCCGTTTTTTCGCCGCCCGCCACGGGGCGGGCGCGGTCATGTACTTGCCTATATAGACGGCGCGGCGGCGGGAAATGTTCCGCCCCTGCCAAAAATCGCCGTCTCTCTCCCCTATCATAGCATGACAAGCGCCCTCTATTCGTGAACAAATTATGAACACCAGCTTAAGGACTGCCTAAAAATGGGAGACAAAGCGGTGACAAAATGGTGACAACGACCCGGGAAAGCGGCGCAGAATATTGACAGCGCCGCGCCTTGGGATTTATTATGTTATAAAGTATCAACTATCGACTCGCCGGGCAGCGCCGTCCCGGCTACCCGAAAACGGAGGTATGCGCCATGAACAAGAAGCGTATCCGGCAGATGGACCTGGCCCTGCGCCGCCGGTTGGCCGACCGCAGCGCCGCCGACTGGCTGGCGGGGCGGGAGCAGCTGCTGGCCCGGCCTGAGGGCGACAGCTATATGCAGCGGTTCGCGCCGCTGTTCAACGGCACGCGGCTGCGCTGCGCCGATGTGCTGGCCCTGTGCCGCCCGGAGCTGGACATCCTGTGCCCGGTCGGGCCGGAGGAGGGCTGGCTGGCGTACAGCTACGACTTCGCCCGGCGGCTTTTGTACCCGGAGCGGGAGCAGGACGAGCCCTGCGCCCCCGGCGCGGTGTTCTTTCTGTCGGTCTTGCAGGTGCTGTTCGCCGCCGAGGGCGAGCTGCTGCCCCACGACCCGGCCTACACCTTTGATTTCCTCACGGAGGCGGAGCTGGCGGACAGCGCCTGCGCCCCGTCCTACGCCAAATTTCTGCGCCAGTGGAAGCGGGAGTACGTCTACGAGCTGATGCGCCTGGGGCTGGAGGTAACGCCCTTCCGCACGCTGGAGCACATCGCCGGGGTACACCACGTGGCATTGACGGCGGCCCGTGCCCTGCGCCGCAGCGGCACGGCGGTGGATCTGGCGCTGGTGTCCGGCGCTGCCGCCGGCCACGACATCGGAAAATTCGGATGCAGGCCCGGCGAGCGCGTGCCCTATCTGCACTATTACTACACCGACCTGTGGTTCAGACGCCGCCGCATGACCGACATCGGCCACATCGCCGCCAACCACTCCGTGTGGGATCTGGAGCCGGACTACCTGTCCGTGGAGGCGTTGCTGCTGATCTACGCCGACTTCCGCGTGAAGCAGATCCACGACGGCCAGGGCCGGGAGATCACCCGCATCTCGTCCCTGGACGAGGCGTTCCAGGTGATCCTGTCCAAGCTGGACGACGTGGACGGCATGAAAAAGCAGCGCTACACCCGTGTTTACGCCCGCTTGCAGGACTTCGAGCGCTACATGATCGACCGGGGCGTGGACGTGACGCTGCAAGGCGGCGACACCGCCCCCCTGCCGGAGAAGCACGCCGCGCTGATGACCGATGACGAGGCGCTCCACGCCCTGACCATGCGCTGCGTGGCGCACAACATGGAGCTGATGGCCCGCCTCACCGGCCAGCGGAGCTTCGCCCGGCTTCTGGAGCTGGCCCGCGGCGAGACGAACTGGCGGCGTCTGCGCGCCTACCTCAGCGTATTCGAAAGCTACTCTCTCTATCTCCACATCCCTCAAAAGGTGCAGACGCTGACGTTCCTCTATGAGCTGCTGATGCACCGCGAGGGCGACATCCGCCGCCAGGCGGCGGCGCTGCTGGGCGAGATCATCGCCGGCTTCCACGCGGGCTACGCCAAGGAGCGCCCCGCGGACAGCCGTCCCGACCCCCGCTCTGCCACCGATGTGGAGCAGTGGAAGCTGTATCTGGACAAGATGCTCTACCCCGACCACAAGCTGATGCCCCAGCACCGGCGCTGGATCAGCTACGCCCTGAAATTCGCCGTCATTTCCCTGCTGAACCACGCCCCCGGGCGGGAGGAGCGTTTCCTCGCCCCGGTCTTTGCCTACTACCGCCGCCCGGAGGACACGGAGGACACCGTAGCCTTTCAGCTTCTCGACACCGCCGCCGCCCTGCCGGACAGCGCCCTGACCCCCGTCCACGCCCGTGAGCTGTGTACCTTTGCCGTGTCCATGTGCCGCCGGGGCGACCTGACGGTGCGGCTGGCCGCCGTGCTGCTGCTGGACCGACTGCACCGGCTGTACCCGTCGCTGCCCGGCCCGCTGGAGGCCATCGCCGCCGTGGACTGCACCGACAGCGCCACGCTGCGCTGGCTGCGCGACGACCTGCTGTCCGGCGGCGCGCCGCTGCTGCTGCCGGATGACGTGGTGTCCGAGATATTCCTGGACAACCTGAAGACCGCCACCCCCTGGATCACCAAGCAGGCCAACCTGCGCCTGCTCACCGACTTTGCCCGCAGCGGCAAAAGCCCCGCTCTGCACATCGCCACCCACCTGTCCAACCTCATCAAGGTCAGCGACCGGGTGACGGTGCGCCACAGCGCCGGCAGCGCCCTGCTGGAGCTTGCGCCCCGGCTCACCGCCGACCAGCGCAACGAGGTGGCGGTGGAGCTGTGCCGGGGGCTGGAGCTGGGCCAGCAGGAGTTCACCAAATATATCCCCGACTACCTGGGCCGCTTCGCCCTGTGGCTGCCTCCGGCGGAGCTGAATGAGGTGCTGGACGACCTCCATGTGAACCTCAGCTCCTCCGACAGCCGCGTCACCGCCTCCGTGCTGGACACGGTGGGCGTGATCTACGAGGAGTACGATGTCTACCGCACCCGTTTCCCGGAGACGGACGAGGCCTACCGCCGCCGCCGTGAGCGGCTGCTGGGTATGCTGATGCGCGGCCTGTGCGGCATCGACGACCCCACCCGCCAGGAGGCTATGTTCGTGCTGGGCCGCCACGTGTTCGGCTCGGACGAGCTGAGCCGCCACGAGAAGCGCCGCGCCTTTCTGCTGACGGAGCGGAAGCTGCTGGCCGCCCACTACGAGACCCCCGACCGGGAGCTGACGTTCTACTACCGGGCGTTCATGCTGGGCAAGCTGTACCGCTTCCTCACCGAGGAGCGGCTGTTCCACGGCGGGTTCGACTTCGGCCCGCCCCGGCCCGTGGCCTTCTTCCCCGGCACGTTCGACCCCTTCACCCTGTCCCACAAGGGCATCGTCCGGGCCATCCGCGACCTGGGCTTCGAGGTGCTGCTGGCCATCGACGAATTTTCCTGGTCCAAGCGCACCCAGCCCTACCGCGTCCGCCGCCGCATCGTATCCATGTCCGTGGCGGACGAGTTCCACGTTCACATCTTCCCGGAGGACTTCCCGGTGAACATCGCCAACCCGGAGAACCTGCGCCAGCTGCGCCAGGCGTTCCCGGGGCGCAGCGTGTCCATCGTGGTGGGCAGCGACGTGGTGGTCCACGCCTCGTCCTACCAAAAGCCGCCCCAGGCGGATTCCATCCACACCTTCGACCACGTCATCTTCCGCCGCACCGAGCCGGACGCGGTGCAGGCCGACTATTCCTGCATCACCGGGCACGTGGTGGAGCTGACGCTGCCGCCCCAGCTGGAGGAGATCAGCTCCACCCGCATTCGCGAGGCGGTGGATGCCAACCGCGACGTGTCCAACCTCATCGACCCCACGGTGCAGGAGTTCATCTACCGTCAGGGCCTGTACCTCCGCGAGCCCCAGGACAAGCCCGTGCTGCGGACGGAGGACCTGTCCTTCGTCCCCACTGACATCCGGGAGACCGCCGCCTTCCTGCGTACCATGCTGCCCCGCGCCACGGCGGAGAGCCTGACGGAGCTTTTGCAGCGCTGCGGCGACGATGTGATGGTCTGCCGGGATGCGGACGGCGCGGTGCTGGGCGCTGCGTCCTACCGCTGTCTGGACAGCCAGCACCTGTTCGCCCGACTGGGCGATCCAGCCCTGTCGGCGCTGGTGCGGCAGAGCGCCGGTGGCCGGGCGCTGCTCATCAGCGGACTGTTCGTCCCTCGCGGCGAACGGCAGAGCGACCTGTGCCAGCTGCTGGTGACGGAGGTGCTGACCCTGGCCCTGAGCCGGGAGTACACCTACGGCCTGTACTGCCCCCTGGAGGGCGCGGCCTCCGGCTATGGCCGCCAGACCCTGCTCTTGCAGGGCTTCCTGCCCATTTCCGAGGGCAGCGACACGATGGCGGTGGATATGCGCTGCCCCATCGTCCTCAGCCGCAACGTGGACACCGCCATCAAAGCGCCCTTCAGCACCTCCCCCCGTGTGCTGGCCGCCATCGGCAGCGCCCACCGGCGCTTACAGGCGGCCCTGACCCGGCTTCAGCCCGGTTCGCTGGTGCTGAGTCTGTCGGCAGGGGTCATCTACCACCGGCTGCTCCAGCACATCACCGCCCGCAACGGCGTGCCCGCCGAACCGGTAACGCCCCGCGTCCTCGGCCCGGACATCTGCGTACCCTACGGCAAGATCCTCCGGGGCGTAGTCGTGCCCAACACCGTCACCAAGACGCTGCGTACCGACAAGGTCTACGAGCCGGACCTGAGCTGCTGCTCCATCGAGGCGTACCCGGACTACTCCCCGCTGTCCGACCAGGTACGCACCATCCACGCCTTCGACCGGCCCGTGATCCTGGTGGACGATATGCTCCACGACGGCAAGCGCATCCGGCGCATCGCTCCCCTGCTGGCGGAGACCAACACCCCCGTGGACATGGTGCTGGTGGGCTACCTCACCGGCATGGGCCGCGATTTGATGGAGCAGCTGGGCTACGAGGCGGACGCCATCTACTACCTGCCCAACCTGCGTCTCAGGTTCGTGGAGTCCACGCTGTATCCCTTCATCGGCGGCGACACCGTCCGCCGCAGCGAGGGTCTGCCCGGCGGCTTGCAGCCGGCGGTGAACCGCATACTGCCCTACGCCGCGCCGGAGTTCACCGGCATGGATCAAAAAACGGCGTGGGAGCTGAGCCTGTGCTGCCTGGAAAACGCACGGGACATCCTGCTGGCGCTGGAGACGGAGTTCCGCGCTCTCTACGCCCGCAACCTGACGCTGAACCGGCTGGGCGAGGCGGTGATCCTGCCCCTGTGCCCCGACAAGGGCGGCTGCACCTACGACATCAGCCGCGCCGCCAGCGCCTGTTTGGAGGGCGACATTGAGATCCTCAAGCGGATGCGCCCCGCCGACTGAAAAGGAGACATACCATGGAAATTTTCAATACCGCGCCCCTGTCCCTGCCCCGCCTGCCGGACAAGGCCCGCGTCACGCTGCTGGCCCTGGGCGACGTGGGCAGCACCCTGCTTATGGGATTGCGCCTGCTGGGCGGCGATGTGATCTCGTCCATCGGCATCTGCGACGTGCGGGACAACGTGGCCGCACGCTGGGAGTTTGAGCTGGATCAGATCGCCCCGCCGGAGACCGAGCCGCTGCCGGAGGTAGACATCATCGCCCCGGAGCAGCTCTTTGACGGCGACGTGTTCCTGTTCTGCGCCTCCCGCATGATCCCCGACACCTCCGTGGTGCAGGGGGATGTACGCATGGCCCAGTACGGCCTGAACCGGGAGCTGGTGGGGCATTACGCCCGCATGGCCCGGGAGAAGCAGTACCGCGGCCTGTTCGTGGTGGTCAGCGACCCGGTAGACCCCCTGTGCCGCTGGGCGCTGCGGGAGAGCAACAAAAACCAGCGCGGCGATTATGACGGGCAGGGCCTGTCCCCGGAACAGATACGGGGCTTCGGCCTGGGCGTCATGCACGCCCGCGCCCTGTACTTCGCCCGCCGCGACCCCCGCTTCGCCTCGTATCTCACGGAGGGCCGCGCCTTCGGCCCGCACGGCGAGGATCTGGTGCTGGCCAACTCCCTGACCCATTACGACGATGCTCTGTCCCGTGAGCTGACGGAGAAGGTGGCCCACGCCAACCTGGAGATGCGTAAGCTGGGCTTCAAACCCTACGTCGCCCCGGCCCTCAGCTCCGGCGCGCTGACGCTGCTGGCCCTGCTGCGCCGCCGGTGGCACTACGCCTCGCTGTACGATGGCCGGGTGTTCATGGGCCGCCGCAGCCGCCTGACCGACACCGGCGCGGAAACGGAGAACGTCCCCCTGCCGGAGGCGCTGGAAAAGCGCCTGGCGGAGACACGCGCCAAGCTGGACGCCATCGAGTGAACCAACAAGGAGGCCCATTATGCTCACCGTACTGCTCCCTGAAAATGAATACAGCCCCGCCCTCCGCGCCCTGCTGTCGCCCCTGCTGCCTCCCGGCAGCGTCATCCTCGACCCGGACGAAAGCCTGGACGGCCTGCAAAACCGCCGCTTGCTCTTTGCCGTGGCGCTGGACGAGGGCGGCTGCAACCAGTCGTATTACCGTATGCTCTCCCGCCTGCGCCGCAGCGAAACGCTGCTTCGCGGCTGTGTGGCGGGCTGTGTCGTCACCGGCGTGGGCGAGTTCTACACCAAGGACGTGGCCCGCGACATGGTGTTCGCCGCCAACCAGGCGGGCTGCGCCTTC
>ERZ1031347.1140-NODE-1140-length-10957-cov-10.378371_pt1 | contig 10957 bp, 5 predicted proteins | sample MGYA00517106_ERZ1031347 | MGnify/ENA primary metagenome ERZ1031347 (study PRJEB33719, sample SAMN04261392) | wastewater metagenome | biome: periurban shantytown; feature: human; material: feces | host: Homo sapiens | place: Peru: Lima | collected 2012-07-19 ...
CCGCCGACTGGAACGACGGCACCATCGAGGAAAACACGCAGGACATGACGACCTACTACCGTTCGATCATCCTGGCTGGCCCGAGCGCGAAGGGGCAGGAGCTGCTCAAGAAGGTCAACGCCGGCGAGGAACTGACGTGGGACGATCTCAACAGCGCGACCTGGTCCGTGCTCGCCCCGACGTCTGCATCCGGCTACATCTATCCGAGCCTCTGGCTGCAGGAGCACTACGGCAAGACCATTGCGGATCTCGATCACGTGGTGCAGTCCGATTCGCACAGCACGTCGCTTGCGCGTCTGGCCACCGGTCAGGCGGATGTGATGGTCTCCTTTGGCCACATCCGCATCAAGAACGCGCCCAACTGGCAGGAGAAGTTCGGCGGCACGGCGCCCATGGTCGAGCAGACCGGCATCATCGGCGTGACCGATGGCATCTACAACGACATGATCGCCTACAGCAAGACCTCCGACCTTATGGCGGACGAGGATTTCCGCAAGGCGCTCGGCGAGGCGTTCATCGAGATCGCCCAGACCGACGAGGGCAAGCAGATCATCAGCGTCTTCAGCCAGGTCGGCTATACCTGGGGCAAGGATTCGGACTATGACGGCGAGCGTGACGCGCAGGCCATGCTCAAGTCTGCCGGCAAGTAAACCCATGCTGCTGGAAGCTGCACACATCAGCAAGCGCTTCGGCAGCAGGCCGCAGGTGCTGACGGACGTCTCCTTCGGCGTGGAGCCGGGAGAGTTCGTATCCGTCATCGGCCCGTCCGGTGCCGGGAAGACGACGCTGTTTCGCATCCTCAACGGCACACTGCCGTGCGACGGCGGGGAAGTGTGCATCGACGGGCAGCCGTTTTCCCGCGCGCGCGGCCGCGCCAAGCGTGCCGTGCAAAAGCGCATCGGCACCATCTATCAGGATTTCGCACTCGTGGAGCCGGTTTCCTGCCGGCAAAACGTGCTCAACGCCTGCCTGCCGGACATGGCGCTGCCGGCGGCGCTGCTGGGCCTGTTTTCGCGCGCGCAGATCGCGGAGGCCGAGCGGCTGCTCGCGCGCGTCGGTCTGGCGGACAAGTACGATGAACCGGTCTGTGATCTGTCCGGCGGGCAGAAGCAGCGTGTTGCCATTGCGCGCGCGCTCATGCGAAAGCCTGCGCTGCTGCTGGCGGACGAGCCGGTCGCCTCGCTCGACCCGGTCACTGGCCGGCAGATCCTTGCGCTGCTGCAGGACATTCAGCGCACGGAGGGCGTCGCCATTCTCATGAACAGTCATAATCTCGACCAGAGCCGGGCGGTTTCCACACGGCTCCTTGGCCTGCATGCCGGGCAGATCGTGCTCGACGGCGCGCCCGCCGCCGTGACAGACGCAGACCTCACACGCATCTATGGCGATGCGGAAAGCGAGGCTGCGCCATGACGCGCTCCCGCGGCAAGCGCTGGGCGCGGGCGCTGGGTGTGCTCGCGCTGTTTGTGCTGGCGTTCCGGCTCACGGGGTGCGACCCCGCGGTATTCTGGGCGCGGCGGGCGCACCTGCGCGACATTGCCGCGCAGCTCTTCCCGCCGGACTGGAGCTATCTGTCCGCGATCGTCGCGCCGCTGCTGGCCACGCTGCGCATGTCCGTCACCGGCACGGCGCTGGGCGTGCTGCTGGCGCTCATCCTCGCGCCGCTGTGCGCGGCGAATCTGCCGTGCCCGGCGCCGGTGCGCCGCATCCTGCGGTTTCTGGTGCAGGTGCTGCGCTCGTTCCCGGCGCTGATCCTTGCGCTGCTGGCGACGTTCCTGTTCGGTCTCGGCACGTTTTCCGGCACGGTTGCCATCACGCTCTTCACACTGGCCGTCATGACGCGCCTGACGTATGAGGACATCGAAACGCTGACGCTCGCGCCCTACCGCGCGCTGTGCGCCATGGGCGTGTCCCCGGCACGGGCCTATGCTCGCGCCGTCGTGCCGGAGATCGCCTCCGGCTATCTGACCAACGCGCTCTACCTGCTCGAGACGAATGTGCGTCACAGCGCCATCCTTGGCTATGTCGGCGCCGGCGGCATCGGTCTGCTGCTCAATGAGAAGATCTCGTGGCGGGAGTACGGCCGCGTCGGTGCGATCCTCGTGTGCCTGTTCGTGACCGTCTGCTGCATCGAGTGGCTCAGCCACGTGCTCGGGCGCATCATCCGCGGCGAGCGCAGCATCCCGCGCGGGGCAAGGCGCGCGATCTGGGCGGCGGTGCTCGTGTGCGTCGTCGTCTGCACGGCGGGCATCGAAGCGCCGGATCTGGCGCACACGAGTAAAAGCGTGCTCGCGGCGATGGGCACGGGGCTGCTGCATCCGGACTGGAGCTTTTTCTTCGGCACCGGCAAGGACGGCCTCGGCTGGCTGCTGCTCGAGACGGTCGGCATCGCGCTGGCCGGCACCGGCCTCGGCGCACTGCTTGCGGCACCGCTGGCGTTTTTGAGCACGCCGAAGCTGCTGCCGCGCCCAGTTGCGTTGCTGTTCCGGGTGCTGATCGTGGCGATCCGCTCCGTGCCGTTTCTGATCTACGGGCTTATCTTCATCCGCGTCTCCGGCCCCGGTGCGTTCACCGGTGTGTTGACGCTCGCGGTGTGCAGCATCGGCCTGCTCAGCAAGCGCTTCACTGAGGCGATCGAGTCGCTGGATTTTCGCGCCTACGACGCGCTGCGCGCCATGGGCGTCTCGCTGCTGCCGCGCATTCGCTATGCAGTGCTGCCGCAGCTCGGCCCGGCGTTTTCCTCGGCTGTGCTCTACCGGTTCGATGTCAATATCCGTGAGGCATCCGTGCTCGGCCTTGTCGGCGCCGGCGGTATCGGCGCGCCGCTCATCTTCGCCATGAACCAGTATGCGTGGAATGATGTCAGCGCTATTTTCCTTGGCTTTGTTCTGCTTGTCTGGCTCATTGATGTGGGCTCGGCCCGTCTGCGCACGCGGCGCGCAGCAGCTGCCGCCCCTGGAAAGAAAACATGAAACAGGAAAGCAAATCCTCTGCAGGCCCGGCCTGCGGAGGATTTTTTTCGCCTTGCAGTGTGGATGAGCGAGCGGCCCGAACACAGCGGACGGCACTGCTGCTGTTATCCGCGCACCATTGGGAGAAGAAAACGAAATGGAAATTCAGGATGCGTTTGACAGCCCATGGGCGGCTGTGTATAATAAAAAGTTGGACAAGGGAATACAACTGTGGCAGTTTTGCGCGCTTTCTGGTTATTTTTGCTCTGCGATGGTGCTTTGAACCAGCAAGCCCGAACCGGATGCGCCCGACTGCCGGAATGAGAGGATGCACGGATGAAAAAGTATGGGATCACGCTTTTCCTTACTCTGATTTTGCTGCTCGGGCTGGTCGTGCCCGCGGTGTCGGCGCAGGTGCCGGAAGCAGCGCTGGCTGCGGCGCAGGAGCAGTCCCCGGAGCTGCTGGATGCGGCGGCCGTTGCAAAGGGAATCGATGTCAGCCATCACCAGGGGGCTATCAACTGGGATGCTGTTGCGGGGCAGATCGATTTTGCGGTCATTCGCTGCGGTTACGGCGGCAATCTGACCGCGCAGGATGACCGCCAGTGGAGTGCAAATGTTGCCGCCTGTGAGCGGCTCGGCATCCCGTATGGCGTGTATCTGTACTCCTACGCGGAAACGGACGACGAGGCGAGCGACGAGGCACAGCACGTGCTGCGTCTGCTGCAGGGACACACCCCGCAGCTGCCGGTCTATCTCGATCTGGAGGATTCCGTGATCAGCAGCAACTGTTCCGCGGCGGACATTCTGTGCCACACGATGATTTTTTGCAATACGATCCAGGCGGCCGGTTATCGGGCAGGCGTGTATGCCAACCGGAACTGGTGGACAACGCTCCTGACGGACGCAGCTTACGATCAGTGGGAGCGCTGGATCGCCGTCTGGGCCGATCAGACCAATTATAACAAGCCCTATCAGATGTGGCAGTACAGCAGCAAAGGACAGATCAGCGGCATCAGCGGCAATGTGGATCTGGACTACTGGTACGGCGCACCGCTGACCGGGACGCACCGGCATACCTATCAGGTCACGGCGCAGACGGCCGCGACGTGCACACAGCCCGGTCAGACGACCTATACCTGCGCCTGCGGTGCGACCAAGACGGAGACGACGGCTGCGCTGGGCCATAACTACGGCGCCTGGACGACATACACTGCGCCAACATGCACAGTGGCGGGTATGGAGCGCTCTGTCTGCACCAGATGCGCGGCTTATCAGGAGCGCACGGTCGCGGCAACGGGCGTGCACAAATGGGACGCCGGTGTGCTCGTGCAGGAGGCGACCTGCACCGAGGACGGATGCAGACGCTATACCTGCACCCAGTGCGGCACGACGAAGGACGAGACCCTGCCCGCTGCCGGACATTCCTATGAAAAAGGGAAGTGTACCGTCTGCGGCCAGCGGGACCCGGAGCTGCTTCTGGGCGATCTGACAGGCGACGGGAAGTGCACGTCGGCGGATGCCGTCCTGCTCGTTCGCTGCCTCTCCGATCTTGAGGAGCTGACGGAGGAGCAGCTGCTGGCTGCCGATATGAACGGTGACGGGCGCATCACGTCCGCGGATGCAGTGGCGCTGGTGCGCCTGCTCGCCGGGCTGGTGTAACCGAAACGTGCACTGGATGGGGTGGATCAGATGAAAAAACGGATCTTCAGTTTTCTGCTGGCCTTGGCGCTGCTGCTGACGACCTTCGCGGCGTTTGGCATGGACGGCGCGGCCGCCGACAGTGCGCGCGATGTGCAGCTGTCCGAGGGCGTCCGAAATATCGTCAAGCGCGCGTATCAGATGACGGACATTCAGTGGACGCCGCAGGCGGATGTCCTCGGCTGGAACGGTGACCTTACATATCGCGCCGGCGTTACCTATACGGGCCTTCCTTATGGCCAGCCGGTCTACGCCGCCTATGTGCCGTGGGTGACCGATCTGGACGGCTTTGCGGCGGCGGTCAACGACCCGAACAGCCGCATGTATACCTCCTATTCGACGTATAACTGCAGAGCGCCTTACTATTCCTGCGACTGCAGCGCCTTCGTCTCCTGGGCGTGGGGACTTGGCGGCAGACAGACGACGAGGACCATCGCCAACTATGCGACCGAGATCAGCACGACCTCCTACGAAAATGCGCAGGTCGGCGACTGCCTCTGTCTGGCAGGCACCCACGTGGTGCTGATCACAGCGCTCACATATGACAGCAATCATAAGATCAACGGCATGGAGATCTCGGAATCGACCGTCAATGCGGCGACGAACTACTGCTGCCAGAAGACATGGTACGGCGACGGGCATGCCTACCCGCTGTCAAAAGTTCAGTCCAAGTATCTCGATAACGGCTATATTCTCTACCGCAGCAATACGCGCGACTCCGTGACCTATACGCACGCGTGCAGTGTGCCGCTGGCCGGTGACGTGTGCGCACAGTGCGGTTACGGTCTGCAGCTGCAGACCGTCGCGGTGACGCTCCGCACCCGGGCGGACACGAACCTGTACGCCCAGCCGGATGCCGCTGAGCCGGTCGGCACGGTGTATCAGGGCGTTGACATCCAGGTCGGTACCTGCGCCCGGACAGGCAGCGGCGTCTGGTGCAAAACGGGTGACGGCCAGTGGCTGAAGGCTGCGGATGTCGATTTTGTTTCCTATGATAAAACGGTTTCCGTCACGGACAAGGCTTTCCCGAATGACGAGCTTCCTGCCGGCAGCGCCTTTGCACTAAAGGGGACGGTCCGGTCCGTCAACCCCATGACGGAGATTTGCGCGGCGGTCTATCCGGCGCAGGAGGATGCGGAGCCGGTGCTGGAAAAGCGTATTGTGCTCGATCGTGCCGACAGTTATGCGCTCGCCGGCAGCGAGCTGGACAGCGCGCTGCCGTTCCAGACGCTCGCGGCTGGAGATTACCGGTTCGTGCTCACGGTCACGGAGCTGGCGTCCTATCCCGGCCGGGAAGACGCGACACTGGTGACGACGGAGGAGAGCGCTTTCCGCGTGGGCGAAGCGGCTCCATGCAGCCACACGCACACAAAAACCGAGGAGACAGCCCCGACCTGCACGGAGGACGGCCTGCGGATCGTGACATGTCTGGATTGCGGCGCGGTCATGCGGGAAACGCTCCCTGCCAGAGGGCATACCTATCAGGATGGTAAGTGCACCGTGTGCGGGGAGACGGAGTATCTGCTTGGCGACCTCAACGGTGACGGTGTGGTGACCTCCGCCGACGCGGTGCTGCTCTCGCGTAGCCTGACGGATCTGGTGAAGCTCACGGCCGAGCAGCAGAAAGCCGCGGACATCAATGGTGACGGCGTGATCACGTCCGCTGACGCTGTGATCCTGGTCCGCTTCCTTGCCGAGCTGATCCCATCGCTTCGGTGAGCGGAGGATGTATGTCGTTTTGCGGAAATACATTTCCGCTGAAGATACAGAAGGAAAACAGAAGCAGGAGGATGAAATGAAGAAACGAATACTGAGTATGCTGCTGGTACTTGTGCTGATGGCGACACTGGTGCCGGTAAGCGCTAGCGCTGCAGTAACCATCTACTGGCCGGTTCCGGGGCATACACGTTTGAGCCAAGGATACCATGCGAACAATGCGATTGATATCAGCGATGGCAGCATTAACGGTGCAACGGTAATTGCTGCCGCTTCCGGCACGGTAACGCATATTTATCTTTGCTCAAATACGCATAATGATTCCTATTCTATTCAGCATCCGGAGAGCACAGATTGCAACGGCTTTGGAACCGGTCTTGTGATTAAAGCGGATGATGGAAGAATCTATCAATATGCACATATGCAGGGCGGAAGTATTCCATCGAATGTGTATCATGGTGCATATGTTACTGCCGGTCAAACAATCGGAAGAGTTGGCGCTACCGGTTGTGCGACTGGGCCGCATCTGCATTTTGGCATATCTACAACGCCGAATAAATATTGGGAATACGGGCCGAATCCTGACCCGGCTGCCGGCAATTATAACTATATTTACGATGGTAGCTGCCTGCAGCATACATACGGTGACTGGACCTATACGAAATATCCGACCTGCACAGAAACGGGTACGCAAGTTAGATCTTGTACAAAATGTGGTCATACGGAAACAAGATCAATTGCGCCGACACTGCATAGCTATGGCGATTGGGTTGTGACCAAGTCGGCAACCTGCACAGAGGATGGCGTAGAGACGAGAACGTGCCCCAAGTGTAACGGTGTGGAAACCAGAAGCATACCCAAAAGCGGCCATACCTATGGGGACTGGACGGTCGTTCAAGAAGCCAGCTGTACGGCTCAAGGCAGCAAAACCAGAACGTGCTCTACCTGCGGAAATGTGGATACCGCGGTGATTGAAATGGCTGCGCACAAGTACGTTTCCGAGACGATCCCCGCGACGTGCTCTGCTCCCGGCGGCACGAAATACACCTGCTCCGTCTGCGGCAAGACCTACACGGAAACTGCCACCGTCGGCTGGTCCGACTGGTCGGAGACCAAGCCGGCCGGCGTGGAGGACAGCCTGATTGAGAGCAAGACGCAGTATCGCTCCTCCAAACATGAGACAAAGACCTCGTACAACGCGTCCGAGAGCGGCTGGACGCGCAAGAGCAGCGACTGGGAAAAGGCCAATTCCGGTTCGGTCACCTATGTCAAGTCCTGGCCCGGCGGCTTCCACACCGGAAACGCGCTGTACGGAACCTACAACAAGACGCCGGTTTCCGCCTCGGAGACGGCCACGGCAAAGACCGTTGTCAACAGCGAAGCCGTCAGCGGCTATATCTACTGGCACTGGTGCCGCGGCAGCTATACGGCCGGCCCCATCAACCGCAGGGTGTCGGATGTTTGCGAGGGCGAGTTCCAGACCTTCCACGCTTTCTTCAGCACCTCGAATGCCTCGTCGACGGACAAGAAGGGCGCCAACGGCGGTAACTGCAAGTATTATCCGAATGACGGCTGCTGCGCGGATACGTATTGGTATTTCCAGATCCCGGTCTATACCCAGAGCTATACGAACTATAAAAAGCTCTTTACTTATGAGCGCTGGACGGATTGGTCCGACTGGGGCGACAAGGAGATCAGCGCGAGCGACACGCGCAAGGTGGAGACGCGCACGGTCTACCGTTATTATACCGCTGCCAAAGAGCACACTTGGGACGCGGGCACCGTGACCGCCGCCGCGACCTGCACGGCAGACGGCGCAAAGACATATACCTGCTCTGTGTGCCAGACGACCAAGACGGAGCCGATCGCAAAGCTGGGTCACGATTACCGGCAGACGGTCGTCGCGGCGACATGCACGGCCAAGGGCTATACGCTCAACAAGTGCAGCCGCTGCGGCGATGAATACCGCGATGCGGAGACTGCCATGCTTCCGCATAAGTACGTGGACGGTGTCTGCACGGCCTGCGGCGACAAGGTGACGATGTTCACCATCGGTGCAGTGACGGCCAAGGCCGGCGACACGGTCACGGTCCCGGTCGAGATCAAGAACAACACCGGCTTTGCAGGCTTTACGCTCAAGATCACCGCTGATGCAAACCTGACTCTGACCGGCATTGCCAAGGGCGAGCTGATGGAGAAGGCAAACAGCGGCCTGTTTGTAGACAATGTCAAGGGCGGCGTCATCAACTGGACGAGCGACCGGAATATCACCGGCGACGGCGTGCTGTTGGAGCTGACGTTTACCGTTGCGGACAATGCGCCGGACGGGAAATATGAGATTTCCGTTGCGCTCAAGGACGATGAGGCGTCCAACTGCGTCGATGAAAACGGTCGGGCGCTTCGCGCGGCGTTTGAAGCGGGTTCTGTTCTGGTTTCCGCTGCACCGCATATGCATGACTATGCGGTGACCGTCACCGCTCCGACTTGCACGGCCAAGGGTTACACGACCCATACCTGCGCCTGCGGCGACAGCTACGTGGACACTTATGTGGACGCTCTGGGTCACGCATGGGACAACGGCAAAGTGACGAAGGAGCCGACGGAAACCGAGACCGGTGTGAAGACCTTCACCTGCACCCGCTGCGGCGAGACGAAGACTGAGACTATCCCGGCCACAGGCGTCATGGATGTTACGGAAATGTTCACGGACGTATCGCACAGCTGGGCCGATGATGGTATCCAGTACTGCGTGACGCATCAGCTGATGTCCGGCATCGGCAACAATCTGTTCGGGCCGAAGCTGACCACGACGCGCGCGCAGATCGTGCAGATCCTCTATAACCTCGAGGGCGAGCCGAAGGTGAGCGGCACGACGCCGTTTACCGATCTCACACAGGACTGGTATCAGGACGCGGTCCTCTGGGCGTATCAGACCGGCGTGGTCGCCGGAACGTCCAGCACGACGTTTGAGCCCGACCGGCCGGTGACGCGCGAGCAGATCGCGGTCATCCTCATGGAATACGTGACGCGCGTGCTCAAGCTCGAGCGCACGTGGACGCCCGCTGACCTGAGCATCTTCCCGGATGCGGGCAGTGTGTCCGACTGGGCGAAGGACGCGCTGGCGGATGCCGTGGCGCTCGGCCTGATCTCCGGCGCGAGCAACGGCGGCCAGACTCTCCTTGAGCCGCAGGGAAGCGCAACCCGTGAACAGGTCGCGACGATCCTGATGGAGTTTTGCAAGAACGTAAAGAAGTGACCCGTTAGAAATGCATCCCCCTCTGATTCATCCGGAATCAGAGGGGGATGTTGCTGTTTTAATTTGAGTTGTGCGCAAATTCTACAGAAAAGTATGCCAATGCCAATAATGTAAATTGTATTGCATATTTTATAAATAATGTTATAATCCATGTAGATATCGGGACACCGGGTGTATTGGGAGCGCAGCCATGCGCATCGTTTCTCCTGCGTGGCAGGGCTGCTAACAAAATGACAGGAGAAAAACCAATAGGGGGGAAACACATGAGAAAACGACTTTTGAGCTTTGTGCTCGCGGTGCTGATGATCGCGTCGCTCCTGCCGGCCACGGCGCTGGCGGCAGACATCGTGGCCAGCGGCACCTGCGGCGCTGAGGGCGACGGCAGCAACCTGACCTGGACGCTGTACAGCGAGGGTTTGCTGACGATCAGCGGCAGCGGTGCTATGGAAGAATATTACCCTTCTAAAGCGCCGTGGTATGGCAGTAGTAGCCGGGTAAAGTCAGCTGTGATTGCTGATGGCGTGACGAGCATTGGCCAGTATGCTTTCCAGGGTTGCGAATCTCTGATCAGCGTGACGATCCCGGACAGCGTGGCGAGCATTAGAGAGGGGGCTTTCTCTAATTGCACATCTCTGACCAGCGTGACGATCCCGGACAGCGTGACGAGCATTGGTGGTTGGGCTTTCTATTATTGCACATCTCTGACCAGCGTGACGATCCCGGACAGCGTGACGAGCATTGGTGAGTATGCTTTCTCTAATTGCACATCTTTGACCAGCGTGACGATCCCGGACAGCGTGACGAGCATTGGTGATAATACTTTCGATCATTGCACATCTCTGACCAGCGTGACGATTCCGAATAGCGTGACGAGCATTGGCGCTGATGCTTTCTATTATTGCACATCTCTGACCAGTGTGACGATCCCGGACAGCGTGACGAGCATTGGCTATGAGGCTTTCTATTATTGCACATCTCTGACCAGCGTAACGATCCCGGACAGCGTGACGAGCATTGGAAAGCGGGCTTTCGCTTGCTGCGAATCTCTGACCAGTGTGACGATCCCGGACAGCGTGACGAGGATTGGCGATGGCGCTTTCACTTCGTGTACATCTTTGACCAGTATATGGGTCACTGAGGGCAACAGTCATTACTCCAGCGATGCATCCGGTGTTCTGTTCAGCAAAGATAAGACAACTTTGGTGCAGTGCCCGGGCGCTTTTGCGGCATATGCGATCCCGGACAGCGTGACGAGCATTGGAGAGAAGGCTTTCTATTATTGCACATCTCTGACCAGCGTGACGATCCCGGACAGCGTGACGAGCATTGGTGG
>ERZ1031347.1145-NODE-1145-length-10935-cov-5.245404_pt1 | contig 10935 bp, 8 predicted proteins | sample MGYA00517106_ERZ1031347 | MGnify/ENA primary metagenome ERZ1031347 (study PRJEB33719, sample SAMN04261392) | wastewater metagenome | biome: periurban shantytown; feature: human; material: feces | host: Homo sapiens | place: Peru: Lima | collected 2012-07-19 ...
TCGGGCGGGTGATGTCGCGGGTCTTGTGCACGAAGGCGAGCGGACCGCCGCCGAGACGCTGCGCCCACTGCTCGGCCACGCGAATGCGGCCGGCGTCGGGGGAGACGACGGCGACGTTGTCGAGATGGCCCTGGAAACGATCACGGATGTAGTCGACCAGCACTGGCATGGCCACCAGATGATCGACCGGGCCGTCGAAGAAGCCTTGGGACTGCGCGGCATGCAGATCGACCGACATGATGCGGTCGGCACCGGCGGTCTTCAGCAGGTCGAACACCAGACGGCAGGAGATGGGCTCGCGGCCGCGGTGCTTCTTGTCCTGACGGGAGTAGCCGAGCAACGGGCAGACCGCAGTAATGGAACGGGCCGAGGCGCGCTTCAATGCGTCGATCATGATGAGCTGCTCCATGATCGCCTTGTTGATGGGCTTGTAGTGGCTTTGCAGCACGAACACATCGGCGCCACGCACCGATTCAGTGTAGCGCACGTACATCTCGCCGTTGGCGAAATCGTATGCGGTGGTTTCAAGGACGTCGATGCCGAGCTGCTCGGCGACATCCTCAGCCAACTTCGGATGAATCCTTCCCGTAACGAGAATAAGATTCTTATCGGGCTTTCCTTCAAGGATTGCGCTCACCATGTCTCCCAACGTGTGGTCTCGTTGATGCAGTCTTCAGCATAGCCGTTCTTCACGACCGGTTGGACAACTCAGCGTTGCCTGCCGTTCACCTGCCGCTTGCGATCCATTGTTCGATGGTCTGTCTGACCGCCTTTGCATAGATATCGCTATCCATGCTCGGGTGGATGCCGTCGGAGCCGAGCACCTGCGCGTTCGCGTTGGCTGTGGCATCCCAATCCACCAGCACCACATTGTCCGGATGTGCGGCCGCATAGTCGGCAAGCACCTGGTTGGTAGGTGGAATCCACGTACGGTCTCCGTGGGCATTGACCAGTACCAGCACGCGGTCGGGGCCGATCATATTACGAATCTGGTCCAACTGATCGGGGGTGATTGCCGAATTGGTGCCAAGGCCGATCAACACCCACTGCCGCAGACTGCCGGCGGACAGAGCGTTGCCGATGAGTTCGGGGGCGACCATGATGGAGCGGGAAACGCTCGCGTCGGTCTGAATGCCGGGGAAGACTTCCGAAAGGCCCTGTGATGAGGCCAGCATCACCGAATCGCCTATGGCGGTAATCTGATCGCCGGTGGGCATCTCATGCTTGGGCTTGGGCGGTGCCGGCACGGCATGGCGCAGCAGCACGTGTTCGGTTTTCTGCATACGTTCCAGTTGTGCGGCCTGTTGCTCCAGCTGGATCTGCATGGCGGTTTTCGCAGGTGCATGAGCAATGCCCTGCACGCAGCCGGCCAACGACAGCACCAGGATAACGTCAACGGCAATAACCCGGGCCACATGATTCTTCTTGTTCGTGCGAAGGGGCACCACGACGGATATCACCGAGTGCGTTGCCGCCGGTTTCTCCACCATCAGCCAGGAAATCATCACCGCAATGGCGGTGAGCAACGCGGTCATGATGAGAGGCCAAGGCCCTACTGCCTTGAAGATCTTCGGGGCAAGGGCGCTGGAAAGAATCCACAACGGCCAGTGCCACAGGTAGATGCCGTACGAATACTTGCCGAGGGAGGCCAATGGCTTGAACACCATGAGGCTTTGCATCCAGGAATCGTCGGAGATGGTACCGGCAATCAGCAGCACGGACAACAAGCTGGACAATATGATGCCACCGCGGAAGGCGAATGCATCCTGTTTGCCGATAACCGCCATGGTGACCAAGGCAATCAGGCTGAGGAACGCCAATACCGGTGCCGCCGCATTCCAGATGCGATGCTCCACGGGAATCTGAGGTAACGGAGCCCGATGTGCGGCTGCCGAAGCGCTCGAGCTAATGGTGCGGGGCATCGGCACAGCCCTCTGGCGAGCGTGGCCCAACTGAGGAGCGGTGACCCACCAGGCGAGAGCCACACCCAGCATCAGGCCCATGCTGTGGGTATCGGTGCCGAAGTAGACGCGGGTGGGGTCGCCTTTGGGCACATACATCACCCACATGGCGATACTGCTGAACGCCGCGAGTCCCAGTGGGATGAGTGAAGACAGTTTCGTCTGGCGGAGCTTCCACATCAGCCAGACGATGAACGGCACGATGACGTAGAACTGCATGAGCACGCCAATGAACCACAGATGGCGAAACACCTGCGGGTTCATTTGGTCGAAATAGCTTTGGCCTCCGGCAATGGCGTACCAGTTGTAGCAGCCCAGCAGCACGGTGATGACTTGGTCGCGGATGGAAACTAGAATGTCGTGATCGAACAGCCAGCCGACGGAGACGATGACCGGAATCAGCAGAAACAGCGCCGGATAGAGACGTACTGCACGCTTGGGAATATATCGCACGAGATTCAGCGATCCGGTTTTCGCCAGAGAACGAATCAAACTGACGGCAATCAGGAATCCAGAGACGGTGAAGAACACGTCGACTCCGTAGAATCCGCCTGGCAGCCGTTGCTGCATGCAGTGGTACAGCACAATGGCTATCAGCGCTAGTCCTTTAATACCGTCTAAACCCACGAACCGCTTCACGGATAATCCTTCTCTTTCCGTAGTGCTGATGGCATTCCCCGTTCTCTCCAACAAACGGAAAACAAGCCCAGCATGGCCGAGGGGAGAGACAATGCGACAGCAGCGAATCGTCAGGCCGCATGCTGCATGATTACCGGCTTGACGATTCACGGCATACCGCGCTTATCGGTGGCGCTTACCGGTGATACAGACTCACCCGTTCGTACTTCGGTTCGCAGCACACGTTGATGCCGAGTTTGCGATACAGCGCCTCGTCCGTGGATGAGATGATAACGGAGAAGAAGGCGTCGCAGCCCCGCAACTGTTTGAGCCCGTCGATGACGCGAGCGGCCACAGGACTGGTGGCGCTGGTGATTGACAATGCAATCAGCGTCTCATCCGAGTGCAAGCGTCGGTTCACGCTGTTGAGATGTTCGGTTTTCAGCCGACAGATGGGTTCGATGGCGGCATCGTCGATTACCGGAATGGTTTCGTCAACACCGGTGACGGCCTTGAGCGCGTGCATCAGCAGCGCGCTGGCCGCGCCCAACAGGTCGCCGGTTTTGCCGGTGACCACATGGCCATCGGGCAGCACCATGGCACCAGCCGGGGCACCGGTGGCGGCTTCCTTCTCAAGGGCCACGGCGCGGGCGGGAGAAAGATCGGGGGTCACGCCGGCCCGGTTCATGATGGAGCGCAGCCGCTCCACCTGTTCCTCGCCAGTGCCGGTGCGCTTCAAGTGCACGGCGGCGGCGAAGTAGCGGCGCACGATTTCCAGACGCGCGGCATCGCGGCAGGCATCGTCGTCCACAATGGCGTATCCGGCCATGTTGACGCCCATATCGGTGGGGCTGGCGTACGGGCTTTCGCCCATGATGCGCTCCATCATGGCTTTGAGCACGGGGAATGCTTCGACGTCGCGGTTGTAGTTGACGGTGGTCTCGCCGTACGCCTCCAGATGGAAGGGGTCGATGATATTGGCATCGTCGAGGTCGACGGTGGCAGCCTCGTACGCGATGTTCACGGGATGGTTCAGCGGAAGATTCCAGATGGGGAACGTCTCGTATTTGGCATAGCCGGCGTCGATGCCGCGCTGGTGCTCGTGGTAGAGCTGGCTCAGGCACGTGGCGAGTTTGCCGGAGCCAGGGCCGGGCGCGGTGACCACGACGAGCGGCCGGGTGGTCTCGATGTACTCGTTCTTGCCGTATCCGTCGTCTGAAACGATGCGTTCGATGTCGTGCGGGTATCCGGCGATCGGGTAGTGCAGGCGGCAGGTGACGCCGAGTTGCTCGAGGCGGTGGCGGTAGGCGTCGGCGGCGGGCTGATTGGCGTATTGGGTGAGCACTACGGAGCCGACGAGGAAGCCGCGGGAACGGAACACGTCGATGAGTCGCAGCACGTCTTCGTCATACGGGATGCCGAGATCGCCGCGGGTCTTGCCTTTTTCGATATGGTTGGCGTTGATGGCGATGACGATTTCCACATCGTCCACCAGACTTTCCAACATGCGGAACTTGGTGTCCGGCTCAAAGCCGGGCAGCACGCGCGAGGCGTGGTAGTCGTCGAAGAGCTTGCCTCCGAATTCCAGATAGAGTTTGCCGCCGAATTGCGCGATGCGCTTTCTGATGTTGGCGGCTTGCAGCTCGATGTATTTTTCGTTGTCGAATCCCTGGCGCATAGAGGTCGGCATCCCTTTCCGAACGACGTCGTAAACGAAAAAATTATACCGGACGTCGTCGGCAACAAAAAATGGGATTCCCCGATGGAGAATCCCATTCGTCATAGAGAGCAATTACTCCCGAGGAATGTTGAACAGGGGTTTGCATGGCTCCCAAAAACGCGCTGGTTGAAACGTTGCCGACGACGCGTGCGCTCGAAGAGTATGCACGGGTGGCTTTGCGGTGATTTCCCAGACCGTTCGTTGCTAGGCGAGATATTTCTTTTTCCAGGCCTTCTTTCGGGCGTAAGCGTTTTCTGTCATGTCGGAGTAGTCGTAATCAACTTTGAACTTGCCGTTGGAATGGAGAATAAGCGTCATCGATCCCCATCTCTTTTCGGGCTTAAGCGCGGCCCTTTCAGGTTCAATGAACTTGTTGATACCCATAAAGTTTTTCATCAAGGATGCCCTCGAAACGCCTTTTTGGTCAAAGCATTTAACGAAGTCGTCTTTTCCGCTGCCAGCAACGTAATACTCAATAGAGAACGCACCCTCGGCGTACTCGGCGTAAAACACGACCTTGCTCCAGTCTTCGGGGAGGGTTTCCTCAAGAATTGAAGCTATCCCTTGTAGCATCTTCTTTTCACTCATTACATTTCCTTTGTAGTGTTAAGAAGAAACGTAACCGTCTCTTCGCCGTCAATAATGTCCGTGATAGCAAACGAGCTAGGCCTGAATGACCCGCCCTCATAAAGTGGCTCAACCTTGAAAAACACTTCAGCGCCATCAGCCAAAGCATCGGCGCATTTTTGCTCGATTGCTGCATAGGCTTTTTGGTTAACCTCGCCGCCCATGGCGACAATATTCTCAAGGCCATTTGATCCATTGAATCGGTCGGCAATCAGATGGCCTCTTTGATCAAAAAGCTCTTCAAACCCTTTTCCGATTGACTGGATAGTGTCCTTGATGGTCAAACGACCTTCGTGGGTCTTTAGTTGTAAGAAGCCTTCGGCCGATTCGACCCTACCCATTGCATCGGTAACGTATTTATACCCATTGATCTCATAGCTCATGTTCGGAACGAGGTCGTCGCCAACGCGGTAAAGTTGCCCGAGATCGTCGGTTGCACACTTCACGCCGTCGATCGCAAACTCGTTATTGGGAAGCAGTCGGTCGCCTTCGTAAATTGCCTTTCCGGCATCATCCAGAATTCGTGAGCTTGCGCCCGATTCTGCTGCCTTTGAGGCAAGAAAGTTATTTAGACCTCGTCCGGCAAGAAGCGTTGCTGCCGTAACAGTTCCCGCAACGACTTCTCCGACGATATCCTCCTGAGATATCTCACCGTCTTCAGCGCCGGCTTCCAAGCTCTTTCCCATTTCGTCAAGAACGAGTACAGACCCAGCAGTGAGTGCTGTAGGGGCAGAAGCGGTGACGGCTACGGCACCAAGCGCAACTTCAGTGGCGATTTCGCCTCCAGTTTCGACATAGTCTCCGATTTCCCGTATCTGCTCATCGGCTTCCATGAAGTCGCCCCAGGCGTTGGCTGCATCGTCAACAGCGTGTGTTTGCGCGGTTTTCACCGCTGCTTCTTCGTCTTCGGCCAGTAGTTCAATATTCGATTCAACACCGACATATGCGTTTTCTCCAACGTCGGCAACTCCAAGTACGAACCTGCCGCCAAGATAAGCTCCGTTCCTTGCGCCATCGCGGACAGTTTCGCCTGCAGCGTTGAGTGTTGGCTCGCATGCTTTCCAGGCGTCATCTGCGGCTTCTTGAACTGTTGAAATGCTCGCGGTTAGGACATCGCCGGAAGAAATATCCCGCCATGCGGCATCTGCACAATCAGCAACGGTGCGTTGCGCCTCCTCAAAGGCCAATCTCGTTTCGGTCGTATCCGGCATTAATTGCTCTATATTTTCAAACGCCATTTAGATCACCGGCCTTGTTTGAGATAAGACCGCTGATACTTCGGCGAGTGCTGAGGCCTTTTCCGTTGTCTCGATGCCGGTACCCCTCTTTCTCAGCTCGTTGAGATGAGCGTTAAGCATCGACTGAATGAACAGGTATTGGATTGGTCCCCAGCTTTCGGGTGAGGAGTCATCTTCGAATTTCCAGCTTGAAAGCAGATGGGAGCAAAGCCTCTCTTTGAGGCTGTCGGCAGATAAATCCCTGGCGTCGTCGAGGATGCGTCCAATATTGAAATACCTATAAGCACACCATTCAAACAGTGGCTTCCTCGAGGACAGAGGAGTCCTTGCCATCTCAATCAAGCGTGCCTTCATGGAGTCAGGTATGTCCATCTTGTGCACACAGTCGCAGAAGTTGTATTCCCTTGGCTCATCGAGCTTGAACGGATTAAGCACACAAGAGTTGAGATAGCGAAGCTCTTCAGAGGAAACCTTGTCCTTCGCGCTGTGCTTGCTCTGTGTTGGCGAGTACTCTAGGCCGCGTTCATGCGGTTCGATGTGACAGAGGACAGGTTCGATCCATTCGTTCTGATATATTGCTGCAACGCCTCGCTGAAGCTTTGCAAGCTCTTGGATTTGGCTCTCGTTAAGATTTGCCGCCTTGCCGACAAGCATCCTGTCGCCTTCGTCAGGCAGTCTCCAGGATAAGTCGATGCGATGATTCTGCCTCAAGCCCAGCGGGTTGTTAAGGCGCGGTCATTTTGGCGCTTACATCTCACTTTTGCAGACGTAGAACACGAGTATTGGAATCAAAGGAGGGTTCTCATGCCAAATATCGGTAAGGACGACCATCCGAAGCTGTGGTCGCTTATTTTCGTGCTTATCATCGCGCTGACCTTCTGTTGCTTCGTCATGGGCCAAGGACTCAACAGTGGAACCAGCGTCTTCCTGGCAGGCCAAGGTTACGGTGCGAGCCTTGCCGGCGTACTTGCACTCGTCTTCTCCATTGCCGCCGCGTTAGCACGACTGTTCGTCGGCCCTGTTATCGACAACGGCAAGTGCTCACTCGTTATCATCGCCGGCATCGCTATCCTCATAGCAGGAACAGCACTGTCCGCTGTCGTTCAAGGCATCCCCCTCTTCACAATCAGCCGTTTGCTGCAAGGCGTGGGCTTTGGCGCAGCAACAACAGCAGCCTCGACCGCCGCAGCAAGCGTCTTACCGCAAGAACGGCTCGGCGAAGGCATTGGATACCACGGCCTCGGACAGGCTATCGCCATGAGCATCGGCCCAGCCTTCGCACTTTACCTAGTAGGAACCGATCCCTCAACGAACCTCTATGTCGGCCTTGCCCTGGTTGGGTTTGCAGGGCTTGTAATCGCCCTCAACGCACGCTATGAAAGTAAATGGCAAACTCTGCCAAGCTCCAGCGCATACCGAATCAAAATGGAAACCCGGCTCGAACTCGACTCAAAAGACGGGCAGGCACCCAGCCCCACCACAGTAACTACATCCGAAACAATTAACAGTGAAAAGTATCCTGAAGGCGACCAGGTGTCCAAGAGAACCCTGCGTGACTCATTCAACATCTTCGAGCCGCGCGCATTGCCTGGCGCCATCCCACAGATGATCATGTGCCCCACTTTTGGCTTTGGCGTCTTCTTTGCTGGTCTGTACGGTACTACTCTCGGCTATACCCACGCCGGTCTCTTCTACACCATCAGCGCGGTAAGCATGATTATCATTCGCATGGTGTCAAAGCATTTCATGGACACCGTACCTGCAATCAAAACAATGACCGGAGCCGTCGCGTGCGGCATCCTCTGCTGCCTTATGCTACTTGCCGCACCGTACGGGGAACCTGTCTTCCTGGCGTCCGGAATCTTCTATGGTCTCGCCACTGGCATAAGCCTGCCACTTAATCAAAGCGTAGCGGTAAAGAACACCCCGCCAGAGCGCTGGGGCGCCGCAAACGCCCTGTTCCTGCTCGCCAATGACATCGGCATTGGCTTCGCAAGCGTAATCTGGGGCGTTATCAATGACTCATTCGGGTTCCAGACAAGCATCGTCTGCGTCATTGTCTGCCTTATCGCAAGCTACGCATCCGCCTGGATCGTCTACCCCGCCCGCGACAAGCGGTGGAGGCATTAGAGCGTAAGCGTCAAAATGACCGCGTAGCAGGAAACGTCCAGGACCATTCCGGCATACGGATGGAAAAGTCCTGGACGTTTCCATCTTTGCGTTGCGGTATGCCTTAGGCCGCTATGTCGCTACAGGCCCTCCTCGGCGTTGTTCGCCATCTCGTCGTCGAACGCATCGGGGTCGATGTTAATTATGAAGTCGTCAGGCATCTCTTTGGCCTTCTCGGCAGCGGCTGGGTCGAGCTTGCAGGACTCAGGCACCCTATCCGACCACGGCAGGAACGAGTCCACAACCTCATCGGTGAGCTCGCCGGCGTTGGGCATCTCGGTCAGCAGCCACTCGACGTAAAGCCTGGGATTGAGCCCGTTGGCCTTGGCCGTGGTGGTGACGCTGTATATCGCCGCAGACGCCCGCGCGCCGTGCGGCGCATCGCTGAAGAGCCAGTTCTTGCGCCCTACGACGAAGATTCGCTGGGCCTGCTCGGCAACGTTGTTCGAGAGCTCCAGGTGCCCGTCTTCGAGCACGTTCATGACGTAGGGCCAGAACTCCACGGCGTACTGCAACGCACGGTGCAGCGCCAGCTTCGGCGAGGCTAGGGGAAGCTGGGCCCGCGCCCATCCCCCGAAGTCCTCCATGAGCGGGCGGAGCTCCGCGTCGCGGGCGGCCTTCCTGCCGCCCGGCTCCATGTCGTCGAACTTGGAGTCGACCTTGAACATGGCGTCGATCCTGCGCCTTGCCTCGAGCGCAACGCTGGCCGCAGACGCCGCCTTGGCGTCGCCGCCGGCGATCTTCACGATTTGGGCGAAGTAGCGGCGCACGTGGACGAGGCACGCCGTGTTGGCGATGTTGGGGTTGCCGAGATTGAAGTAGGGTTTGTAGCCGTTGGCGGTAAGCGTGCCGGACCAGCCCGCAAGAAACTCCTGGGCAACGCCCTTCCTGCGGGTCTCGTGGTATTCGAATACATACACGGGCACGTTGCAGCGCGCCGAGCAGAACAGCCACATCCTCGATTTCTTCTTCGCCTCGCGGTTCGGCTCTTTCAGGACCTGAACCGTGGTCTCATCGGCATGAATCCTGACATGCGACAGCAGCTCGACCTTCATTCTCTCATGGACCTTCGCCAGCCAGCGCGCGTGCACGTTCATCATCCAGTTCGCCATGTCCTGGCGCGATATCGTCGCGCCGCACGCCTTGAGGTCTGTCTCTATGCGGTAGAGCGGCAGCGACATGACGTACTTGCCGTTGACGATCCAGGCAAGCAGCGACGGCGTCGCAAACGAGCCTGGTATCGGCGGCTCAGGCTGCGGTGCTCGCACGATGACGCCCTTGCGTTCCTATTGAGTTTCACTTGAGTTTCAGGGGCGTTTTTGGGGTGGTGGGACAAACTACTGGGACAGTTCACTCTCCGAAAAATCCTTTACTCTTCGTCCGCTGCGTGTCGCCATGTCCGTGGTGTACGCGCTTTTAGAGTAAAAATGACTGAAACTGCAGGTCAAAAGGCATAAAGAGACCCCCTGAAAACGTTGTTTCCAGAGGGTCTCAATAGTTTTTACTCACCCAAAATCACAGGTGGCTTTACGCTTTTTCGTACGTGGCGGCACACTGCGACACTCTACGGACGGAATTTCGATTGCGCAAAATCCGCTCCAGTTTACTCCCACTCGCCAAAGTAAAACTGGTTCTAAACAATACTGTTTAGGGGATTTGACTCTTAGTTGCTCAATTTGATACCAATTATCCAACTTATACGGCGTTGTCGGACTCCTGTTATCAAAAGATTATCAAGCCCAATGTTATCAGCAGAAAAGCAATGGTTTGGATCATCTGTATTATACCACAAGCAGAGTGCTATTTCAATCAAATAAGGGACTGCTTCAACTGTAGAATCCGTTTTTCAATCTCTCGAATGATCTCGACAAAGACTTGATCTTCGCTTCCGGTCGGATCTTCTAATCCCCAGTTATCGTCAAATGCTCTACCAATGAAAGGACAGCCCACATTGCACCCCATGGAGATTGCAATATCAGGGGCAGGAATATCCGAGATCAGTTTGGAATACTGGGTTTTCTCCATGTCAATCCCGTACAGTTCTTTCATAATGCGGACAGCATCCTGATTGATTTGCGGTTTTGTTTCCGTTCCTGCGGAATAGCTTTCAAACACATCGGAAGCCAAGTGCTTTCCCAAGGCCTCGGCAATCTGACTGCGGCAGGAATTATGGACGCAGATAAATGCCACCTTTTTCTTACTCATATTTGAACCAGTCTTTCGTTTTATTTGCGTTTTTTACAAGGAACAGCATCACGGGAACTTCTGTCAGCACACCCACAGTCGTTGCCAGTGCCGCAGGGGAAGTCGTTCCAAACAAGGCGATTGCAACAGCAACAGCCAGTTCAAAGAAGTTGGAAGCACAAATCATTCCGGCGGGAGCAGCAATCTTGTAGGGCAGCTTCAAAACCCGGCAAGCGATATACGCAATCGCAAAAATCAGGAAGGTCTGTAAAATCAGCGGTACCGCAATCAAAACAATGTGCAGAGGTTTTTCCAGAATGGTATTGCCTTGGAACGAGAAAATCATCACCAGCGTCAGCAATAAGCCAATGGTAGTTACACTGTCAAACATATGGATGAAAGTCTCCTCAAAGTACAC
>ERZ1031347.1149-NODE-1149-length-10920-cov-10.406903_pt1 | contig 10920 bp, 14 predicted proteins | sample MGYA00517106_ERZ1031347 | MGnify/ENA primary metagenome ERZ1031347 (study PRJEB33719, sample SAMN04261392) | wastewater metagenome | biome: periurban shantytown; feature: human; material: feces | host: Homo sapiens | place: Peru: Lima | collected 2012-07-19 ...
CTCCTGAGTGGTGATGATCTGGGCGTAGGATCACCCCCGCCTATGCGGGGAAAAGTCACCGGTTAAGATAAACGCTTTTCGCAACTCGGGATCACCCCCGCCTATGCGGGGAAAAGGGTGTCTGAACAGTGTCGAAGAACGTTGTCAAAGGATCACCCCCGCCTATGCGGGGAAAAGCGGACAACTATGAATTTTTCGGTGCTGGTTCTAGGATCACCCCCGCCTATGCGGGGAAAAGCACCTTTGCTTTGTCATCATCCTACACATCTTAGGATCACCCCCGCCTATGCGGGGAAAAGCAGCTTCATCAATATATTTTTGATAATGGACAGGGATCACCCCCGCCTATGCGGGGAAAAGGGTTTCGAGCTTTTCTCTCAACCTCTGTATACAGGATCACCCCCGCCTATGCGGGGAAAAGTTAGCTTTTCTCAGAGTACATTTGATGATTTTAGGATCACCCCCGCCTATGCGGGGAAAAGCCAAATTCGCCTTGGATTGACTTCTTGAGTGTAGGATCACCCCCGCCTATGCGGGGAAAAGGCTCCAGCCCGATCGCTTGCAAGTTTGCTGTGGGGATCACCCCCGCCTATGCGGGGAAAAGTTTTCGAATTGCGACGAAAAAACTACGTGCGTGGGATCACCCCCGCCTATGCGGGGAAAAGTTGTGTTTTGTGCGTTGTCGTGGTTTGGCAGCAGGATCACCCCCGCCTATGCGGGGAAAAGTAACTGCACCGTCAACACTCATGACAGCCTTTGGGATCACCCCCGCCTATGCGGGGAAAAGGTTGAACTACTGGAAACGCTTGATTTTCCGGTAGGATCACCCCCGCCTATGCGGGGAAAAGATTGAATGCATACGCCCCAAAATGTCAATCATAGGATCACCCCCGCCTATGCGGGGAAAAGGTCCACACCGAGCCGCTTTCCAAAGAAGCAGCAGGATCACCCCCGCCTATGCGGGGAAAAGACGCTGCTCCTGAGTGGTGATGATCTGGGCGTAGGATCACCCCCGCCTATGCGGGGAAAAGAAGGTGACGACTACGCTGGAATTGCGAAAGCGAGGATCACCCCCGCCTATGCGGGGAAAAGTTCCTTGATCTTATCCCACAAATTGATCCAGAAGGATCACCCCCGCCTATGCGGGGAAAAGCTGGTAGAAACCAGCGATGCAGAAATGTCAGAGGGATCACCCCCGCCTATGCGGGGAAAAGGCCCAGCCGCCGACAGATGCGTTGGAGCGACTGGGATCACCCCCGCCTATGCGGGGAAAAGAACAGTAAAAAAGCAAAAGAAAGCTTTTACAAAGGATCACCCCCGCCTATGCGGGGAAAAGGTTGATTTCGTCCATCTCTGCACCTCCGCAGCGGGATCACCCCCGCCTATGCGGGGAAAAGCTGATATGAGGATATGCCCGAGTTCTGCCACCAGGATCACCCCCGCCTATGCGGGGAAAAGATGCTGATTTGTCCAGTGGTTTGATCGGAAAAGGGATCACCCCCGCCTATGCGGGGAAAAGGCATCTCTATCCACGACCTAGAGTATCTGACCAGGATCACCCCCGCCTATGCGGGGAAAAGTTGCCAGCAGCTTGGCTGGTGGAGCGTTCAGGGGGGATCACCCCCGCCTATGCGGGGAAAAGAAATCGCCGCGAACGCAAGCTTACACTGCTTGAGGATCACCCCCGCCTATGCGGGGAAAAGGAAAGAATATCATCCAGTTCCGTTCCGTAACCAGGATCACCCCCGCCTATGCGGGGAAAAGACTTGCGGCTTGCAAGTACTCGGTCAACCGGTCGGGATCACCCCCGCCTATGCGGGGAAAAGCTGGATCTGCTGCCGATGGAGTCGATCACACTGGGATCACCCCCGCCTATGCGGGGAAAAGTGATCGCAATGAACACAACACAAACCGGAGATAGGATCACCCCCGCCTATGCGGGGAAAAGTTTTTTGGCATGACCGTGCAGGAGCGTGACGCAGGATCACCCCCGCCTATGCGGGGAAAAGGATGCGAGCCAACGGCAATATCTTTCGCATTTGGGATCACCCCCGCCTATGCGGGGAAAAGGATTTTCCTCACTTTCCAGCTTTTCCACTTTACGGATCACCCCCGCCTATGCGGGGAAAAGCAACGGGAGCATTTGAAAACGCTTGAAAAGCTGGGATCACCCCCGCCTATGCGGGGAAAAGCAATTCATCAGACACCCTCTCGAACATGAATTAGGATCACCCCCGCCTATGCGGGGAAAAGTTTAGCACTTATGGGTGGAAATCCTATTGACGGGGATCACCCCCGCCTATGCGGGGAAAAGTGTAGCTTGCGTTTCGGTTTTGATTTCAGTCAAGGATCACCCCCGCCTATGCGGGGAAAAGTGACGAGTGGCTCGACGGCTTCTCCACTTTTAGCGGATCACCCCCGCCTATGCGGGGAAAAGGCCTTGACCGTTTCGACGATGTTATTCCAGATAGGATCACCCCCGCCTATGCGGGGAAAAGTGATCGCAATGAACACAACACAAACCGGAGATAGGATCACCCCCGCCTATGCGGGGAAAAGTTTAGCACTTATGGGTGGAAATCCTATTGACGGGGATCACCCCCGCCTATGCGGGGAAAAGAAGTCTTAGTGGCGTGCGAAGAATCGCAACGCGGGATCACCCCCGCCTATGCGGGGAAAAGAAAGGATCGAGGGCGGGGAACCGGTCACACAAAGGATCACCCCCGCCTATGCGGGGAAAAGTGCAATATCGTGAAGCAATTCGCAGCGGTGAAAGGATCACCCCCGCCTATGCGGGGAAAAGTTGTAGAAAGCGGTGAATCTGCCGCTGTCATGAGGATCACCCCCGCCTATGCGGGGAAAAGGTATTCGTTCACAACACTTACTTTGTCACCAAGGGATCACCCCCGCCTATGCGGGGAAAAGCCTCTGTGGCTTCTTTGACCTTTCCGCCCAGTTGGGATCACCCCCGCCTATGCGGGGAAAAGCGGTATCTCCAATTTTTGATTGGACTGACGATAGGATCACCCCCGCCTATGCGGGGAAAAGCCGTGTCCACGATTGACACAACGCCATTTACTGGGATCACCCCCGCCTATGCGGGGAAAAGTGATACTGTATCAAAGTAACGCTGTTCACCTTGGGATCACCCCCGCCTATGCGGGGAAAAGCTCCACCCGTCAGAAATGCGTCTGTCAAGCGGCAGGATCACCCCCGCCTATGCGGGGAAAAGCTTGTGGACGGACAGACTTATGAAGACCATAAAGGATCACCCCCGCCTATGCGGGGAAAAGTCAATCATCTGTTGTGAAGTTGTTACGCCGATAGGATCACCCCCGCCTATGCGGGGAAAAGTTCGTACATTCGCAGTTTCGTGTTGTTGTATTCAGGATCACCCCCGCCTATGCGGGGAAAAGAAGCCAAGGTATCGGCGGACGGTATCAAGATCAGGATCACCCCCGCCTATGCGGGGAAAAGCTATGGCAGCCGATTTCACGTTCCGGACAGTTCGGATCACCCCCGCCTATGCGGGGAAAAGTGGCAGATGTCTGTGCCTTGATATTGCTCCATGGGATCACCCCCGCCTATGCGGGGAAAAGAAGCTCCCAGACTGATCGCCGCTTGTGGTATAGGGATCACCCCCGCCTATGCGGGGAAAAGGTATCGTCGGCTTATTCGCCAGATCGTTATAACGGATCACCCCCGCCTATGCGGGGAAAAGGTATGGCAACAAAGGATTTCATGGAATCCGGCAGGATCACCCCCGCCTATGCGGGGAAAAGACTGGAACTCAACCCGGACAACATCGGGCTGTAGGATCACCCCCGCCTATGCGGGGAAAAGGAAGAAAACGTACCGGAATTGCCGTGGATCGTGGGATCACCCCCGCCTATGCGGGGAAAAGGCTGGAGTAGATCCCCACAAAATACCCCGCCTGGGATCACCCCCGCCTATGCGGGGAAAAGCCAGTTTACCGCTGATGTCTTGATGCTTTTGCAGGATCACCCCCGCCTATGCGGGGAAAAGTGAGCGCAATGGATTGATCTATGCTCCATACACAGGATCACCCCCGCCTATGCGGGGAAAAGTTGCAAAAACAGCCGACCTTACAGACAGCAGCAGGATCACCCCCGCCTATGCGGGGAAAAGCGATTGTGAAGCTGACATTCCATAAACCGTCTGGGATCACCCCCGCCTATGCGGGGAAAAGCACAAAAGCAGGCGTGCGAATCGTTCAACGATAGGATCACCCCCGCCTATGCGGGGAAAAGTCATAAAAATAGCCGATTTTTATGGAGTTTCTAGGATCACCCCCGCCTATGCGGGGAAAAGTCAATTTACTACCACTCCAAACCGTGAGTATAGGGATCACCCCCGCCTATGCGGGGAAAAGACTAAAAAGATCCCAAAACAGCGTTACTTTTTCCATCAGCTTGCTTCATTTTCATTTAGTTTGCAATACACCTGATACAAAAGCTGACAGTCTGCCAGTGCACGATGCTCCTGCTTTGCCGGAATTTCCAATACGTTTGCTATTGTTTCGAGTTTATAACTTCTCAACCCCTTTATTTTGCTTTTTGCAGCCTGCATTACATCATAGGTATCCATTTCTGGAAAATCCATGCCATTTCTTTGGCTTTCAGTTTCGAGAAATTTTTTATCAAAATCAATACAATACCCCAACACCATACTGCTTCCTATAAAATCATAAAATGCAGCTAAGGCATCTTGAATAGGGATTCCATTTGCTTTGACAGATGCATTCTCAATTCCCGTCAATGCAGTGATCGTTTCAGGAATTTCATTATGAACCAGTATCAGCTGCTGATATTCGTCCACACACTTTCCATTCCGAACCCGTATTGCTCCAAGTTCCAGAATTTCATCTTTTTCAGCTGCAAGGCCTGTTGTTTCTATGTCGATAATTACAAAAGATTCTTCCACGCTGTCGGCATCTGAACGGGAACCAGATCTTCTGCGTTTCTTTGCTCCCATTCGCTGTTTTGCAGCATTACTAAAGCCTGCTTTTAAACCACTCTCCGCGGCGTTATGACGATGCGGATGCTTCATTAGTTTTATGCCGTCCAGATCGACCGGCTCCCATGCCGTGTTATGCACATAGAAATCCATATGCTGCTCATTGTTCGCAGTAAACACCATCGTAGCTTGTCCGTCACGGATATTCTCGCAAACTCTTTGCCAGAGTGCCTCACGAACTCTGGCACTCACACGCCCCACATAAACACCTGTATTGATCTCAAGCAGCCATTTTGAAAGATCTCCACGCAGTTTCGGCGGACAATTTGCTATCGTAAGTACAATCATATTCCATCCTCATATTTACCATAAGAAATGCCGTACTCCACATGTTCTTTCAAATTGTCCCACAAATAAACAACTTCCTGCTGCTCCTGCGGCTGGGATTCCTGCAAAAGATATTTGACATCTTTCACCATTCGCTCCAACAGCTTGGTTTCCGAAAACACATTCCGAACCCTTCTACGCATGATATTGGGAAGATCAGGCGGTTCCTCTGCTGCCAGTTCAAAGGCAAGCGGAATCGTGACCTCTGCTTTATACAAGTCTGCAATGTCATAGGCAAAGGAAAATTCATGCCCGACATGGATAAATCCCAGACTCGGTGCACAGCCCAGTGCAGTGATTACCGCAGAAGCAAGCCCATAAAGGCAGACGTTTCCGGCAGAAAGAGCCTGATTCACCGGATCGCTTGCAGAAAAGTCTTCTGCATCATACTTTCTCCCGTCCCACGAAATGTCCCATTTTTTTGCTTGCTCCCGATAGATTTTTCGCATTCGTGCACCTTCACGTCCCCGCAGCTGCTGCAATGTCATGCCTGACACATCTGCATCTGCAAACCGCATCTCATACATTTTGCGGACAACATCAAGGTGCTTTCTGGTGTTAGAAACCAATTTTGCCTGTTTTTCCAGCAACATGCTGTGAGAATTCAGGGCTCTCCCATGTGCATAATATCGCACCCCATGTTCTCCGACCCAGATCACACTGATCCCCGTATCACCGATCAGTTCCATGGCTCGATGAGAAATATCTGTCCCCGGTCCAAGCAGCAGCACAGTAATTGCTGCCGCCGGAATGTACAGCGTGCCTTCCAGATCACGTGCTGTGATCGCACCGTCTTCCCGATGGATCTTGCAGTGTTCCAGATAGAGAAACGTCATACGGTCGTTGATCGTCGGAAGTGCTTGCAAATCCGGCTTTTCCATACCGTTTTGTTCTGCCATCAGTGCTCCCCTGCCACGGTCAGCATTCCAAGTCCATATGCCTTCCCTCTGCCGATTCCCTGCATAAGGGACAACTGAAAGCATTCGGCATCTGTCACAGTCAGAATCCCTTCATATGTAACTGCCAGTATCCGCACATACTGCCTGCTGTCTCCTTTTCGGAAACGATACCATTTAGATTCTGTTACAAGCCACTGGTCTTCTTCCAGTACAAAGCCATGTTTCGCCGCCTGTTTTTCCAGCCATTCTTCCTGATACGCAGTAGTAATATGTGCAACCGGTTTTCCTCTTTTGGACTGTGCGATCTTCTTATAAACAACCGGATTGGCTTTCAGCCGGAACTGCCACTTGCTTCCGTTTGTGATCCTGTCAAGCAGAACATCATATTTTTTGGTTTCTGCACATGTTCCTGTGCCAAATTGCCTTACAACTTCCGAAAAGTCCAGCGGAGATTCCGTCAAAATCAGAAGATACTGATTTCCATTGAGGGTATCCAATCTCCAGAGTTTCCGCGTTCTTCCCTCCGGCTCTGCACATTCAATGGCACCGTGAAACAATTTTGGTGCCACCAACGCCTGCATGGTTTTCGTCTTTGTCAGATCTAATTGAATTCTTGTCAGATACATACGACACCTCACAATTCCGAAAACGGGTCATGTTCTTTGCCGGTGATGATCTCTTCGCACTTCATACGCCAGCCATGCTGTCTGTGCAGCTGAGAAAACGACTGCGGAACGTCCTGCACCGGAATACCGCCAAACGGCACTTCATAGGCGATGCGGAATGTGCCGGCTTTCTCGTTGCAAAGAGGCGGTTCTTCTTTCAAAACTGCTTCCAGACTTTTTTCCCGTACACCCCATACGATCGGAAGTGTCGGCGGGCACGATTTTCTGCCGAGATACAACGGATAAACCGGATGCTGCAATGCCTCTGCAATTTTCTGCAAAAAGGCAGTGTCCTCCGATTCCAGTGCTACAAGAAAAACTGCATCAGAAAGATAGTGCCGTTCTGTAACATCTGTTGTTTTGGGAGAATGCACCATATGAAAGTCTTTCAAAAGCCTGCCCTCTTTTTCCGCACGAACGCCAAAACGCAGTGCCGTAAGCGGCTCCAGCTTTTTCGGATCATCATTTCTCTGTATGCCCAGTGCGGCAGCAAGCATTCCGACCACACCGCTTTTCGTCGGCTCCCGTTCTGTGTTCCGAATGATAAATTTCGAGTTACTGCCCCACGCCTGTAACGGGGCAGCCAACCGCAACAATAATACTGCCATTTTTGTTATGCCTCACTGACTTGTTCCCGCAAATTGGATTCCAGTGTGTCCAGAAGCTCCGGCAAAGACAGCTGCTGTGCAATATCCGAAAGTGCATCGCCAATGCAAAAAGCTGCCTTCGGCTCTGCCGCATACCGGCTGTATATTTTCTTTGCATACGCTGCCAGCCGCTTTTCCGATTCTGTAGCATAACCGTCTTCCGATGCACGAACAGGCTTTTCAAATGCACCGCACAGGTTGACAGGCTGATCCATTCGGATCGTCACATAAACAGCGTCCGGAAATGTGCGGTTTGCGAAGGTATTTTCCTTACCGGTCGGCATAGAACGGATAAATGCCTCTGCAAATTTACGCACGACCACAGCCACATCAGCGGCATCGTCCAGTGTCTTCCGCAGTTCAGACACATTCACATTGGCATAGCGATACAACGTGGACGAGTTGAATTCTACGGTTCCGAGGTGGCCTGCTCCGGCATTGTCGTCCTCTGAAATATCATCTACCGCAGTAAAATAATCGTACTCGTTCTGGACAGCATGCGTGGAGATCGCATGGGCAACCTGAGAGGCAGCATCGTAATTCAATGTCGGGTCGCTCGCAGCCATTCGTCCAAACAGGGCAATGTCTACAGACGGATATTCCTTCAAAGCCTTTTTGAAATCATTTTTGTCTGCTGTGTCCCCGCATGCAAGTCGGGCAATTTCCTTTGCCTGTCGGTTGCTCATAAAAAACAACGCATCTGCCTTTTCGATTTCCTCTTTTTTCGCTTTCAGGCTGATTCCTGCTGCCTTCAATGCATCTGATGCTTTCTTCAGGCACTTCTTTTCATCGAGAGAAGCATCTATAGACTGCATTTCCTGTGCAACCAGCTGCACAACATTTTTCGTGCGGTTTCCCAGATCATCTTCCGCAAACATGCCCCGGAATTCCTTTCTCATGGCATGCTTCCACGCCTGCGACGAAACTCTCGCTCTGACGGAACCGCCGTAGACAGCGGTCTTGGGGCTTCCTGTGTCATCACGATTGACACAGCTGGGCGGAACGGTCTGCAACACATGAAAATCAACATAAATACTCATTGTTTTTCTCCTTTTTCAACATAATAAAAGTCTTGTCCCCACGAAAGCTGTACTTCTTTCCGGCTCTCCAGAAACTGAAAACGGTAAATATCTCCTGCAAGCTGTACATAATCCAGCCGCACGCCTTTTGCTTTGCAGAGCTGGATCAATCCTCTTAAATGGTGTGACAGTTCCTGCATGCTCTTTGCCGTAACAACCGGACCAAATCTTCGCAGAATTCGTCCTCGTTCTTCTTCTGTTTTTTCATTCATCAACCTGGCAGCAGCCGTGCCGAGGGATACTTTCTCACAGTGCACCGGTTCAGCATTCCCCTGCTGATGCAGGGCAAACAAAGTCAACGCAATATAGACAGCCCACTCGCCTTCGCTCGGCATACCGGAATTTCCGTAAAGTTCTGACGGCATTTCATTCAGAAATGCTCCCCACAATTCCGGAAGCTCTCCCGGTGTTTTTCCAATGCCTCTACGCAGATTGGCAAGCATCGCTTTTCCGACACTGGTTTCCTTTTGCCGGATCAAAAACTGAATTTGCCGATAGGTATAATTTCTGACATCGTCGATCTTTGACATGATTTCATCTCCTTTCACTAGATCTTTTTATAGATTTCTGCCACCTGTATGCGGAATTGATGAATTGCTTTCGGGGCAGAATATCGAACACTGTCTCCGCTTTTCTCATTTTTTATCTCATGTCCTACCATAGCAGCATCTCCCGCATGCATTGCCAGTTCTTCCGCACAGCTGTATGCGATTGTCTTTGCAGTTTTCTGCCATGCAGAAAATACCCTTTCCTCTGTTTCATAATCAGCAGAATCTACTTCTTCCGGAGTGATCCCAGCCAGCCAGCGACGGAACGGCATGTCCAGACGGAAGTACAGCTGTGCACTGGCAGATTCTCTGGATTTCAGAAAAGTCTTATCCCAGCTCTTGGCATCGCCCTTGGTTCCGCCTGATGCAAGATATAAGTTACCAGCTAATTTGCGAATGGCATCTGCAAGCTGTTCGCATCTGTTGATCTCTACTTTGATTTTTTCCCGCCAGTTTGCACCAATGTCTATCAGCAACTGCTTGTTTACCATAAGAGAATCCCAGAATACATTTTGCACAAAGAAATCCTTATCTCCATATTGAACGGATACAATTGTTGTTTGTACCATTTGCATGTCAATTTCTTCCGCAATCCGCTGAACCCACTGAATTACACCTGCAACATGATTTCCCTCTTTATAATCATACAGCAAAGCAAAATCACGCCACATTTGCTTGTTGGCATCGTGTCTTCTCGGCACGTAGGAATCCTTTTCTTTTTTCGGTGTTCTCCATACAGTCATAGGCTCCATGAATGCATTTTCCTTCTGGAAAAAATCTCCGCCAATCAGATAATAACGGATCACTGTATCATTTTCACGTTCCAAGAAAACACGTCTTGACTGTAGTGTATAAAGTTCTGCAAGATTATCCGGAAACGGGATCTCTGTTCGTTCCTCTCGGCGTACAGTATCGGATTCCCACAGCGGCTTTTCCTTATTTTCCACTTGATCGCCGTTTACCATAACGAGATTCAGCAGCAGCGTTTCAAACAAATTTTTACCGCGGGTAAAAACAATTCCGAGTTTGCCAAGCCAGCCTGCTCCAGGTGACGGAAGCTTTCCGCCGGATTTTTCTTTTCCCTCTTTTGTCGGCTTTGCTGATGTATCATCAAATGCATTCAGATACAGCAGCCATCTTGCCGCCTGTGCATAGGATAGTGCTGTCTTTTCTTCGCCAAAATAAGAGGAAAACAATCGGACCTTATTACCGCTCTCCGAAATCTCACCATTCAATTTGGAAGCACCATACTGCGTGCCGCATGCCAGCCCTGCCACCTGTCCAAAAGGTCTTTCCGGATGAAACAGCCAGAACCGTTCGTGCCATTTTTCCAGATATTCGCGAATCGGTTCCTCCGGAAGCTGACCAAGTTCCCAAAGATCTGTCCACCTCTCAACCGCTTCTTCTTCGTCTTCCAGTTCTGCCGCATTGCCGTCCGCATCGACTCTGGAAAAAACCGTATGCAGCACTGCAAGCATCAGACGAAGAATGACAATATCCTGCGTTGGCAATTCACCGCTTAGCGAGGTATATTGATGTGCGTGAAGAAGTGCGTCTGTCAATGACACTTCATGCACCTGACAGGAATCATCTCTCACGCGTATCCACGGTTCGTCCAGTAAATTGAATTCGATTTCTTTCATGAACACTCCTCCTTAAAGCTTTTAGGCAATACCGCACAAAGATTGTGCGACAGATGCGTCGTCAAATTTTTCGTC
>ERZ1031347.1154-NODE-1154-length-10888-cov-36.075048_pt1 | contig 10888 bp, 8 predicted proteins | sample MGYA00517106_ERZ1031347 | MGnify/ENA primary metagenome ERZ1031347 (study PRJEB33719, sample SAMN04261392) | wastewater metagenome | biome: periurban shantytown; feature: human; material: feces | host: Homo sapiens | place: Peru: Lima | collected 2012-07-19 ...
TAACAATCGAATGTGCTACACCGGGCACGCCACTGTGGGCAAGCCTCGTCGCTCGTCAAAACCAAAGACGATATTGGCGCACTGGACCGCCTGGCCTGCTGCGCCCTTGCACAGATTGTCGATGGCGCCCGTAGCCACCAGAACGCCCGCGCGCTTGTTGAGCGCGAGGCCGATCTGAGCGGCGTTGGTGCCGACGACCGAAGCCGTCTTGGGCTGCTGGCCGGCATCGAGTACGCGCACGAAGGTTCGACCGGCGTAGAACTGCTTGTAATGGTCGACGACGTCCTCAAGGGTCAAGGCATCGATAGCCTGCGGTGTAAGCGGCATCGTCACCGTAGAGAGCAGACCGCGCTTGAGCGGTGCCAGATGCGGAGTGAAGACGATGCGATCGGTCAGGCCCAAGATCTGCTCGATTTCGGGCGTGTGACGATGCTTGCCCACGCCATAGGCCTCTAGGTTTTCGTCGGCACTGCAAAAATGCGTGCGGGCGTTGCAGGACTTGCCGGCGCCCGTCACACCGCTGATGGCATCGACGATTACGGGGCCGCTCTGGGCAACCCAGCCGGCGCGCACAGCAGGCGCGGCGGCAAGGCTCGTTGCGGTGGGATAGCAGCCGGCGCAGGCGACCAGCACGGGCTTGCCGTCGGCATGTTCGGATGCAGCGGTCTCCAGGTCCTTGCAGAACAGCTCGGGAAGGCCGAAGGCACGGGTCTTGAGCAGCTCGGGGCTCGTGTGCTCGGCGGCATACCAAGCCTCAAAGGTGACCGGGTCGCTCAGACGGTAGTCAGCCGAAAGGTCAAAGCAGGAGACTCCCGCGGCAAGCAGGGCGGGCACTTGCGCCATGGCGGCCGTGTGCGGCACGGTCAAAAAGACAGCATCGCAGAATTTGAGCACGGGAGCGTCGTGCGTCGTGAAGACAAGATCGCTTACGCCGGCAAAGCTCGGGTAGACCGCAGACAGCGGCTGACCGGCATCGGCGTTGGACGTAATGGCAGCAAGTTCAAACTCGGGATGACCGAGGACGAGGCGAATGAGCTCGGCGCCGGCATATCCAGCCGCACCGACGATTCCAACCTTTAAAGACATATCAGACTCCTTGTCTGCAGTTATGCACCAATGCGCATCACGCAGCCGTCGTTATGAAGTGGGTTGAAACTTTAGCACCAAAAGATGCATATATACGCAAATCTTTTGCATATTCATGCATTGAAACATTCCCGACACATTCGCTCGAAGGAATTGACAAATAAATGCGGGCCTCACATTGCCTGGTGCGCCTTGCGGTGACGCTGCAATGTGGGGCCCGCTACATGCGAGAGTTTGAATTGTCGAGATTTGCTGGGATACACGTCTAGAGCTCGACCGGTACCCATTCGTCGTGATTGCAGATAAAGGCCTCGGGGTCCTCCACACTAAAGAAGACAAGCGTGGGGTCGTTCGGTCCCTCGTAATGCTCGCCCAGGCGCTCCAGATGCTTCCATCCGGCCTCACGCATATCGCCCGCCGCCAGGTCATCCAAGCCGGCACGCCCGCGCAAGATGAGCCAGCCATGCCCCGGCCACCAGCTCGTGGCCTCAAAGCGCTGATTTTCCAGCAGCTCCTGCCACACGTCTTTGGTGCGCGCCGTCACAAACCACAGCTTGCTGTCCTGGATCTGCGCAAACGAAAACGGGCGAACATGCGGCTGTCCGTCAACGCTCGTCGCCAAATACCATGCCGGCACCGACGTCAGATACTCCAACACCGTATTCAATCCGTCCATGTGTCCTCCTGGCACTAGTCTTTTTGGGTCGGGGCTGTTTTAGCTGCCCTAGGGTTAAAGCTCCAGGCGCTCCTCGCTGCCGTCGATATCACAGAAGCGGGCGGCGATATTGCGCACCGAGAAAAACGCAAGGCGACCGTCGTTGGCGTTCTCGTGGTCTTCGCCGATGCCCACCATGTGCTTAAAGCCGGCTTGGCGCACCCGGTCGCTCACGACCGCGTCGTCCTCGAGCGCGGCCTCGCCGGTCAGCACAATCCAACACTCCCCCGGTTTCCAACCCGAAACCTCAAACTTGGGGTTCGCGCTGAGCTCGGCCCACACGTCCTTATCGCGCGAGGTGCAAAACCACAGCTTGCCATCATCGACCATGGCAAACGAGAACGGCCTCACGCGCGGCTGATGTCCGTCCGTCACGTCGATCGTGGCGAGATACCACGCCGGAATACGCCTAAGATACGAACAGGCGAGCTCGAGCTGCGCCGTGCGGTCGTTGTCGGTCATAGGGACCCCTTTCCTGCGCTCAAATCGCGCCTAAACAAGTTGAAGATTGATGACGATGACGCAGATGAGCAGCAACGCCGTCACCACCGCCGCCAACGCATCGCCGCGGCCAAATGCAAGCGCATGCAGACGCGTGCGTCCCTGCTCGCCATGATAGCAACGGGCATCCATGGCGGCAGACAACGTCTCGGCATGACGGAACACACCCGTGAACAGCGGAATCGCCACACTGCCAAGCATACGAACGCCGCCGAGCGGGCCTCCCGTCACGCGCGCACCGCGGCTTGTCTGCGCATCGGCCGTCTGCTTCATCTCGGTGGCAAACTGCGGCATAAAGCGCAGCGCGATGCCCATGATCATGCCGAGCTCGTGCGCAGGAAGTCCCACACGCGCAAACGGCGCGAGCAGGCGCTCGAAGCCCGCGGTGAGGTCGAGCGTCGGTGTGGTGAGCGTGATAGCGCTCATACCGGCCATCATCAAGGTCAGGCGGCACGCCATAAAGGCAGCGGAATGCAGCGAGCCCTCGCTTATCTGCAAAAAGCCGAGCTGCCACAGGATGCGCCCGCTCTGGTCGGAAAACAGGTTGAGCACCGCGACCACCGCGACGATCGCCAGCAGCGGCGCCATCGATGGCAGGACGCGACGAGCCGGCACCCGAGACACGGTATAGATCAGGACAACGAAGATTGCGACCGGGACCAGTCCGCGGAAGCTACTGACCGTGAGCGTCGTGATCAGAAACACAAAGCCCAAGAGCAACTTAGTTCGCGGGTCCAGGCGGTGAATTGCACTATCGCCGGGATAGTAGCTGCCAAACGAAAACGCCTCCATTAGCAGCCTTCCTCTCGCGCGATCGTCTTGGATTTAGCAATGTCCGCGACGTTAGAAGGACCGTCCGAGCGAACGATCAGCAGGTCCACCAACTCGTCTGCCAGCGACTCAACCGTATAGAGGCCGTCAAAGCGCAGCGGCACGCCTGCCTTCGCAAGCGCCAGCGCCATGCGCTGGGCAGCGGGAACACCCAAGCCGATCGACTTGAGCTCATCGGCATGCGCAAACACCTGAGCGGGCGTGCCCTCGGCAAACACCGTGCCCTCGTTCATCACGACAATACGGTCGCAGCAATTGGCAAGGTCATCCATACTGTGTGAGACCATGACGACGGTCAGGCCCCCATGGTGAAGTCGATCGATGAGCTCCAGGAAATCACTGCGCGCCGCCGGATCGAGCCCCGCCATGGGCTCATCGAGTACCAGGACCTCGGGCTCCATGGCAAGCACGCCGGCAAACGCCACGCGCCGCTGCTGCCCGCCCGAAAGCTCAAAGGGGCTCTTGTCGCCCACCGTGGCCAGGTCGAGGCCCACGCGCGCGAGCGATGACTCAACGCGGCGGGCAACCTCGGCCTGCGACAAGCCAAGGTTATGCGGACCAAATGCCACGTCCTGTGCCACGGTCTCGGCAAACAGCTGACGCTCTGGATACTGAAACACCACGCCGACCTTTGCCTTAACCGCGGCGGCGTCTTTCTTGCTTGATAGGTCGAGCCCCAGCGCGTAAACGCTCCCCTCCTGCGGGCGGATTAATCCGTTGAGGTGCTGGACCAGTGTGGATTTACCCGAACCGGTATGGCCTGCTAGCCCCAGGAACTCGCCGCGGCGCACCGTCAAAGACACGTCGCGCAGTGCCCACGGACTGCTGGGGTCGTTGCCCCAGAGAGCCTGTTTGTTCGATGCGCCCTCGACGGCTGAGCGCTTGTGCCAACGGCGACGCTCGCGGGCGCTCAGCGAATAGCTATACGAAAGGTGCGAAATCTCGATGACAGGCTCCAGCGCGTCTGCGCCATCGATTGCAGAGGAGACGCTGTCGGGAATGCGATGATCGGATGCGAAAGGCCGCCCGGCGATGCCTGTCCTACTCCGCTCGGCATAAGCCTGCACTATATCGGCGACCATATCCGCCTCGCGCACCTGTGCGCAAATGGGCACGCCCTTCGCGCGAAGCGCCCTGCCAAAACAGCACGATGCCGGTATATCCAGGTTCAGCCGCGCGAGTTCGTCCGCCCGCGTCAGAATCTCCTCGGGCGTGCCCAACATGGCAACGCGGCCCGCTTGGAAGACAGCAACGCGATCGGCCTCAGCGGCCTCTTCCATAAAGTGCGTAATCATCACGATGGTCATTCCGCGTTCGTGCAGCGCGTGACAGGCCTTCATAAGGCCCTTGCGCCCGCGCGGATCGAGCATCGAGGAGGCCTCATCCAAGATGAGCACGCGCGGCTCCATGGCGAGCACGCCGGCAAGCGCCACGCGCTGCTTTTGTCCGCCCGAGAGAGCGTGGGTCTCGTGGCGCTCAAAGCCCACCAGACCCACGGCCTTCAGCGCCTCGCGCACGCGCTGCGCGATCTGGGCCGATTCAGCCCCTAAGTTCTCGGGACCAAACGCGACATCGTCCTCGACAAGCGTCGCCACAAGCTGGTCGTCGGGATTCTGGAACACCATGCCCGCAGTCGAGCGGATGTCGTAGACCAGCTCGGGATCGGACGCGTCCATGCCGTTGACGCGCACCGTTCCCGCATCGGGCTGCAGCAGCGCGTTCAAATGCTTGGCAAACGTCGACTTGCCCGACCCGTTTCCGCCGAGGATGCAGAAAAACTCGCCATCCTCGATGTTCAGATCGATGCCGTCGAGTGCCGGTGCGGCACCGTCATAGCTAAAGGAAACGCCCCGACACTCAATCATGCGCGGCCTTTGACCTGGTCCTTCTTGGGCGTGATGAGATTAGAGACCGCCTTGTACACCGCCAGCGTCAACACCGAGTTGAGCACGGTCTTGATGAGGTTAAACGGCAGCACGGCAGGAATCATGAGCGGGGCAATCACATCGACCGAGCCATACCAGAACCAAACGCCAATGGTCAGATTCGCAACCATAGAAAGCACCGTAGCGGCAATAACGCCCAGTGCCAGGCCAATCACGGCACCCTTGTAGGTGTGCATCTTCTGGTAAACGATAGCCGCAGGCAGAATATAGCCCAGCGTGGCAACCAAGTTCATAAGCGCACCGACCCAATCGCCCGTGGTAAGCGCATGGATAACGATCGCCATAGCGGCAACGGCAGTGCCGGCACCAGGGCCATACGCAAATCCGCACACCATCGCCGGCACCAGCGACGGGTCATACGTCAAAAACGGCGCCGAGGGAAGGATGGGCAGCTGCACATACATAAACAGCGCTCCCAAGGCGCACATCAACGCCATGGTAACGAGCTGTTTGGTGCTCCACCTATTCGTGTTCTCAAAATGGATATGCTGCGACTGTTCAGACATAAGATCACCTGCCTCTTTCATCCGGACTCTAACCGTTGGTACTGGGATCTCACCAGTTCAGCCGGCATGCGAACCAACGCACACACGGGTCGCGGACTCATCGGCTCGGTCACAGACATCTCGCCTGCGCCACGGCGTCCCTTTGACACCGCCCGATTTACCGCCAGTGGGGAATTCCACCCCGCCCTGAAACAGCAATTGCAAGTGTAGCACCAGCAGGCTTTCGCGCAAGTATGCCAAGGGTAATTTATGGCGGGGACCAGTTGCCGCAACAACCACATTCCCCACCCATCCCAAAGTAACGCGCCTTTCGCGGCAAAGCCGCGAAACAGCGACCGGGACACGTATCCCCCACAACCACGTCCTTCTCCGCCCGCCGACCCCAAGGCCGTAAACGCAGGGGATCCGGGGGCGTGACGGGGGCTTCTCTCCGGAACATTTCCGCAGGACGCAAAGAGGCTCCGCAGCGCGAAGCGCGATGCGGAGCCTCTTTGCATGTCCGAGGACGTTCCGGAGAGAAACCCCCGTCACGCCCCCGGATCCCCGGTGGGAGTTCTAGACCTTGTCGGCCTTAGTACATACCGCCGCCCTGCTGACCAGCGGTGGCAGCAGCGATAGCATCCTCAAGCTGAGTGTTCTTGGGCACATCGGAGACGGTGGCCTCGGTGATGAGGATCAGGCTGGCGACAGAAGCAGCGTTCTGCAGGGTGACGCGGCTGACCTTGACGGGGTCGAGGACGCCCATCTCGATCATGTCGCCCCACTCGCCGTTGGCAGAGTTGAGACCCTGGCCGGCGGGCAGCTCGGCAACCTTGTCGACCACGACAGCGCCCTCAAAGCCAGCGTTCTTGGCGATGGTAGCGACCGGAGCGGTCAGAGCCTTCTTGACGATGTCGACGCCGATCTTCTCCTCGGGGTCGTCGATCTCGACAGCATCGAGCGCAGGAGCAGCGTCCATGAAGGCGACGCCGCCGCCGGCGACGATGCCCTCCTCGACAGCAGCGCGGGTAGCCTGCAGGGCATCCTCGACGCGGTGCTTGATCTCCTTGAGCTCGGACTCGGTAGCAGCGCCGACCTTGATGACGGCAACGCCACCGGAGAGCTTGGCCAGGCGCTCCTGGAGCTTCTCACGGTCGAAGTCAGAGGTGGTGTTCTCCATCTCGCCCTTGATCTGAGCGATGCGAGCGTCGATGGCCTCCTTGGAGCCAGCGCCGCCGACGACGACGGTGTTGTCCTTGGAGATGGTGACGGACTTAGCAGTACCGAGCATATCGGCGGTGATGTCAGCGACCTTCACGCCCAGCTCGTCCAGGGCAGCCTGGCCACCGGTGAGGACGGCGATGTCCTCGAGGATGCGCTTGCGGCGATCGCCGTAGCCCGGGGCCTTGACGGCGCAGACGTTGAGAGCGCCACGAATCTTGTTGAGGACCAGGGTCGGCAGAGCCTCGCCGTCGATGTCCTCAGCGATGATGAGCAGGCCACGGCCGGCGCGCTGGACAGCCTCGAGAACAGGCATGATGTCCTGAACGCTGGAAATCTTCTGGTCGGTGATGAGGATGTACGGATCCTTCATCACGGCCTCCATGCGGTCGTTATCCGTGACGAAGTAAGCGGAGACATAGCCCTTGTCGAACTGCATGCCCTCGACGGTGTCGATGGTGATGTCAAACGTCTGGGAATCCTCGACGGTGATGACGCCGTCCTTTCCCACGACCTCCATGGCCTCGGCGATCTTCTCGCCAACCTCGGGGTCACCAGCGGAGATGGTGCCGACGGAAGCAATCTGCTCCTTGGTCTCGACCGGCTTGGCCTGCTTCTTCATCTCGGCGACGGCGGCATTTACAGCCTTGTCGATGCCGCGACGGATGGCCAGCGGGTTGGCGCCGGCGGCGACGTTGCGCAGACCGTCGTTGACGATAGCCTGAGCGAGCAGGGTTGCGGTGGTGGTGCCGTCACCCACGGTGTCGTTGGTCTTGGTGGCGACCTCCTTCACCAGCTGGGCACCCATGTTCTCGATGTTGTCCTCGAGCTCGATCTCCTTGGCGACGGAAACGCCGTCGTTGGTGATGGTCGGAGCACCGAACGTGCGCTGCAGAGCGACGTAGCGGCCCTTGGGGCCCATGGTGACGGTAACGGCGTCGGCCAGAGTGTTGACGCCCTTGGCGAGCTTGGCGCGGGCATCGGTGTTGAACGTAATGTTCTTTGCCATGGTAGGTAATCCTCCAAAAGAAATGTGACTCGCGTCGCCGCTTCCGAGTCCTATGCGGCGGACGCGTTCAAAGACGAATCAGAGATTCTGACGAGACTAGGCCTCGACGACGGCGTAGATGTCGTCGGCGCGCATGAGCAGATACTTCTCGCCGTCGACCTTGACCTCGTTGCCACCGAACTTACCGTAGATGACAACGTCGCCGACCTGAACGTCCATGGGGATGCGCTCGCCCTTGTCGTTGACCTTACCGGCGCCAACGGCAACGATGGTGCCGCGCTGCGGCTTCTCCTGAGCGTTGCTGGCGATGTACAGACCAGAAGCGGTCTTCTGCTCGGCCTCGTCGGGCTTGACCAGGACGCGATCTGCAAGCGGCTTCAAAGACGACATGCTTGTTTCCTCCTTTGTGGGCCGCACGGTCATGCCGCGCGGATTAACCCTTTTTGTTTGCGTACGCGTTGAATGGTACCCACGAATGACGGGTTATACAACACGGAGTCAAAAAATCTTATTTTTTGGCACTTAGATTTTCTGAATGCCGGGGGATAACTTGTGCGCAGCTCCCGTGTGGCGCCGGAGGGGCGGGATATAAGGTTTCCTGCTCGGGCAGTCCTGCTCGCACGAAGGCCACATTAAGTGGCCTTCGGCTCGTGCGGAACTCGCGATAAACCTTATGCCCCGCCCCTCCGGAGCCACACGGGAGCCAGGTTAACTAATTCGGTCCCGGCATTCAGAAAAGTCAGTGCAGCAAAATGGCGATGCAGATGGCATACACAAGATGGGGGCACATTGTTGGGACGCACTCTTTTAAGTTGCGGTGGAATAGTTCCTGTTTGGGCTTGAAGGCCGATTTTAGGGACTATTTCACCGCAACTGAGGGGTGGGATGTGGGGTTAACGCTCGTAGATGAGGTTACCGGCTAGGTAGGTGGCCTGAACCTTAGTGATTTGCAGCTCCTGGGGGTCGATGGTGAGCGGGTTTTGGTCCAGGACTACAAGGTCGGCATACTTTCCGGGCTCCAAACTGCCGAGGTTTTGCTCGTCGCCCGCTGCATAGGCACTGCCCAGAGTGTAGTTACGCAGGGCCGTTGCTGCATCGATGCGCTCGCTCGGCAACCAGCCGCCCTCGGGCCAGTGGCTTTTGGGGTCCTGGCGCGTGATAGCCGTGTAGAGCACGTTCATGCTGGTAACAGCTGTGATGGGGCTGTCGGTACCGAAGGCTTGGCGAATGCCGCGCTGCTTATAGGTTGCGAACGGCCACATGATGCGGCTGCGCTCCAGGCCCAAATCGCGCTCCGGACCACCCGGGTCGAGCGTGATATGGCAGGGCTGGCTCGAAGCGACCACGTTGAGCTTGCGCAGGCGGTCGATGTCCTCGGGCAGAAGGTTCTCCAGGTGCTCGAGCGTGTTATGGCCGTGCTGGGGCAGGCCGTACAGGTCGGCGGCCTCCTCGAAGATATCCAGCGCGGCATGAATCGCACCGTCACCGATGACGTGGATGCGCACGGTGTGACCGCGCTCCGCGGACGCCAGAACCAGTTTGCGCATGCGCTCAGCCGGGACCGTCAGACGGCCGTGGTCGCCCGGGAAGCGCGGATTGGTATAGGGCTCGGTGAGATATGCCGTGTGTTCGCTCGACACGCCGTCGAAGAACTGCTTAAAGCCCGGCGCCGAAAGCAGCGCGTTGTTCGCGTAACGTACCTGCAGCTCTTCTAGACGCGACTGGTCATCCAGCAGCGTGGGGAACAGATGGGCTCGGATGCCCAACTTGCCGGCTGCCTGCAGTTTGTCGTAGACGTCGTCGCGGATAAAATCGCAGCCCGGCATGGGCATGAGCGACATATCGCATATCGAGGTGATGCCCTGCTCGGCCATACGCTTCATCTGGTCGGCGTAAGCGCTCGCGATGCGGTCCTCGCCCAGCCACTCCAGGCAGCGCGGCAGCAGCTGCATAGCAGCTGCCTCGTGGGCGATACCCGTAAGCTCACCGTTTGAGTCTTTGTCGTAACTGCCACCCGCCGGAGGCTCGCTGTCGCGCGTCACGCCGAGGGCTTCGAGCGCGCGGCTGTTGAGCCACAGTGTGTGTCCGTCACCCGAATACATAACGCAGGGACGATCGGGGAAGGCAGCGTCGAGGGAGGCCTTAGTAGGGTGCTCGGGCGGATCCCAGCGGTAATCGCGCCAGCCCTGGGTCACGACCCAGGCGTCATCGGGCAAGCCCTGGGAAAACTCGAGTGCATGCTGCACCAATGCCGCCTCGGACGTGCCCATATCCATGAGCATGTAGGGCGAGGATCCGACCGAGGTATGGAAGAAGTGCAGGTGCGCATCGTGGAAACCGGGGCAGATGAATTGCTCGCCGTAGTCGACAACCGGCGTAGCCGCAGGGGCGGCGGCAATCACGTCATCGGGCTTGCCGACCGCGACGATGCGATCGCCCGCGATGGCAATCGCCAGCTCACGGGCGGTATCGATACCATCCTGGGCGGTAAAGACGTTCTTGGAGCGGATAATCCGATCGATATGCTGCATGGGCATCCCCATCTCTGGCAGGTAATTCAACACCCCCGAGTGTACTCCCCCGCCCTTGCAACAAAACCCCAAGCGGCAAACGGCAACTTTACCAGCCCTAGCGGCAGGTGGCATACTGGAGAGAGCCTGTACGATTTTGCGATCAACCCAGCAAGGAGCAAATCGACTATGACGAAGACCAAGGCACAGCAGATTATGGCGGCAACCGAGGTTCGCGCGGCAGATGACGTCACCGCGGCCATTCAGGATATCGCCGCCGAGTTTGAGCCCTACATCATCAAGCAGCGCCGTCACTTCCATAAGCACCCGGAGCTGAGCCTTGCCGAGGAGCGAACGACTTCCGACATCGCCAACCAGCTCGACGCCATGAATATCCCCTACGAGCGCCCGCTCCAGACGGGCCTGGTGGCGACGCTTCGCGGTACCGCGCCCGATGCCTACCGCGAGGACGGCACGCCGCGCCGCCGCATCCTGCTGCGCGCCGACATCGACGCCCTGCCTGTCACCGAGCAGACCGGCGAGGAGTTCGCCAGCGTCAACGAGGGCTGCATGCACGCCTGCGG
>ERZ1031347.1158-NODE-1158-length-10872-cov-8.538134_pt1 | contig 10872 bp, 9 predicted proteins | sample MGYA00517106_ERZ1031347 | MGnify/ENA primary metagenome ERZ1031347 (study PRJEB33719, sample SAMN04261392) | wastewater metagenome | biome: periurban shantytown; feature: human; material: feces | host: Homo sapiens | place: Peru: Lima | collected 2012-07-19 ...
AGGGCAATGTGCTCTACGATTCCTTCCAGAAGATCCTGGAGGCCGGGGAGTCTTTCGGCAATCTGCCAAAGCTTGACCATCCGAAGATCCAGGTCGAGTACGTCAGCGCCAACCCGACGGGCCTGCTGCACGTCGGCCACGGCCGCGGCGCGGCTGCCGGCTCTGCTCTCGTCAACCTGCTGCGCGCAGCGGGCTATCCGGTCGAGAGCGAGTACTACATCAACGATGCCGGCAACCAGATGAACAACCTCGCGCGCTCCGTCAATGCGCGCTACCTCGAGCTGCTCGGCCAGGAGGTCACGTTCCCGGAGGACGGCTACCACGGCCAGGACATCATCGACACGGCGCAGCGCATCATCGACCGCGACGGCGACAAGTACCTCGCGCTCAGTGAGGAAGAGCGCCTCGATATCTTCAAGGACCTCGCCTACCACGAGAAGCTGGCCATCCTCAAGGAGGACCTCGAGCGCTTCCACGTGACGTTCGACAAGTGGTTCAGCGAGCGCACGCTCCACCCGGATGCGGTGCGCAAGGTCGTCGAGATCCTCAAGGAGAAGGGCGACATCTACGAGAAGGACGGTGCCCTCTGGCTCAAGTCGACGGCGTACGGCGACGACAAGGACCGCGTCGTCATCCGCGACAACGGCGTGCCGACGTACCTCGCGGCCGACATCGCCTACCACCACAACAAGTACGAGCGCGGCTTTGACCGCCTCATCAACATCTGGGGCGCCGACCATCACGGCTACGTCTGCCGCGTCAAGGCTGCCATGCAGGCACTCGGCCACGACCCGGAGAAGCTCACCGTGCTGCTCTTGCAGATGGTCAGCCTCTACCGCGGCGGCGAGCTCGTCAAGATGAGCAAGCGCACGGGCCAGAGCGTCACGCTGAATGAGCTCATGGAAGAAGTCGGCACAGATGCCGCACGCTATTTCTTCCTCATGCGCTCGCTCGACAGCCAGCTCGACTTTGACCTCGACCTCGCCAAGAAGAAGTCGAACGACAACCCGGTCTACTACATCCAGTATGCGCACGCCCGCATCTGCAGCATCTTCCGCCAGGCGCAGGAGACAAAGCTCGCGCTCGGCAAGGCACCGAAGCTCGACCTCCTGACGGATGAGAGTGAAGTCGCTCTGATCAAGAAAATCGAGGAGTACCCGGAAGAGGTCAAGAAGGCTGCTGACGACTACGCGCCGCAGCGCATCGCGCGCTACAGCTACGACCTTGCGGCGTTGTTCCACAGCTTCTACAACAAGTGCCGCATCATGGGCGTCGACCACGACCTCGCGGAGGCGCGCCTCGCGCTCGTCACGGTCACGGCGCATGTCATCCGCCACAGCCTCGGCATCCTTGGCGTATCGGCACCGGAACACATGTGAGTTTGGATTGATTACGCATTTTGCGAAGGGAGATATAGAAATGGATTTTCTGAAAAGCTCGGAAGTTGATGTAGCGTACTACATCTTGACGCAGTCGGGGGAGAAGATGTACTACAAAGATCTCGTCCTCGACGTTATCGAGAAGACGCACAAGCCGGTGCAGTCGCTGTCGGCTGCCATCTCGGAAGTCTACACGCTCATCAACATGGACAGCCGCTTCCACTATGAAGGTGAAGGCCAGTGGGGGCTGACGGAATGGAATCCGCCAGAGGTCAAGCGCTCCCATTCCAGCCGCTCGACGTCTGGCTCGAGCAAGGCCGCAGCCAAGGCCAGCAGCAACCGCAAGAAGAAACTCGAGAGCATCCAGGAATAATCGATGGATTGACATCCCCATGCGATTCGGGGTAGAATAGTCAACATGTGTTTCAAAGAACAAGCAGGAGGCAGTTCCATGGCAAAGTATATTTTCGTTACCGGTGGCGTTGTTTCTTCCCTGGGCAAGGGCATCACGGCCGCATCGCTCGGCCGTCTCCTCAAGAGCCGGGGAATCAAGGTCACGATCCAGAAATTCGATCCGTATATCAACATCGATCCGGGCACGATGAGTCCTTACCAGCACGGTGAGGTCTTTGTCACGGATGACGGTGCGGAGACGGATCTCGATCTCGGCCACTACGAGCGCTTCATCGACATCAACCTGACGAAGAACTCCAACATCACGACGGGCAAGGTCTATTGGTCGGTCCTCAACAAGGAACGCAAGGGCGAGTATCTCGGCTCGACCGTTCAGGTCATCCCGCACATCACGAACGAGATCAAGCAGAAGGTCTACGACGTGGCAAAGGCTGACGGCGCTGATGTTGTCATCACGGAGATCGGCGGCACGGTCGGCGATATCGAGAGCCAGCCGTTCCTCGAAGCCATCCGCCAGGTCAAGAAGGAAGTCGGCCCGAATGATACGCTCTACATCCATGTCACGCTCCTGCCGTACATCTCGGCAGCCGGTGAGCTCAAGACGAAGCCGACGCAGCACAGCGTCAAGGAGCTGCGCGCCATCGGCATCCAGCCGGACATCCTCGTCTGCCGCACGGAGAAGACGATCTCCAAGGAGATGAAGGACAAGATTGCCATGTTCTGCGACGTGCAGCCGGAAGCTGTCATCGAGAACCGCACCGCGTCGACAATCTACGAAGTCCCGCTGATGATGCAGAGGGAAGGCCTCGACAAGATCGCGCTCAAGAAGCTCAATATGGACTACGGTCCGGCAGACATGAGCGAGTGGGAGAAGATGGTCTATAAGATCAACCACCCGCAGAAGCGCGTCAAGATCGCCGTCGTCGGCAAGTATGTCGAGCTGCCGGACGCCTACATCTCCGTGACGGAGGCCCTGCATCACGGCGGCATTGCCAATGATGCGCAGGTCAAGATCAACTGGGTCAACGCAGAGGAAATCGAAGAGAATCCGGATATGGACCTCGATGAAGTCTTCGTGGGCTGCAAGGGCATCCTCGTGCCGGGTGGCTTCGGCAGCCGCGGCGTCGAGGGCAAGATCAAGGCCATCCAGTACGCGCGCGAGCACAAGATCCCGTTCCTCGGCCTCTGCCTCGGCATGCAGTGCGCCGTCATCGAGTTTGCTCGCCATGTCTGCGGCATGGAGGATGCGCATTCGACGGAGTTCGATCCGGAGACGACGCATCCTGTCATCTCGCTGATGGAATCGCAGCAGGGTATCGAGAAGAAAGGCGGCACGATGCGCCTCGGTTCATATCCCTGCACGCTCGCCAATGGCACGCATGCTAAAGAGGCATATGGCACGAACCTCATCCATGAGCGCCATCGCCACCGCTTCGAGTTCAACAATGAGTTCCGCGGCGCCCTGCAGGAGAAGGGACTGGTCATCGCCGGCACGCTGCCGGATGACAGCCTCGTCGAGATGATCGAGGTCAAGGATCACCCGTGGTTCGTCGCCACGCAGGCACATCCGGAGCTCAAGTCGCGCCCGAACAACCCGCATCCGCTGTTCCGCGACTTCCTCAAGGCCGCTCTTGCTCAGTAAAACAGCATGACGATAGAGAAGACCCGCATTGCCGGGTCTTTTTGACGTGAATCGCATGGAATGGCATGATGCACCGAATGACATGAAGGATGATTGTATGAATGCATTATTTACCGCGATGCTGCAGGACGGAGCCCTGCAGCGCCTGCGGGAGAACACGCAGGGCGAGCCGCGCGAAGCCCTGATCTACGGGCTCGGCGGCTCACAGAAGCACGCCACTGTCGCTGCCTGCTACGCTTCAATGCCGCAGATGATGGCTATCATCTGCCACTCGTCGGAGACGCTCTCCGATTGGAAGGAGGACCTCAGGCTGCTGTTGCCAGAAGTCCCCATCGTCGAACTGCCGGAGGTCGATACGTTTGACGTCAAGGCGGCGGCCAAGAGCCAGGAGCGGGCCGCCAGGCGCATGGAGGTGCTCGGCCGCCTCGTGCGCGGCGAGCATGTCATCGTGCTCGCGCGCACGGAAGCAGCCGTGCAGAAGGGCATGGGCCGCAATGAATTCATGCGGCTCTCGCTCTCGCTGCGCATGGGCGACGTCCTGCCGCGCGAGGACCTCTTGGAGCGCCTCGTCGACCTTGGCTACGAGCACGCGGAGGAGGTCGAGCGCGTCGGACAGTTCAGCGTGCGCGGCGGCATCGTCGACATCTTTGCCATCAATGCGGCTGAGCCGGTGCGCGTCGAGTACTTCGACGACGAGATCGACTCGCTGCGTGAATTCGACCTCGACTCGAAGCGCTCGACCAAGAACATCGGCGCGGCGATCATCATGCCGCTGGCACAGACGGACGATTCGGGCCGGCCGGAACTCTTCCTCTCGTACCTCGAGGGGAAGGGGACTGTCCTCTTCGATGAGCCGACGCGCGTCCGCGACACGATCCGCACGATGGTGCGCGAGAACCCGGACATCAAGGGCAAGATCTTCAGTTGGGAGGAACTCTTGGAAGCCGCGCGCGTCAACCGCGTCGTCTACCTGGCACTCCTCTTGCAGCAGGTGCCGGGCGCTGTGCCCGTTGAGACGATTGGCGTGACGGCAACGACGATGACGCCGTTCCGCCGCCAGATGGACCTCTTGGAGAACGAGGCCAATCGCTGGCTCGCGCAGAAGCAGCGCGTGCTCGTGCTGCTCGGCGATAGGGAGAAGGCGAACAGCCTGCGTGAGTTCTTCGCGCACCGCCGCATCCCGTCTCTCATCGAGGGCGCAGCAGAGCCTCTCCATGACAATGCCATCAACATCCGCCGCGGGGCCCTGCTCACGGGCTTCGAGATGGCGTCCGCGCGCCTCGTCGTCGTGACGGAGAAGGACATCTTCGGCCGCCACAAGCGCCACACGGCTGTCCGCAAGCACAGCGACTACGGCGAGAAGATCTCGCATTTCCGCGACATCAAGCCGGGTGACTACGTCGTGCACGAGAGCCACGGTATCGGCAAGTACCTCGGCGTCGAGACGCTCGATGTCGGCGGCATCCACAAGGACTACCTGCACATCCAGTACGCGGGCGACGACAAGCTCTTTGTGCCGACGGACCAGGTCGGCCTCTTGCAGAAGTATATCGGCTCGGAGGGCGATGTGCCGCGCCTGCACCGCATGGGCGGCACGGAGTGGGTCAAGGCCAAGGCGCGCGCCAAGAAGTCGGTCGAGGACATCGCGCAGAAGCTCATCGAGATCTACGCGAAGCGCAAGGAGGCCAAAGGCCATGCCTTCCCGCCGGACGATGTGAGCCAGCGCGAGTTCGAGGACGCATTCCCCTACGAGGAGACGGAAGACCAGCTGCGCGCCATCGCGGAGATCAAGGCGGACATGGAGAAAGAGAAGCCCATGGACCGCTTGCTCTGCGGCGACGTCGGCTTCGGCAAGACGGAAGTCGCCATACGCGCGGCTTATAAGGCGGCCATGGACGGCAAGCAGGTGGCCGTGCTCGTGCCGACGACCGTCCTCGCGCAGCAGCATTACCAGACGTTTACGACGCGCTTCAACGGCTTTGCGCCGGTCATCGATGTCATCTGCCGCTTCCGCACGGCGAAGCAGCAGAAGGAGACCATCGAGAAGGTGCGCCTCGGCCAGGTGGACATCCTCATCGGCACGCATGCCATTCTCAACCAGAACAAGGTCAAGTGGAAGGACCTTGGTCTCTTGATCGTTGACGAGGAACAGCGCTTCGGCGTCAAGCAAAAGGACAAGATTCGCAAGCTCGCCGCCGGCATCGACGTCCTGACGCTCTCGGCAACGCCGATACCGCGCACGCTCCACATGTCGCTCGTCGGCGCGCGCGATATGAGCATCATCGAGACGCCGCCGGCCGAGCGCTTCCCCGTGCAGACGTATGTTGTCGAGAACAACGACATGATCCTCGCGAACGCCATCAAGCGTGAGATGAGGCGCGGCGGGCAGGTCTACTTCATCTACAACCGCGTCGACACCATCGATCGCATGCGCGACCACATCGAATCGCTCGTGCCCGAGGCGCGGATCCAGACGGCACATGGCCAGATGCCCGAGGAACTGCTCGAGCACGTCATGATGGACTTCTACGAGGGCGATTACGACATCCTGCTCGCGACGAGCATCGTCGAGAACGGCCTCGACGTCGCCAATGCCAACACGATCATCGTCTACAACGCCGACCACTTCGGCCTGTCGCAGCTCTATCAGATGCGCGGGCGCGTCGGCCGCTCGCATCACATGGCCTTTGCGTACTTTGTCTATCAGGCGGACAAGATCCTGACGGAGACGGCCGAGAAGCGCCTGCAAGCCATGAAGGAGTTCGCCGAGCTCGGCGCGGGCTTCAAGATAGCCATGCGCGACCTCGAGATACGCGGCGCGGGCAATCTGCTCGGTGCCCAGCAGCACGGTCACATTGCCAGCGTCGGCTTCGAGATGTACTGCAAGCTCCTCGAAGAGGCCGTAGAGCGATTGCAGAGCGGCAAGGCGCCTGAGGAAGCACCGCCGGAGCCTGTCATCGACCTGCAGACGGAAGCCTACATCGATGGCGGCTTCATCACAGACGCCATGCACAAGATCGAGATCTACCAGCGCATCGCGGCCATCCGCAGCAATGAGGAGCTGCGGAGCCTGCTCGATGAGCTCATCGACCGCTTCGGCGACCCGACGAAGCCGGTCATGCACCTCTTGGAGGTCGCGCGCATCAAGAACTACGCGCGCGAACTCGGCATCCGCGCTATCAAGGAATTGCCGCTGGCGCTCGACCTCTACTTCCTGCCGGAGAAGCGCATGCCGGCCAAGGGGATGCTCGCACTTGCCAACCTCTTCGGCAAGCGCATGCGGAGCCTGCCTGAAAAGAACGGGCTGCGCTTTGCGCTCAGTGACCGCTACAAGAAGAACATCACGAATTTCGTCACGCGCGTGCTCATGATCGCTACCGGTGACGATGAGGCGCTCGAGGCAAAGGCAAGGGAAAAGGCCAGCGCCATCAAGAAGAGTCAGAAGGGAAAGGAAAGAGAGACAGAATGAAACAGCCAAAGATCACCGTAGTCGGACTTGGCCCGGGCCGCTTCGGCCTCATCACATTGGAATCCTGGCAGACTATGCAGGCGGCAGAGCATCTCGTACTGCGCACGCGCATCCATCCGACTGTCGCAGAGATTGAGAAGCGCGGCCTGACGTTCTCGTCATACGACGGCTTCTACGAAGAAGCGCCGGATTTTGAGACGCTCTACCGCCATATCGCTGAAGATCTGCTGCGGCGCGCAACTGAGCAGGGCGACCTCGTCTACGCCGTGCCCGGTAGCCCGCTCGTCGCCGAGCGCACCGTCGTGCTGCTGCGCGAACTCGCGAAGGAGACGGATACCGCAGTCGACATCCTGCCCGGCATGAGCTTTGTCGAGGTCATGTACACGCGCCTCGGCATCGACCCCATTGAGGGCCTGACGATCCTTGATGCAGAGGATGTCAGCACGCTCAAGGAGCGCCCGGCCCAGTCGCTCGTCATCACGCAGGTCTACGATCCCATCATCGCCTCGGACACGAAGCTCATGCTCATGGAGTTCTATCCCGACGAGTACGAGGTCACCTACATCCACAATCTCGCCCTGCCCGACGAATCCATCCGGAAGATTCCGCTCTACGAGCTCGACCGCCAGAAGGATGTCGACCATCTGACGAGTCTCTTTGTGCCAGCACAATGAGCCGAAACGCGCCTGTTCGCGGTTATTTTTCCGAAAACCCTTGATTTTTCAAGGGTTTTCTGCTAAATTTTGATAAGCAGGCAGGATATTCGCGGCAGGCCGCGAATATCTGTCACATAAGCAAAACCATTATTTAAGGAGGCTACAATCGTGAATAAAGCTGAATTGATAGCTAGCGTTGCTGAAAAAGCAGGTCTGACGAAGAAAGACGCAGAGAAGGCTGTGGTCGCTATCTTCGATAGCATCCAGCAGGCTATGGTTGAGGGCGATAAAGTACAGGTGATTGGCTTCGGTACGTTTGAAGTCAAGGAGCGTTCTGCTCGCGCAGGCCGCAACCCGCGCACGAACGAGACGATCCAGATCCCGGCTTCGAAGAATCCGGTGTTCAAGGCTGGCAAGGCCCTGAAAGATGCGGTCAACGCATAATCTGGCTTGTGTACGAGAGGCTGGGTTCCTTCGGGAGCCCGGCTTCTTCTTGTATTGGAGGGATAGGCTTGGATCTCGGTTTATCGTCAAAGGTTGTCCTGCTCACGGGCGGCACTTCCGGCATCGGACTGGAAGCAGCGCGTGAATTCCTGCAGGAAGGTGCCAGTGTCTGCCTGATGGGGCGCTCCGAGGAGCGCGGCCGTGAGGCAGCGGCACGCCTCGCGCAGGAGGCCGGGGCAGAGCGAATCTGCTTCCTGCAGGGGGATGTGAAGAGCGTCGAGGACTGCGGCCGCGTGGTCAAAGGGACGGTGGCGCGCTTTGGCCGCTTAGATGTGCTCGTCAATTCGGCGGGCATCTATCGGGAAGGGGCGCTTGAAGACCTCGGGGAAGAGGAACTCGACGATATCCTCGCCTGCAATGTCAAGGGCGTCTTCCACATGACGAAGGCCGCTCTGCCTGCGCTCAAGGCCGCGCGCGGCGCTGTCGTCAACGTGTCGTCTGACGCAGGTGTCCACGGCAACTACTTCTGTACGGCTTACTGCGCGAGCAAAGGTGCTGTCGTGCTCTTCACGCGCGCGCTCGCACTCGAGGTGGCCGCCTTCGGCGTGCGCGTCAATGCCATCGCACCGGGCGACATCATGACGCCTCTGACAGAGGCGCAGCTCGGTACGGGGGAAAGGCGTGAAGCGAACCTCAGGGAGATGGCTGCTGTCTATCCGCTCGGCCGCATCGGCACGACGCAGGAAGCGGCTTCACTCATCGTCTTCCTCGCCTCGGCGCGCGCGTCTTTCGTGACGGGCGCCATCTACGGGATTGACGGAGGCCTGACTGCCTGATGCATAAGATACTGATACTCACGGCCTCGATTGGTTCGGGGCACATCAAGGCGGCCGAGGCCATCGAGACGGAACTGCGCCGCCTGCTGCCCGATGCCGAGATCACAACGGTCGACTTCATGGCGCGCCGCATCTCGCGCATCCACTGGTTCATGAAGGAATTCTACCTGGCGATGCTGGCCTTCGTGCCGAACCTCTACGACGTTTTCTACAAGCTCTCGGGCGGTTCCTCGGGCGGCACGCTCGTCCAGAACGCCTTTGCCTGGATCATGATGCCGGTCATGAAGCGGCTCGTGCGCCGCTACGAGCCGGATCTCGTGCTCTGCACGCACCCGTTTCCCGAGGGCGCGGCCTCTCTCCTGCGCCGCCGCCAGCGGGAATCATACCGGCTCGCGACAGTCATGACGGACTACTCCCTGCACCAGATCTGGCTCTATCCGGCCGTCGACCGCTACTACATGGCGACGGAGGAGATGCGCATGGGCATGATCAGCCATGGCTTTGCCGTCAACACGCTCGAGGTGCCCGGCATCCCCGTCGCGAGTGTCCTGCAGGAGATGAAGGACAAAGCCACTGTGCGGCGCGCGCTGGCTATACCGGAGGGGCAGCCAGCCGTCCTCTTGATGGGCGGCGGCCTCGGCCTCGGCGGCATCGAGTCGAACCTGCGCGACCTCGAGGAGATCGAAGCGCGCCTAACCATCCTCGTCGTGGCCGGGCGCAATCAACGCCTGATGGAGCGCGTGCAGGACATGGCGGACGCCTCGCATCATCAGGTGCTCGTCTGGGGTTACACGGATCAGGTACACTTCCTCATGCGGGCGGCTGACCTCTTGATCACGAAGCCTGGGGCGCTGACCATCAGCGAGGCGTTCGTGCTCGGCCTGCCGATGCTGCTGCACGATCCCATCCCGGGGCCTGAGACGGAGAACGCCATCTATGCGACGCGGCACGGGGCGGCTGTCTGGCTCCATCCGCGCGAGGACCTCGCGCGGTCTGTCCGGAAACTCCTGGACGGCGATTCACTCGCTACGATGAGCCGGGCCGCCGTTTCTTGTGCGCGCCCCGATGCCGCGCCGTCCATTGCCGAAGATCTGAAGGATTTGCTGTTGAGAAGGAGTTGATTTCATGAAGCAAAGGATAAAGCAGAGGAAGGGCCTCTTCAACTGGTTTACGATCCTCTTGGTCATCATCATCGGTTATTTTGCCGTGATCCTCGTCAAGCAGCAGATCTACCTGAACCAGGTCAGCGCCGATCAGGCTGCGGCAGAGGAGCGCCTCGCGACGGCAAGGGCTGAGCACGAGCGCCTCGTCAAGGAGAAGGATGACCTCAACCGCCTCGATTACATCGAGAAGATCGCGCGCGAGGAGCTCGGCATGACGCGCAGGGGAGAACTGCCGTACAGCTCAGGGAAATCCGTAGGCTCGCGCTGACTGAAATCGCGTTCTTTCCTTGACACTGCTGAGCGCGCAAGGTTATAATAAAGCGTGTATTTTCCATCACGACTTAAGGAGGAAGAATTAATTTGTCCATTGAAGTTGGCAATGTAGTTGAGGGTGTTGTCACGGGCATCACGAATTTCGGTGCTTTCGTAGAATTGCCGGAAGGCAAGACGGGTCTCATCCATATCTCTGAGGTAGCGGATGTCTATGTCAAGGATGTCCACGATTTCCTCTCCGAACATGACAAGGTGAAGGTTAAGGTATTGAGCATCGATGATCGCGGCAAGATTGCCCTTTCCATCAAGCAGCTTCAGGAGAAGAAGCCAGAAGCACAGGCTCCGGCAGGGAATTCTTCCTTCCGCCCGCAGCGCCAGAGCCGCGGACCGCGGGATTTCCGCCGCGGTGGCCGCTACAGCAATTCCACGGCCTCGTTTGAAGACAAGCTCTCGAAGTTCCAGCAACGCCAGAAACAGCCGCTAACGCTGCCCTGCGCGCCTGACGGACCACAGACGTGCACCCTTTGACCTTTCTCTCAAACCGCAAAGCCCGCTGCCCTCCGGCACTGTTTTCCAGTGCGGAAAGCAGCGGGCTT
>ERZ1031347.1164-NODE-1164-length-10845-cov-14.704171_pt1 | contig 10845 bp, 1 predicted proteins | sample MGYA00517106_ERZ1031347 | MGnify/ENA primary metagenome ERZ1031347 (study PRJEB33719, sample SAMN04261392) | wastewater metagenome | biome: periurban shantytown; feature: human; material: feces | host: Homo sapiens | place: Peru: Lima | collected 2012-07-19 ...
AAGGAGGCATATTATGAAGAAACAATGGAAACGGCTGGCTGCCCTTTCGTCGGCAGTAGTCATGGCGGCGGGAACGCTGCTGTACTTCCCGACCGACACCCTGCAAAATATCTCGTGGGGGATCACGGCGAGTGCGGAGGAAACAGGTGCAGGGACAGAATCAGGATCGCTGACATGGACAGAAGACAACCTGACCTGGACACTCACCGCCGACGGCACAATGACCATCAGCGGCACAGGGGCGATGAAGGATTATGATACTGATGATAGTCCTGCAACCAAGAAGAAAGACAGCGTAAAAGAAGTTGTAATTCAAGAGGGCGTTACAAGCATCGGAGCTTATTCGTTTTTCGATTGCAGAAAATTAGCAAGCATCGAAATTCCGAGTAGTGTCACAAGCATCGGAATTGGTGCGTTTTCCTGGTGCACCGGCTTAAACAGCATCACGATTCCAAATGGTGTCACAAGCATCGGAAATTCTGCGTTTATCAGTTGCACCGGCTTAACTAGCATCACGATTCCAGATAGTGTCAAAAGCATCGGAGATTGTGCGTTTGAGCGTTGCAGCAACTTGGCAAGCATCACCATTCCAAAAAGTGTCACAAGCATCGGAGATTCTGCGTTTGAGAGTTGCACCGGCTTAACAAGCATTGAAATTCCGAGTAATGTCGAAAGCATCGGAAATTATGCGTTTTACAATTGCACCGGTTTAACCAACATCACCATTCCAAAGAGTGTTGAAAGCGTAGGAGATAGAGCGTTTTATGGCTGCGACAATCTGACCGAGGTGCTTCTTGAAAACGGCTCTAAGCTGACAAGCGATGACCTCGGCGTAGATGCAAGCAAAATCAGAACCTACTGGAACGAAGGCGACCTGACCTGGACACTCACTGCCGACGGCACAATGACCATCAGCGGCTCAGGGGCGATGAAGGGTTATAGTTGGTACTCTGGTAGCCCTGCAGCCCAGAAGAAAGACAACGTAAAAAAAGTTGTGATTGAAGATGGCGTTACAAGCATCGGAATGAGTGCGTTTAACGATTGCGACAGTTTAACAAGCATCACGATTCCGGAGAGTGTCACAAGCATTAGAGCTTATGCGTTTGAAAGTTGCGGCAAATTGGCAAGCATCACGATTCCAAAAAGTGTCACAAGCATTGGAACTTATGCGTTTTCTGGTACACCTTGGTTAACAAACAAACAGCAGGAAAACGACTCACTTGTGATCGTAAATGGAATATTGATCGACGGCACAGCTTGTTCGGGAAAAGTAACGATCCCGGACGGTGTCACAAGCATCGGAGAGGGTGCGTTTTACAATTGCAGCAGTTTAACAAGCATTGAAATTCCAGAAGGCGTTACAAGCATCGGAGATTATGCGTTTGGGTATTGCAGCAGTTTAGCAAGCATTGAAATTCCGAGTAGTGTCACAAGCATCGGAAATTATGCGTTTCGGGATTGCAGCAGTTTAGCAAGCATTGAAATTCCGAGTAGTGTCACAAGCATCGGAGATTCTGCGTTTGACAGTTGCACTGGCTTAACCAGCATCACGATTCCAAAGAGTGTCACAAGCATTGGAAGTGTTGTATTTTATCAATGCAACAAACTGACCGTATACCTCGAAGAAGGCTCTACGCTGACAAGCGGACAACTCGGCGTAGATGAAAATAAGATTTCAAGCTATCAGAGTTGGACAGAAGACAACCTGACCTGGACACTCACCGCCGACGGCACAATGACCATCAGCGGCACTGGGACGATGATGGATTATGATATTGTTGATAGCCCTGCAGCCCAAAAGAAAGACAGCGTAAAAAAAGTTGTGATTGAAGATGGCGTTACAAGCATCGGAAATGGTGCGTTTAAGTATTGCAGCAGCTTGACAGACATCACGATTCCAGGTAGTGTCACAAGTATTGGAAATTATGCGTTTGACAGATGCAGCAATTTAGCAAGCGTCAAAATTCCAGAAGGTGTCACAAGTATTGGAAATTCTGCGTTTCGGTATTGCAGCAGTTTAACAAACGTCACAATTCCAGAGAGTGTCACAAGCATCGGAGCTTCTGCATTTTCTTGGTGCTATGACTTAACCGGAATCAACATTCCAGAAAGCGTTACAAGCATCGGAGGTTCTGCGTTTGGGAGTTGCACCAGCTTAACCAGCATCAACATCCCAAAAAGTGTCACAAGTATCGAACATAGTGCGTTTTACAATTGCACTGGCTTAACCAGCATTGAAATTCCGGATAGTGTCACAAGCATCGGAATTGGTGCGTTTCAGGATTGCAGCAGTTTGGCGAGCATCAACATTCCAAGTAGTGTCACAAGCATCGGAAATTGTGCGTTTTACAATTGCACTGGCTTAACCAGCATCGAAATTCCGGATAGTGTCACAAGCATCGGATATTATGCGTTTGCCAATTGTACCGACTTAACTAGTATCGAAATCCCGAGTAGTGTCACAAGCATTGGAGGATCTGCGTTTTCTGGCACACCTTGGTTAACAAACAAACAGAAGGATAAACCGCTTGTGATCGTAAATGGAATCTTGATCGACGGCACAGCTTGTTCGGGAGAAATAACAATTCCGAACGATGTCACAAGCATCGGAGTTTCTGCGTTTCAGAATTGCACCGGTTTAACCAACATCACCATTTCAAAGAGTGTTGCAAGCGTAGGAGAATCTGCATTTTCTGGCTGCGACAATCTAACCGAGGTACTTCTTGAAGGCGGCTCTACGCTGACAAGCGGACAACTCGGTGTAGATGCAAGCATAATCAGAACCTACTGGAACGAAGGCGACCTGACCTGGACACTCACCGCCGACGGCACAATGACCATCAGCGGCACAGGGGCAATGAAAGCCTATAATTGGAAGGCTGGTAGCCCTGCAACCCAGAAGAAAGCCAGCGTAAAAAAAGTTGTGATTCAAGAGGGTGTCACAAGCATCGGAAATTTTGCGTTTTACAATTGCAGCAATTTAAAAAGCATTGAAATTCCGGAAGGTATCACAAGCATCGGAGATTATGCGTTTGGGTATTGCAGCAGCTTGACTAGCATCACGATTCCATATGGCGTTACAAGCATCGGAGATGGTACGTTTCAGGGTTGCGACAGCTTGACCAGCATCAATATTCCAGGTAGTGTCACAAGCATCGGAGATTATGCGTTTTTCAATTGCACTGGCTTAACCAGCATCAAGATTCCGAGTAGTGTCACAAGCATCAGAGATGATGCGTTTTACAATTGTGGTGGCTTAACCAGTATCGAAATTCCAGAAGGTGTCAAAAGTATCGGAAATGCTGCGTTTTCCGAGTGCACCAGCTTAACCAGCATCACCATTCCAAAAAGTGTCACAAGCATCGGAGAATCTGCGTTTTCTGGCACACCTTGGTTAACAAACAAACGGCAGGAAAACAGCTCACTTGTGATTGTAAATGGAATCTTGATCGACGGCACAACTTGTTCGGGAGAAGTAACGATTCCGGACGGTGTCACAAGCATCGGAAAGTCTGCGTTTAAGGAGTGCAGCAGCATGACAAGCATCAGCATTCCAAAAAGTGTCACAAGCATCGGAGATTCTGCGTTTTTGGGTTGCAGCAGCTTGACAGACATCACGATTCCAGGTAGTGTCACCAGCATCGGAGATAGTGCGTTTTTCGAATGTGCTGAATTAACCAGTATCAACATTCCGGACGGTGTCACAAGCATCGGAAATTCTGCGTTTTACGATTGTAGCAGCATGACAAGCATAAACATTCCAAAAAGTGTCACAAGCATCGAAAAATTTGCATTTTACAAATGCACTGGCTTAACCAGCATCACCATTCCAAAGAGTGTTACAAGCATCGGAGAGGGTGCATTTGATAACTGTGACAAATTGCCTGAAATTACGGTTTCCTGCGATTCTACGCTGGCAAAAGACGCTTTCGGCAACGCATCTGAAAAGGTAACATATCGTCATTCTCTCGTGAAAACCGATGCCAAGGATGCGACTTACACCGAAGCCGGAAACGTGGAATACTGGACCTGCGAGAACTGCAAAAAGCATTTCCTGTCTGACGAAACCGACGTAGAAACTGCCAAGGCGGTGGAGCAGTCGGCAACGGTGAAACCTGTTCTGGTTCAGGTTGCCACAGCGACCACGCAGATCAAGTGCGTTTACGGTCAGGACATGGACGAAATTAACTTGCAGGATTACGTGAAAAATGCGGATGCCGTAGGCGGCGTTTCCGTCAAGGTTGCAACTGGTTCCACCATGCTGGACGGCATGCAGCTGGACAGCAGTAAGCTCTCCGGCAAGCCTGCAAAGACGTACACGGACGGCAAGGACGTGACCTTTACATTTACCGCGAAAAACGGCAACACCGCAAACCTGACCTTGAATTTCCTGGTGGCAAAGGCTGACCCGACAGTGAAAGTTGCTGTGGACGGCGACAGCCACACCGAGGGTGATCTGGTGAGCGAGCTAAAGCTGATTCTCAGCGGAAACAATACCAAGGGTCTGGCGGAAATTATCAGCGAGATCAAAGCACTGGCTGCCGGTGAAAACACTTTGACGTGGAAGTTTACGCCGGAGGACAGCGAGAACTATAACGTTGTGACCGGCACGGTTGTGGTAAATGCACAGACCACCACGACAACAACGACCACCACAACTACTACGACAACGACGACTACTACAAACGAAACGACTTCCACAACAAAGGAAACAACTGCCACTACCAAGGCAACAACTGCCACCAGCGGAACGACTTCTGCGACCAAGGCAACGACTGCCACCAGCGGAACGACTTCTGCGACCAAGGCAACGACTGTTACCAGCGGAACGACTTCTGCGACCAAGGCAACGACTGTTACCAGCGGAACGACTTCTGCGACTAAGGCAACAACGACTACCACAAGCGGAACAACATCCACGACCAAGGCAACCACTGCCACAAGCGGAACAACTGTAACAACCGAGGAAACAACTACCACAAACGAAACAACTGCAACAACTGAGGGAACTACTACAAACGAAACAACTGTAACAACCGCGACAACCGAGGAAACATCTACTACAAACGAAACAACTGCAACAACCGAAGAAACTACTACCACAAACGAAACAACTGCAACAACCGAGAAAACAACTACCACAAGCGAAACAACCGCAGCAACAGGGGAAACTACTACAACCGCAACGACTTCCGCAACCAAGGCAACAACTGCTACAAGCGAAACGGCTGCAACAACTAAGGCAACCACTGCCACAAGTGGAACGACTTTCGCAACTCAAACAACCACAACGACAAAGGAAAGCACTACCGCAAGTGAAACAACTATGACCACCAGTGTTTCCAACACAGAATCCACCGCCACAACATCGGCTACCACGATCACAACAGCAGTTACCACAAGCGTGACCAACATTGCAGACGATGATCTTTGCAGCTGGGCAATCAACGACTACCAGAAAAAGACGGGTATCGTACCTGCAAATGCAGAAATCACTGCACGTTCGGAGGAAGCTTGCGAAATTACGCTGACCGACGAAAACGGCAATGTGTTGGACGTTTACACCGTTGATCCGAAGACCGGCACCGGTACAGATTCTTCCAACGCAGAAGTCAACCTGCCTCAGACCGGAAACAACTCCATGACAAACTGGCTCCTCTGTGTGGGTGCAGCAATGTTCATGGCATTCGGATTCGGTGCGATAAAGGCATCTGGTATCTTCAAACGGAAAGAGGATGAGTAAGAGCAAAAAGCAGTGGGGGATGTTTCTTTCAGGATTGCTTGCAGTTCTGAAATGATATTTCAAGAAAAGCGGAAACAGCAGTACATATTGAAATACGTACTCTGAAAAAGTATAAAAAAGCCCGATGTATCGCAGTTTTGCGGTATATCGGGCTTTCTTTTTTCAACAAGGCAGTCACTTCAAAAACAGACACAGAACAAAACAACACCCCTCCCCTCCAACTTCCAAAAATTGAACGAAATCTCAAAAAATCCTCCGTTTTTCTTGACAAAGAATACCTGATCATGTTATAATAGATCTATCAAGAATATGTAATATATCCGAAAACAAAGGAGGCGTATTATGAAGAAACAATGGAAACGACTGGCTGCCCTTTCGTCGGCAGTAATCATGGCGGCGGGGACGCTGCTGTACTTCCCGACCGATACCCTGCAAAATATCTCATGGGGGATCACGGCGAGTGCGGAGGAAACAGGTGCAGGGACAGAATCGGGAACGCAGACATGGAAAGAAGACAACCTGACCTGGACACTGAGTGCCGACGGCACAACAATGACCATCAGCGGCTCAGGAGCGATGAAGAATTATATTACTGACGATAGCCCTGCAACCCAAAAGAAAGACAACGTAAAAAAAGTTGTGATTGAAGACGGCGTTACAAGCATCGGAGATTTTGCGTTTTTCTATTGCAGCAGTTTAACAAGCATCGAAATTCCGAGTGGTGTCACAAGCATCGGAAAGAATGCGTTTCAGTATTGCAGCAGTTTAACAAGCATTGAAATTCCGGAAAGCGTCATAAGCATCGGAAATAATACGTTTGAGCATTGCAGCAGCTTGACCAACATCACGATTCCAGGTAGTGTCACAAGCATCGGAATGAGTGCGTTTTCTGATTGCAGTAGTTTAGCAAGCATCACGATTCCGGAGAGTGTCACAAGCATCGGAAATTATGCATTTTACAATTGCACCGGCTTAACCAGCATCACCATTCCAAAAAGTGTCACCAGTATCGGAAATGGTATGTTTAAGTATTGCACTGGCTTAACCAGCATCACCATTCCAAAGAGTGTCACAAGCATCGGAAGCAATGTGTTTGGCGGCTGTACTGTTTTGACCGAGGTGCTTCTTGAAAACGGCTCTACGCTGACAAGCGGACAACTCGGCGTAGATGCAAGCAAAATCGCAACCTACTGGAACGAAGACAATCTGACCTGGACACTCACCGCCGACGGCACAATGACCATCAGCGGCAAAGGGGCGATGAAGGAGGATTACAATACTTATTATAGCCCTGCATACGACAATGAGAACATAAAAAAAGTTGTGATTGAAGATGGCGTTACAAGTATCGGAGAATATGCGTTTTCTGGTTGTAGAAGCTTGACAGACATCACGATTCCAGGTAGTGTCACAAGCATCGGAGATTCTGCGTTTGAGTGGTGCACCGGCTTAACCAGTATCGAAATTCCAGAAGGTGTCACAAGCATCGGAGAGTTTGTGTTTTTCAGTTGCTACAAGCTGACCGAGGTGTTTCTTGAAAACGGCTCTAAGCTGACGAGCGGAAACCTCGGCGTAGACGAAAGCATAATCGGAACCTACTGGAACGAAGGCGACCTGACCTGGACACTCACCGCCGACGGCACAATGACCATCAGCGGCTCAGGGGCGATGAAGGATTACTCTTACGATAGCCCTGCATGCGACAATAGCAACATAAAAAAAGTTGTGATTGAAGAGGACGTTACAAGCATCGGAGATTCTGCGTTTTCCTATTGCAGCAGCTTGACAGACATCACGATTCCAGGTAGTGTCACAAGCATCGGAAATGATGCGTTTTCTTGGTGCACCAGCTTAACAGGCATCACGATTCCAAGTAGTGTCACAAGCATCGGAAATGGTGCGTTTTCCGGTTGCAGCAGCTTAACAGACATCACGATTCCAAGTAGTGTCACAAGCATCGGAGAATCTGCGTTTGAGAGTTGCACTGACTTAACTAACATCACCATTCCAAAGAGTGTCACCAGTATCGGAAGCAATGTGTTTGACGGCTGTACTGCTCTGACCGAGGTGCTTCTTGAAGGCGGCTCTACGCTGACAAGTGAAAATTTCGGTGAAGTTGCAAACAAAGTTGTAATCCGCTGGAACGAAGACAATCTGACCTGGACACTCACCGCCGACGGCACACTGGCCATCAGCGGCACAGGGGCGATGAAGGAGTATGGTGCTGGCAGTAGCCCTGCAGCCCAGAAGAAAGACAGCGTAAAAAAAGTTGTGATTGAAGATGGCATTACAAATATCGTAGATTTTGCGTTTTTCGATTGCACTGTCTTAGAAAGCATCGAAATTCCAGGTAGTGTCGCAAGCATCGGAAATTTTGCGTTTTGCAGTTGCATCCGCTTGACAGACATCACGATTCCAGGTAGTGTCACAAGCATCGGAGATTATGCGTTTCTAAATTGCACCGGCTTAACCAGCATCAACATTCCGGAAGGTGTTACAAGCATCGGAAATTCTGCATTTCAGAATTGTACCGGCTTAACCGGCATCACCATTCCAAAAAGTGTCACAAGCATCGGAAATTATGCGTTTATGTCTTGCGATGGTTTAACCAGCATCACCATTCCAAAGAGTGTCACAAGCATCGGAGGCAATGTGTTTAACGGCTGTACTGCTCTGACTGAGGTGCTTCTTGAAGGCGGCTCTACGCTGACAAGCGAAAGTTTCGGTAAAGTTGCAGACAAAGTTGTAATCCGCTGGAACGAAGGCAACCTGACCTGGACACTGGACGCTGAGGGAACAATGGCCATCAGCGGCACAGGAGCAATGAAGAATTATGGTACTAACAATAGCCCTGCAGCCCAGAAGAAAGCCAGCGTAAATAAAGTTGTAATTCAACAGGGCGTTACAAGCATCGGAGAACTTGCGTTTTCCGGTTGCACCAATTTAACAGACATCACGATTCCAAGTAGTGTCACAAGTATCGGAGATTATGCGTTTTTCGAGTGCACCGACTTAACCAGCATTAACATTCCGGAAAGTGTCACAAACATCGGAGAGGGTGCGTTTTCCAATTGCAGAAATTTAGCAAGCATTGAAATCCCGGAAAGTGTCACAAGCATCGGAGATTTTGCATTTTTTGGCTGCGGCGATTCGCTTGAAATTACGGTTCCCTGCGATTCTACACTGACAAAAGACGATTTCGGAGATGCATCTGAGAAGGTAACGTATCGTCATTCTCTCGTGAAAACCGATGCCAAGGATGCGACATACACCGAAGCCGGAAACGTGGAGTACTGGACCTGTGAGAACTGCAAAAAGCATTTCCTGTCTGACGAAACCGACGTAGAAGCTGCCAAAGAGGTGGAGCTGTCGGAAATTGTGAAACCTGTTCCGGTTCAGGTTGCCACAGCGACCACGCAGATCAAGTGCGTTTACGGTCAGGACATGGACGAAATTAACTTGCAGGATTACGTGAAAAATGCTAACGCAGTGGGAGAAGTTTCCGTCAAGGTTGCAATCGGTTCCACTATGCTGGACGGCATGCAGCTGGACGGCAGCAAGCTTTCCGGCAAGCCTGCAAAGGCGTACACGGACGGCAAGGACGTGACCTTTACATTTACCGCGAAAAACGGCAATACCGCAAACCTGACCTTGCATTTTCTGGTGGCAAAGGCTGACCCGACGGTGAAAGTTGCTGTGGACGGCGACACCCACACCGAGGGCGACCTGGTGGAAAAGCTGGGGCTGAGCATCAGCAAGGACAGCACCAAGGGTGCGGCAAAGATTGTCAGTGAACTCAAAGCACTGGCTGCCGGTAAAAATACCCTGGCGTGGGAGTTCACCCCGGAGGACAGCGAGAACTATAATGTTGTGACCGGCACGGTTGTGGTAAATGCACAGACCACCACGACAACAACGACCACCACCACAACTACTACGACAACAACGACGACTACTACAAACGAAACGACTTCCACGACAAAGGCAACAACTGAGGAAACTACAGTTACCACAAGCGAAACATCTGCCACCACCGAAGAAACTACTACTACAAACGAAACAACCGCAACAACTGAGGAAACTACTGCCATAAACGAAACAACTGCAACAACCGAAGAAACTATTACTACAAACGGAACAACCGCGACAACTGAGGCAACTGCTACCACAAACGGAACAACTGCAACAACTGAGGCAACTACTGCCACAAACGAAACAACTGCAACAACTGAGGAAGTTACTACCACAAGTGGAACGACTTCCACGACCAAGGCAACTACTACCACAAGCGGAACGATTTCCACGACCGTGGTAACAACTGCTACCAGCGGAACAACCTCCGCAACCAAGGCAACGACTGCTACAAGTGGAACGACTTCCGCAACCAAGGCAACGACCGCCACAAGCGGAACAACCTCCGCAACTAAGGCAACTACCACTACTACAAACGGAACGACTTCCACGGCAAAGGAAAGCACTACCGCAAGTGAAACAACTATAACCACAATCACCAGTGCTTCCAACACAGAATCCACTGCCGCAACATCGGCAACCACGATCACAACAGCAGCTACCACAAGCGTGACCAACATTGCAGACGAAGATCTTTGCAGTTGGGCACTCAACGATTATCTGAAAAAAACGGGAGTGATTGCCGTAAATGCAGAAATCACTGCACGCTCGGAGAATGCATATGAGATCACGCTGACCGACGAAAACGGCAATGTGCTGGACGTTTACACCGTTGATCCGAAAACCGGCACCGGTACGGATTCCTCCAACGCAGAAGTTAACCTGCCTCAGACCGGAAACAACTCCATGACAAACTGGCTGCTGTGCGTGGGTGCAGCACTGTTCATGGCATTCGGATTCGGTGCGGTGAAGGCATCTGGTATCCGCAAGCGTAAAGAGGATGAGTAAGACCCAAAAGCAGTGGGGGATGTTTCTCTCAGGACTGATTGCAATTTTGATTGGTGTCAGCATCCTTGGATTTTTCGGTGTGAGAAAGTGCTACCGACTTTATCAAAAACAAATGCTGATGAAAAACAATCCAGTTGTGGAAATTGCAGATCTGAACATCAAAGCCCCCATTTTAGAGGGAA
>ERZ1031347.1167-NODE-1167-length-10830-cov-14.277587_pt1 | contig 10830 bp, 10 predicted proteins | sample MGYA00517106_ERZ1031347 | MGnify/ENA primary metagenome ERZ1031347 (study PRJEB33719, sample SAMN04261392) | wastewater metagenome | biome: periurban shantytown; feature: human; material: feces | host: Homo sapiens | place: Peru: Lima | collected 2012-07-19 ...
ACGGTGTGTTTGACGATGCTCCTATGCTCGGCGATGCAGACGGAGATGGAAAGCCATATGAACCAAGTGACATTTATTGGACTATGTTACATATTGCTGATAAAGCAATTACATCTCACGGTGCAAGACGATATTATAGGGGCCATGTTCCCAATATTGAAGCTGACACAGACAACAACGGTAAAATTGATACAAACGACTTGTTCGACATTGTGTACGAGTGTGCTCTTCGTGGAGCAGGACTGAAAAAATAGAGATAGTTCTGTTCTTGAAAATGAAAAAGTGACTTTTGCTTTGCTGATTTATCAGGAGAGCAAAAGAAAGGAGACAACTTAAAAATCATTACATATCCGAAAGGGAGGTGCTACTTATGAAGTCTGTAAAAAAAATTATTGCTGCTTTATCTGCAGCCACAATGGTATCTGCTTGCGCAGGCGTTGTTGCAAGCGCAGCTGAGGCAGTAAACGCAGTCAATGTTTCCTACAGCACCGTAGCAGAAGCATTCACCGCCGCTGACGGCACAGTTGTTCCGGCTGGTGCAACCGCAGTGACATTGTCCATCGAGAACAACACCGGTTTTTCAGCATCTGACATCACGCTGAACGCAACCGCAGACCTGTTGGCTGTGGACGGTATGGTTGCCGCAACAAACGGCAGTGCTTATGGTGATGCTATCGTATCTGCTGCACAGAATGGCAGCAAGGTTGTTATCACCAGTGCATCTCTGGACGATTCCAAGGATGACGGCACTCTGGTAACCTTCTATACTACCAGTGACGCAGAAGTAACCGTAGAAGATGCCTCGTTCGAATCTGTAAAGAACAATGAGATCAGCTGCTATACCAGTCAGCAGTATGATTTTTACGTAATTGGCGATTTGAACAGCGATGAACAGGTCAACTCCAAGGATGCTGCGATCATGCTGTCTGCATACAATATCGCCGAGGCTGACGGCAGCCTGCTGACAACAGCAAACGGAAAAGCTCTGATGGTTTCTATTGCAAAGATGAATCCGGCAAAATATAAACTGGACTCCGCAAAAAAAGTAGAGGCAGCAGATGGAAACAAGGATGGCAGAATCATGAACTGCGACGATGTAAATTATTCTGATGTAAAGCAACTTCTGAACTACGCCGCAGCTACTGGTGCAGGTTTGACTTACGATGTAGCAGGCTGGCATTACGGTGAGTATGTGGGATACGTGAAGTAAGCCTATATTTTACAAACTTATGCCATGTTAGACAGATGAATCATTATGATAGAAGGACAAGTTCGTTTTTTCAATTCGAGGTTGTCCTTTTGTGGTATTTTGAGGTTTATGGAGAATAAGGAGGATGTTGTATGTCTTTAGAAATATATCAAGCAATTGTTGATACTGCTTCAGCAGTAGGAAGTCTAGTGGCAGTCTGTTTAGCGTATAAAGCTTTTGACGTTTCCAGAAATATATCCGATCATGAGCAAGATAATGAACGAACTCGCCTGACAATAGATGCACTAAACAAGCTGCAAGATGAGGTCCTGAGCAAAATATATTGTCCTGAACTCTATGAAATCAAATCAGATCTACAAGAAAAAGAATATAAAATCATGCTCTCTAAATTCGAATTTTTTGCAGTTGCTGTAAAAAATAAGGTTTATAGCGAGGAACTGGTAATCAAATGTGCCAGTGAATCAATTTTCTGGACGTTTAGCAAGCTGTTCCCGTTCATGATCGGAAAGCTAAGACAAGCAGATGATCGCTTTTCTGCATCTCTATGGCTCGCCGAAAGGTGCATTCAAGGGAATGCTAAAAAACAAAAAAAATTCCAGGAAATGATGTCCAAAGTCGCATTGCAAACTCATTCAGAAGCATATTGAAATATAGCGTATTTGGAATCCCATTCTCTCATAAAACAGCACGCCAAGAACCCACTATTTATGGTTTTGGCGTGCTTGTTTTGTTATATAAAGTCTTCCTCCGCAAGTAATTCAGCCTGTGCAATGTTCCCTCTAGTCCACCACATATTTCGTAAGTTTGCCTTATTTACATAGATTCTCTTGAATTTAGTACTGCTGTCGTCCAAAAGCATATACCCCCCTTTCTTTCTCTTTCTTTTACTTTCTTTCGTTTCTTTCACAAATATAGCATAAGAAATAGAAAAAGTCAAGCATTTCCCCAGCAGTCAATCTTACGATTTCACGCTGGAATCGATTCTATGCAGAAAAAAGCATCATGACACCAGCCGCTCACAATGCCTGCTCAAAAATTTTTGATGTGTTCCACCTTTATACGAACAACTCAACAACTAACACATAACTAACAAGGTGCAAAAAGTCCCCTAAAATCCGATATTTTTGTTTCTCAAAGAGATAATTTTATCCCGTTTGGGATTCTACAAAAGAGCCTCGAAAGCTTCGTGTTTTCGAGGCTTTTTATTTTACCTGCACACCAAAAGACATGACAAAAAGGAGATGCTTCCACACATCTCCTTTTTCCTTGTATTCACAGCTTGCCTGTAACAGCAGATCTCAAATCCGTGCCATCATTTCTGCCTTCTTCTGATTGAATTCTTCCTCCGTGATCACACCCTGCTCCACCAATTCCTTGAGGCAATACCGCACAAAGATTGTGCGACAGATGCGTCGTCAAATTTTTCGTCAGAGGAAACACTGATTACAGCTTGTGCGGTATTGCCCTTAATATACGCTTTCCATTATTTTAACATGTTTTCTCCCAAAAAGCAAGTTTCGCACCCCATCCCCTACAAAATTTTCAAAAAACATGGACAACACCGGAAAACTGTGCTATAATAAGAGATAGAGCCTTCGGGCACATAAATGTTAAGGAGGACCTTGTATGTCAAAAAAGCCGTATTATATCACGACACCGATTTACTATCCGTCGGGAAATCCCCATATCGGGCACTGCTATACAACAGTTGCCTGCGATTCTATCGCACGGTACAGACGAATGCAGGGCTATGATGTGATCTTCCTCACCGGAACTGATGAACACGGTCTGAAAATCGAACAGAAAGCGGCGGCAAAGGGTATCACGCCGAAAGAATATGTAGATGAGATCGTCAAGACCTTCAAGGCACTGTGGGAAAAAATGCACGTCAGCTATGACCGCTATATCCGCACCACCGATGACTACCACATAGAAACCGTACAGAAGATCTTCAAGCGTCTGTACGATCTGGGATACATCTATAAGGGTGAATATAAGGGCAAGTACTGCACCCCCTGTGAAAGCTTCTGGACCGAGTCCCAGCTGGACGAAAACGGCTGCTGTCCGGAGTGTCACCGCGAAGTCGTCGAGGCAAAGGAAGAAGCCTACTTCATGAAAATGGCTCCCTTTGCAGAGCGTATCGAAAAGCTGCTGCTGGAAACCGACTATCTCCAGCCCAAGACCCGTGCAGTGGAACTGGTCAACAACTTCATCAAGCCGGGGCTGGAAGACCTCTGCGTTTCCCGCACTTCTTTCACATGGGGCATTCCGGTCACTTTCGATCCGAAGCACGTGGTCTATGTCTGGGTAGACGCTCTGTCCAACTATATCAGTGCACTGGGCTATGAAAACAACGCCTACCACGATTTCGACAAGTACTGGCCGGCAGATGTGCACATGGTTGCCAAAGACATCATGCGGTTCCATGCCATTATCTGGCCGGCAATGCTGATGGCTCTGGATCTGCCGCTGCCGAAGCATCTGGCAGTTCACGGCTGGATCACTTTCAACGGACAGAAAATGTCCAAGTCGCTGGGCAACGTGGTAGACCCGTTCCTGCTGGCTGACCGCTACGGAGCAGATGCGATCCGCTACCATATCCTGCGGGAAATGGCTCTGGGTGCAGACAGTTCGTTCTCCAACGAGATCATGATCAACCGCATCAACTCCGATCTGGCAAACGGTCTGGGCAATCTGGTTTCCCGTACCGTGGCAATGGTGGACAAGTACTTCGGCGGCACTCTGCCGACCGAACGCCAGTCCGGCGAATTTGACGAAGAACTCATCGCCGCAGCCACCGGTCTGACTGCAAAGCTGGAAGGACTGCTGGATCAGACCCAGCTGAACCACATGCTGGCAGAGATTTTCCAGGTGGTTTCCCGTGCCAACAAGTACATCGACGAAACCGCACCGTGGATTCTGGCAAGAGAGGAAGCAAACCGCACCCGTCTGGCAACGGTGCTGTACAACCTGCTGGAAACCATTCGTATCATCACCGTTCCGCTGAGTGCATTCATGCCGGAAACCATGCCGAAGATCTGGGAGCAGATCGGGGCATCGGAAGCCGACGTGGCATACAGCACCGCTGCGGTATTCGGCACACTGCCGGCAAATGTGACCGTGCACAAGGGTGACATCATCTTCCCGCGTATCGACGTGGAAAAGGAGATCGACGAACTGAACCAGCTGATTCTGGCAGCACAGCCCAAGGAAGAACCGCAGGAGCCGGAATTCACACCCCAGCCGCTGGCAGAGGAGATCGACATCGACACCTTTGGCAAGACCGATCTGCGTGTGGCAAAGGTGCTGGAATGCGAAAAGGTGAAGAAGTCCAAGAAGCTGCTGAAGCTGCAGCTGGACGACGGCATGGGCGGCAGACAGGTGGTTTCGGGCATTGCACCGTGGTACAAGCCGGAAGACCTGATCGGCAAGAAGATCGTTCTGGTGGCAAATCTGAAGCCGGCAAAGCTGTGCGGCGTGGAAAGCTGCGGCATGATCTGTGCGGCAGATATGCCCAACGGTGATGTCAAGGTGATCTTCCCTGACGAAAGCCTGCCGGTTGGCTCGAAGATCCGCTAAAACAAAATCAAAATCGTATCAAAGAAGCCGTACCCCGGAGTGGAACATTTCCGGGGTACGGCTTTTCTGTTGGGCTGGGTATATCGGCACGAAAATCAATTCTATTGGATACTTGAGGGGGAATACCCCTCCACCAGCTTCGCTGGTCCCCCTCCCCTTTCAGAGGAGGCTTATTCGGCTCCCCTGAAAGGGCACCCGTAGGGCGTGCCTTGTGCTGAGCTGGCAGCCGTAAGGCTGACTGAGGGGCTATCTGTAATTCTTCTAAAAATCAACTTTCATGCTTTTCAAGAGGGACTTTCTAAGAAACTCACGCCACCAGCTTCTGCCGGAGCAGTGCCAAGTCGAAGCCGTTGACAGTGCCGTCTGCGTTGAGGTCAGCAGTCTGCCACTGGGATTGTGTCAGGGTGCGTTCCTGTAGGAGGTATCGCTGGAGTAGAACGGCATCGGCGGTGGTGAGGGTGTTGTCGGAGTTGAGGTCGCCATAAACAATGGGTTTATAATCATCTAATCTCCATATCTGAAATTTTTGTGCAGTAGTTCCATTCCAATCATATATTTGAACATTTGCACCGTCACTTACAGAACCACTTGTAATATCTAAAACACAACTTGAATTCTTTGGTTTCAAAATGTAAGCTCCAGACTCTCCATAAATATACCACTTTTGAAAATCATTTCCGTTGTCAGAATTAACATAAACATTTCCGCTTTTATCATCCCAATCTATGACCTTTCCTGTCTTGCAATTCACAATTTTATAACTACCATCATCATTGCGAATAAATTTCCAAACTTGCTCTGCATATGCTGTTTCATTTCTCATAAGAACATTATCATTATTCTCATTTGTTATGTGTTTCCAAGCATATACATTAATTAAATACGCATAAAAATTTGTTCCGACATTTTGAATCAAACCTAGATTGGTCCATGTATCTAATTTCCATATCTGAAATTTTTGTGCTGTAGTTCCATTCCATTCAAACATTCCTACATTTGCACCGTCCTCAACAGAACCACCTGAAATATCCATTACATTATCAGAATTCCTTGGCTTAAAAAAATATGCCCCTGATTCCCCGTAAATATACCAACTCTGATAGTCATTTCCACAATCCGGGCTTACATACACATTATTATCTGAACCACCTCTATCTAAAGCGTATCCAGTTTTACAATTTATAATCTTATAACTTCCATCTGCATTTTTAGTAAATCTCCAAATCTGCTCGGCATAACCATTTTCATTATGCATAATCACATTGTTAGTCGATTCATTTGTAATATGTTTCCATGCCTCTGTATTGATGATATAGGCACAGAAATCAGTTCCCACATCTGCAAGTGAATACTCATCATACCATTTCGTTGGTACTGGGTCAGGATTCGGATTCACCCCCTTATAATTCGGCACACCATACCCAATAATATAGCTATTGGACAAATTGATTGCTCTTGTCCCTACCTTATTGGAATAGTTTCCCTCGATCGTACAAACTGTGCTTCCGTCACAATCAGAAACAATTCCCACATGGGACGGCGACGAACCGGAACCATAATAAATAATGTCCCCAGCCTGCGGCACATAACTTCCGCCATTTGCCGCACTCTGCCGGTAAGTTCCCTGATTCACAAAAAATGATCTGCCAGTGCTTGTTCCCGCTGTTTTCGGAACAATATCCGTTCCGATCCCTGCCTGATTGGCACACCAAGAAACAAACGCATGACACCACGCATAGCGATAACCGCCTTCAATTTTCCCGTTCCAGACGTTGTACTTTGTGTAATTGTTGCTGCTGTTTGTGGTTCCCTCTAGGCTGCCCTCATGATACCCGATTTGTGTTTTCGCAACTGCCACAATATCGGCACGCTGATTTCCGGTATTGGTATAAGTGTTCTCATACGCCGCACTCACTGGCAGCCCCGCACACATTCCCATGCCCAGCACAACCGCAATACAAGCCGCGAGCCACCGAGCAAGCCATTTTCTTCTGCATGTTTTCATTTGTACCAACTCCTTCAATTTTAAAGTAGTCACATCTGACTTCTTTTTTTCTATTATAATCTATTTAGATTGAAAAGTCAATGTCTTTTAGTCATTTATGATAAAATAAATGCAAAAAGGAGTGGCACAAATGGCTTTTTATCAGCGAATCCGCGACTTGCGGGAAGATGCAGACAAAACACAAACTGAAATTGCAGCATATCTGGGAACAACTGCCCAGTATTATGGCAAATATGAAAAGGGAGAACGAGAACTTCCCTTTTCCCGTGCCGTCCTGCTGGCGAATTTCTACGATGTCAGTCTGGACTATCTCGCCGGACGCACCAATCTCCCGAAAAATCCTCACGGGATCACCATTGCAGACGATGCCCTGCTGGTGCTGCAAAAATACACCGCCCTCACCGAACGCAACAAGGGCAGGCTGGAGCAGTTTCTCGACACCCTCTCCGAACAACAGGCTCAGCAAAAAGAAACACGATCGTCCGTGTGAAATAGCAAAAAGCGTACCGTCCCAGACGATACGCTTTTTTTCATTTCGCATAAGCACTGCATAATGTCACGCTGCCGGAAAAATCGGCATATTCCACCGAAAGATACCAGTCGCCGCCGCTGCCGGTGATCTCCTGTGAGATGTTCCCGTTTGCATCGGGTGTGAGCCACAGTTCGTCGCTGCCGTTTTTCACAATCAGCTGCACAAAGCCGGACTGGCAGGCAACCGAGCCCGTGACTTGCAGCCGCCTTGCCTGCAAGCTGCACCCGCCGAAAACCACATCTTTTCCCCGTGCCTGCCGACATGTGGCGGCATAGGCTCCGGTGTAGTTGTCGCTCCCGCAGGTTCGCGTGCCAATGAGCTTGTGCTCCGAGGTACGTGCCAGCGAGCCCATGGAGGACACCACCTTTTCATAGCCGTGCAGCAGGTCCGCTTTCCCGCCGCAGCCCACGCTGCAAACCAGTGTCAACAGCAGCGGCAGCACCCAGATTTTCCGCAGTTTCATTCTGCATTGCCCCTTTCCAACAGCCAGTTCATGATTTTCCACACTGCACCGGCAATTCCCAGAAACACCGCCAGCGGCACGGCTGTGACTGCCAGCAGCATCAGCCCCACAGCCAGCACTGCCCCGCGGTAGATTCGCTGCCGCATCATTTTACCAGCTGGTAGTAGCTGCGGGAAGTCGCCTTGTACATGACCGCATACAGCACTGCAAACACCAGATAGCTGCCCACAGTCACACCCACCAGCAGCGGCGTATTCGACAGCCCGAACATCAGCAGCAGCTTCCGGAGCAGCGGGAACGCAAAGCACAGATGCACACCCGATGCCAGCAGCGGTGCGGCAAAGACTGTCAGGATCTGGGAGTTGATGCTCTTTTTGATCTCCTTTCGGGTCATGCCCACCTTTTGCAGGATCTCGAACCGTGCCGCATCTTCGTAGCCCTCGGAGATCTGCTTGTAGTACATAATCAGCACCGTGCCGAACAGGAATACCACGCTCAGCAAAATGCCCAGATACAGCAGCCCGCCGAACAGGGAATAGAAGCTGTACCGCTGCATCTCCAGACTTTCAACTTCGTAAAAATATTCCTGATGTGTCTGTGCGTTGTCGGCAAACTGCTGCTCCAGTTGTTTTTCCAGTTCCATCTGTGTGTCCGCGTTGCAGTCCAGATCAAATCCCAGCCAGGTCTGATAACTGGATGCCATTTCTTCGCCGTAGACAGAATACTGATACTCGTAAAGCTGCTTCATGGTTTCACCGTCCGGAACCACCAGGTACATGGTCGGATAGGTCGCAATGGCATTGTCACCGCCTTCAAGAAAGTCAGGAACCTGCTTCTTAATATGAAATTGAAACTGGTCATCGATATTCAGGGCATCTCCGCTGAACGTTCCGCGGAACATACACAGCAACACTTCGTTTTCGCCCAGTGTTTCCGTTGTGCCAGTGATTTTTTCGTAGGTGTCCAGTGTCACGAAATTCAGCATGACCAGTTGAGTGCCGCTGACTTCCGTGTACGGTTTTACTGAAATGTCGCCGCCCTGTCTTAACGCCGCGAAATTCAGACTGTTGTAGGCGAGTTCATTCTTTCTGGTCTGATGCGATGCCTGCAATACGGCATCGACCTGCTGTTCGATGTAAGATGCCGCCGCAACACTCTGGTCGTAGTCCTTGGTGAGAATGCCCACTTCCAGATCTCTGGGATAGCGGGTGTGCAGGCTGGCATCTTCGCCGATCCGCAGGCAGAGAGAGGACGAGATCATCACCAGCACACCGGTGGAGAGGATACAAATGGAAGCCAGACTGGCACCGTTCCGCTTCATGCGGTAGGACATGGAGGAAACGGAAACGAAGTGGTTCAGTTTATAGTAGTACTTTTTGTTTTTCTGGAGCAGCTTGCACAGTGCCACAGAGCCGCAGATGAACAGCAGGTAAGAAGCGATAATGACCAGCACAATGGCAATAAACAGCACCAGCAGTGCCTGTATGGGATCTTTTGTGGTCAATGCCAGATAATACGCGGTACCCAGCAATAACATGCCCAGCAGTGCCAGTATCCAGCGTGCCTTCGGCGGCTTTTCGCCGGTCTTTTCCCCGTGGAGCAGTTCTATTGGCTTTGCCACACGGATCTGTCCCAGCGAATACAGCAGGATCAGCACAAAAGACAGGACTGTCAGAAACAGGGTATTTCGCACCGCAGAAGGTTCAATGACAAATGCCAAAGAAGCCTGATTGGACAGCATTTTCGCCGCACAGAGTTCTGCCAGCTTGGACAGGAGAATGCCCATGCCCAGACCGCCGACAATGGAAACGGCAAACAGCATGAGATTCTGCCACAGGAGCACGCGGGCGATATTGCCCTTTCCCATGCCCAGAATATTATACAGTCCGAACTCCGTTTTCCGGCGACGCATAAGAAACGAATTCATGTAGAACAGAAAGATGACAACAAAAAATGCCACCACCGGCACGCCCCATGACAAGATCAGCTGCATATCACCGCCGCCACGCATCTGTTTGACGGATTTGTTGTAGGTGAGATAGGACACGATGTAAAACATCATGACCAGTCCGATGCTGGTCAGCAGGAACGGCACATAGGTTTTCTTGTTCTTGATAATGCCGTGCCATGCCAATTTGGGATAGAGATGCATGTTCATCGTGCCTCACCTCCGGTAGTCAGCAATGTCAGAGTGTCCGAAATCCGCTGATAGAACTGTTCGTTGGTGTCGTTCCCCCGATACAGCTGGTGGAACACTTCGCCGTCCTTGATGAACATCACCCGTCCGGCACTTGCCGCTGCCTTGGTGGAGTGGGTCACCATGACAATGGTCTGTCCCGACTGGTGGATCGCCGAAAACAGTGCCAGCAGTTCATCAGAGGAACGGGAGTCCAGTGCACCGGTAGGCTCATCTGCCAGAATCAGCCGCGGGTTGGTGATCAGGGCACGAGCCACGGCGGCACGCTGTTTCTGTCCGCCGGAAACCTCATAGGGGAATTTTTTCAGCAGCTGGGTGATGCCCAGCTGTTTCGCAATGGGTTCCAGCCGCCGCTGCATCTCCGCATAGGGTGTTCCCACCAGCACCAGCGGCAAATAGATGTTGTCCTCCAGCGAAAAGGTGTCCAGCAGGTTGAAGTCCTGAAAGACAAACCCCAGATGATCCCGCCGGAATGCGGCGATACGGGATTCCTTGATCTGTGTCAGGTCGTTTCCATCCAGCTGCACTATGCCGCTGGTAGGCTTGTCCAGTGCCGCCAGAATGTTCAGCAGCGTGGTTTTTCCGGAACCGGATTCCCCCATGATCGCTGTATATTCTCCCTGCTCCACCGTAAAGGAAACGTCCCGCAGAGCCTCGACCTGATTGCCGCCGAAACGAGTGGTGTAAACCTTTTTCAAATGTGCTACTTCCAGCATTGCCATTGCAATGACCTCCTTCATCTTTGCGTATATGGGAAACACACAAGCTTTATGCAGTGTTGCCCATGTTTTGTTGAGGCAATACCGCACAAAGATTGTGCGACAGATGCGTCGTCAAATTTTTC
>ERZ1031347.1179-NODE-1179-length-10785-cov-4.517335_pt1 | contig 10785 bp, 8 predicted proteins | sample MGYA00517106_ERZ1031347 | MGnify/ENA primary metagenome ERZ1031347 (study PRJEB33719, sample SAMN04261392) | wastewater metagenome | biome: periurban shantytown; feature: human; material: feces | host: Homo sapiens | place: Peru: Lima | collected 2012-07-19 ...
GCAAGCTCGCGCTTCTCGGTCACGAGGGGAGACTCGTGCCGTCTGGCGGCCGCGGGCTCGCTTGCGGGCGCGCCGTTTGACATCGTGGTGCTCGACCCGCCGTACGCCACGGCCGTGGACGTCGTCTCTGGCCTCGTCGAGGCGCTGGACGCAAGCGGGCTTCTCGCCGCGGGTGCGCTCGTGCTCTACGAGCGCAGCGCGAGCAGGCCCACGATCTGCCCGTCTGGGTTTGTGGCGCTCAAGCAGAAGCGCTATGGTCAGACGGCCGTCGACCTTCTCGGCAGACAGGGCTAGGGCTTGGAGGCCTTTGTGGAGCACACCGATCGCGTTGAGCATGTCGTCGTCCCCGGCACGTTCGACCCCATAACCTATGGTCACATCGACGTCGTGCGCCGCGCCCGCCGCATCGCGGGACGCGTGACCGTGGCCGTTGCCGCGAGCCTGGGCAAGAACGGTACGGGCCCCGCGCTCACGCTGGACGAGCGCGTGGAGCTGGCCCGCCAGGCGCTTGCCGACGAGGGCGTGAGCGAGGGCGTGGACGTTCGTCCGCTCACTGGCCTTCTCGTGGACTTCTGCCACGAGGTGGGCGCGGGCGCGGTCGTGAAGGGCCTGCGTGCCATGACGGACTTCGAGTACGAGCTGCAGCAGGCGGACCTCAACTTCCGCCTCGCGCCAGACGTGGAGAGCATCTTCGTCATGAGCAACCCCGCCTACGGCTACGTCTCGAGCTCCATCGTCCGCGAGCTCGCCGGCCTCGGCGCCGACGTCTCCATGCTCGTGCCGCCATGCGTCGTGAAAAAGCTCCGCGAGCACTTCTTGACCGCATAGCTCTCAGGGTCGCGAGCGCTGCAAATGAGACACTTTTGGCCTCCATGAGGGGCGTAATCTGACTCGAATGCAGCTCTCGCGGTTTCTTATCCCAAGGAAGGAGCCAAAGTGAGCGAGACCACCATCGAACAGGAGCTTCGCCGCGAGGCCCGCGAGGGCGCCGGTGCGTCGTGGCGGGCCTCGATCGCGCTTCTCGGGCAGCTCGTCTCGCCCTATCGGGGGCTTGCCGCGGCCACGTTCGTGGCCATGCTGTTTGACCTCTCGGGCATGCTGCTCATCCCCACGCAGCTCTCGGCCATGATCAACACGGCGGTCGCCACGCAGGACGCCAACGAGTTTCTCGCCCACGGCGCGCTTATGCTCGCCGCGGCGCTCGTGGGCTCGTTTGGCTACATCGCCTCGACGTGGCTCGCGAGCCGCCTGTGCGCCAATGTGGGGCGAGACCTTCGCATGCGCGTCTACCGCGCCTCGCTTGCCTTCTCGGCCGCGGACTTCAACCGCTTTGGCACGGGGTCGATGATCACGCGCACGCTGTCGGACGCCAACGTGGTGCAGCAGACGCTGCTCATGACCGTGCTCATGATTCTCCCCGTGCCCATCATGTGCGCCATCTCGGTGGGGCTGGCGTTCTCCACGGACTTCGTCATGGGCTGGGTGCTGCTCGCGGTCACGCTCGTGACGCTCTCCATCTCGCTTGTGGCCATTCGCGGCACGGCACCCGTGTTCACGCGCCTGCAGGGCTTCATCGACGCGATGAACGCCCGTCTGCGCGAGGCCATCACGGGCGTGCGCGTCGTGCGTGCGTTCGGGCGCGAGGAGCTCACCCGCGAGCGTCTTGACGAGACGTTTGACGCCTACGCGAGAAACGCCATCCGCGTGAACTACGTCTTCGCCACGACAGACCTCATGACGTTCTTCCTCATGAACGGCGTCGAGTCGCTCACCATGTGGCTGGGTGCCAACCGCGTGGGCGCCCACGCCATGCAGATCGGCTCCATCTCGGCCCTCATCGAGTACGCCATGCTCATCATGTTCTTCATGATGATGGCCCAGTTCGCGATGCTCTCCGTTCCGCGTGCGCTTGCCTGCCTCGGGCGCGCGGCCGAGGTCCTCGCCGTGCGCCCCGAGGTGTCCGATGCCGAGCACTGCGTGGAGCCGGACCTCTCCTCGGGCGTCGTGGCCCGCTTTGACCACGCGTCGCTTCGCTACGCGGACGCCGACGAGGACACCCTGCGCAACCTTGACTTCTCCGTCCGCCGCGGGCAGGTGTGCGCCATCATCGGCAACACCGGCTCGGGCAAGTCCACCGTGGCCAAGATGCTGCTGCGCTTCTGTGATGCCACGGAGGGGCGCGTGCTGCTTGGCGACGCCGACGTTCGCGACGTGTCCCAGCAGACGCTGCGCGAGCACGTTGCCTACGTGCCCCAGAAGGCGTGGCTGTTCAGCGGCACGATTGCCGAGAACCTCCGTCACGGTCGTGCCGAGGCCACCGACGAGGAGCTGTGGCACGCGCTCGACGTGGCGCAGGCCGGCTTCGTGCGCGAGCTTCCCGACGGACTGGGCGCCCGCGTGGCCCAGGGCGGCACGAACTTCTCGGGAGGGCAGCGCCAGCGCCTCGCCATCGCGCGCGCCCTCGTGCGCCATGCGGACCTCTACGTGTTCGACGACTCGTTCTCCGCGCTCGACTTCAAGACCGACGCGGCGCTTCGCCACGCGCTCGCGCCCGAGCTGGCGCGTGCCGCCACGCTCATCATCGCCCAGCGCGTGAGCACGATTCGCGAGGCTGACCAGATCGTGGTGCTCAAGGACGGGCAGATCGTAGGCCTGGGCGGCCACGACGAGCTCATGGGGACTTGCGAGACCTACCGCGCCATCGCTCAGTCCCAGGCCAGGAAGGAGGCCAGCCGTGGCTAGCGACAACGACCAGCCCAAGTACCAGGCGCCCGAGCCCGCCGAGGAGCTCGAGGTGCCAAAGAACGCGCTCGCGACTATCGCGAGGCTGTGGGACGCCATGGTCGGCCTTCGCTGGCGCATCGTGGCATGCACGGTGTCGGCCGTGCTCTACGTTGTGGCCACGCTGGCCGCCGTGGGCTTCAGCGCGAGCGTCATAGACATGCTGTGGGCAAAGATCCAGGCGAGCTTCGCCTCGGGCGAGCCGTTCGTGCTCACACTCGAGAACGGCGGCGCGCGCGTGCTGACGTTCCTCGGCATCTGGACGGCCGCCTGGGCGTTCTACTCGTTCAACGACCTCGTCATGGCGAGCTTTGCCGAGCGCCTGAACCTGCGCCTGCGCGAGCGGATCTCTGCCAAGCTCGCGCGCCTGCCACTATCCTACTTCGACGCCCACCAGCCCGGCGACACGATAAGCCGTGCCACGAACGACCTGGACAAGGTGTCAGAGGTCCTGCAGCGCGGCGTGCTGCAGCTGCTCACGAGCGTCATGACGGTGGTGGGGGCCGTGCTCATCATGCTCACGGTGGACGTGCGCCTCGCATGCATCTTCCTGGCGTTCGCGGCGGTCGCGCTTGCCGTGACCAAGGTGTTCGCCACGCGCACGCTTAAGGCGGCAACGGCCCGGCAGGCGTCGCTCGGCGCGCTCACGGGGCGTGTCGAGGAGGCCTACAGCGGCCGTGCCGTCATCAAGGCGTTCGGCCGTGACGAGGCGAGCGCAGGCGAGGTGCTTGCGGCCGCGCAGAGCCTTGCGGACTCCTCGGCCTCCTCTGACTTCCTCACGAACGCCGTAGGGCCGGCGATTCGCTTCGTCATGCGGCTGTGCCAGGTCACGATCGCGGTGCTCGCCGGTCAGATGCTCATCGCCGGCCAGCTTTCGGTTGGCGTGTTCCAGGCGTTCTTCCAGTACGTGACGCAGGCGTCCGAGCCGCTCACGCAGCTGGGCCTCACGGTCAACATGCTGCAGGGGGCCCTCGCCGCCGCCGAGCGCGTGTTCGCCCTGCTCGACGAGCCCGAGGTCGAGGCGGACCCGGCCGATGCGCTCACGCCCGTCGAACCCGTACGCGGTCGTGTGGCCTTCGAGCACGTGCGCTTTGGCTACAGCGCGGACAAGCCGCTCATGCGAGACGTCTCGCTCGTGGCCGAGCCGGGCCAGAAGGTGGCCATCGTGGGCGCCACGGGCGCTGGCAAGACCACGCTCATCAACCTGCTCATGCGCTTCTACGAGGTCGATGGCGGCCGCATCACGCTTGACGGCGTCGACACGAGAAGGATGCGCGCGCAAGACCTCCGACGTGAGTTTGGCATGGTCCTGCAGGACGCGTGGCTGTTCGAGGGCACGATTGCCGAGAACATCGCCTACGGGCGCCCCGACGCCACGCGCGACGAGGTCGTTGAGGCCGCCAGGGCGGCGCACGTGGACTACTTCATCCGCACCCTGCCGCACGGCTATGACACCGTGCTCGCCAACGATGCGGACGCGGTGAGCGCCGGCCAGCGCCAGCTGCTCACGATCGCGCGCGCCATGCTCTGCGACCCGTCCATCCTCATCCTGGACGAGGCCACCTCGAGCGTGGACACGCGCACCGAGCAGGCCATCGTCCACGCCATGGAGACGCTCATGGCCGGTCGCACGAGCTTCGTCATCGCGCATCGCCTCTCCACGATCGTGGACGCGGACCTCATCCTCGTCATGGACCGGGGCACCATCGTGGAGCAGGGCACCCACGACGAGCTCATGGCGGCGGGCGGCGCCTACGCTGAGCTCTACCTGAGCCAGTTCGCCTAGGAACCAAAGGGGACGGGTTCATTTGGTCCCTCTTCCCCAGGGCGGCTAGGGACGGGACCAAGCGAACCCGTCCCCTTTGGTGCCAGGGACGGGACCAAGCGAACCCGTCCCCTTTGGTGCTACCCTTCATTGCGCGTCCCCTTTGGTGCTACCCTTCATTGCGGACACAACCGCAAGGAGGAGCACATGCCCTGCACCACCATTCTCATCGGCAAGAAGGCCAGCTACGACGGCTCCACGATCGTGGCGCGCAACGAGGACTCGGGAAACGGCAGCTTCGAGAGCAAGCGCCTCGTCGTCGTGGCGCCCGAGGATCATCCGCGCCACTACCGCTCGGTCATCTCGCACGTACAGATCGACCTGCCCGACAACCCGCAGCGCTACACGGCCGTTCCCAACGCCAACCTCTCCCAGGGCATCTGGGGCGAGGCCGGCTTCAACGAGAGCCAGGTTGCGATGAGCGCCACCGAGACGCTCACCACCAACGAGCGCGTGCTCGGCGCAGACCCGCTCGTCGAGCGCATCCCCGCTAGCGGCGCCGAGGGCGAGGAGGACTACCAGCCCGAGGTCGCTGGCGGCATAGGCGAGGAGGACTTCCTCACCATCGTCTTGCCCTACATCCACACGGCTCGCGAGGGCGTGGCTCGCCTCGGCGAGCTTCTCGAGCGCTATGGCACGTACGAGATGAACGGCACGGCCTTCTCGGACGCCGATGAGATCTGGTGGATGGAGACCGTGGGCGGACACCACTGGATCGCCCGCCGCGTGCCCGACGAGGCCTACGTCACGATGCCCAACCAGCTTGGCATCGACGAGTTCGACCTCGACGACGCCTTTGGCGAGCAGCGCGACTGCATGTGCTCTGCAGACCTGCGCGAGTGGATGGCCGCCAACCACCTCGACCTCACGCTCTCCGACGCCGACCTTGGCCTGGACACCTGCGAGGCCGCCACGGCCGCGGCAGACGGCGTTCACGTGTGCTTCAACCCGCGCGAGGCGTTCGGCTCGCACTCCGAGCGCGACCACGTCTACAACACGTGCCGCGCCTGGGCCATGCAGCGCGCGCTCAACCCCTCCGACTTCTGGGACGGCCCGGACGCCGACTACACGCCCGAGAGCGACGACATCCCCTGGTGCCGCGTGCCCGAGCGCAGGCTCACGATCGAGGACGTCAAGGACGTGCTCTCCAACCACTACGAGGGCACGCCGTTCGACCCCTACGGCTCCAAGGGCTCCTCGGCCGACGCGCACCGCTTCCGTCCCATCGGCATCAACCGCAACTGCCAGCTCGCCGTGCTGCAGATTCGTCCCTACGCGCCCGCCGCATGCCGCTGCGTGCAGTGGATGGCGATGGGCTCCAACGCGTTCAACACGCTCGCGCCCTTCTACGGCCTCGTGAGTGACATGCCCGCCTACCTGCGCGACACGACCGACCACGTGACCACCGACAGCTTCTACTGGGCCAACCGCATCGTGGCTGCCGTCGCGGACCCGCACTTTGGCGACAGCATAAACACGATCGACAACTACCGCGAGCGCACGATGGCCTATGGGCACCGCGTGCTTCGCGAGACGGACGCCGAGGTCGCGGCGCTGCCCGAGGGCGACGACGTGACGCTCGTGCTGGAGGCCGCCAACGAGCGCATCGCCACCGAGCTGCGCGAGCAGACCGACAAGCTCCTCTCGAAGGTCCTCTACACCTCGAGCATGCTCATGAGAAACGGCTTCTCGCTCTCCGACCACTAACCGCTGGCCGCGGTCGCGAGTCATCGTGGCGTCCCAAAGGGTCCCATCCCCTTGGGACGCCCTTTTTGTGCCGCTACTCCACGCTCTCGATCGTGCCACCGCCGAGGACCTCGTCGCCGTCGTAGAGGACCGCTGCCTGTCCCGGCGTGATGGCACGCTGGGCGTCGTCGAACTCGAGGCGAACGCGCCCGTCTGGCAGCGGCGTGGCGACGCAGGGCTGGTCGGGCTGGTGGTAGCGCACCTTGGCGGCCGCCCGCAGCCTGACCTCGGGCGCCGCGCCCGCCACCCAGTTCCAGTCGCGGGCCACGAGCGAGCGCGCCATGAGGCGTTCGGGGCCTCCGAGCGTCACGGTGTTGGCCACGGTGTCGATGGCGCAGACGTAGACGGGTCGCGCGCAGGCCACGCCCAGCCCCTTGCGCTGGCCGAGCGTGTAGCGAAGCGCGCCCTCGTGGCGCCCGATGACGTTGCCGTCCGTGTCGAGGATGTCGCCGGCCGGTGCCACCCTTCCCGTGCGCTGCTCGATGAAGCGCAGGTGGTTGCCGCCGGGCACGAAGCAGATGCCCTCCGAGTCCCTCTTGTGCGCGCTCGTGAGCCCCAGGCGCTCTGCGATGGCGCGCACCTCGGGGTCCTTGTGCAGCCCGCCCAGCGGAAACAGCACGTGGGCGAGGCGCTGCTGGGTGAGCCCGAAGAGGAAGTAGCTCTGGTCCTTGCCAGCGTCCACGCCCTTGAGCAGGTGATACCCCTGCCCGTCATGCTCCACGCGGGCGTAGTGCCCCGTGGCGAGGAAGCCGCACCCCAGCTCACGCGCGCGGTCGAGCAGCGCGCCGAACTTGAGGTGGCGGTTGCACGCCACGCAGGGGTTGGGCGTGAGTCCCGCCTCGTAGGCGGCCACGAACGGGTCGATGACGTCTCTCTCGAACGCTTCCGTGTAGTCAAAGACATGATGGCGAATGCCCGCGTCCCAGCAGGCCTGGCGCGCGTCGGCGACGTCGTCGGTGCTGCAGCACGTGCGCTCGCCGGGACGGTCGTCCTCGTTCGTGGCGAGGCGCATCGTGGCGCCCACGCACTCGTAGCCCTGCTCCACGAGCAGGCTTGCCACGACGCTCGAGTCCACGCCGCCGCTCATGGCCACGAGCACGCGCCCGCGGCTCATCGGGCGCTCCCGCGCAGACGCTCTGCCACCTGCAAGATCGCGTCCGCCGCCTCGTCGATGCTGCGCTCGTCGTTCTCGGTGGCGTCGATGGAGACGCGCAGATAGGTGCGCGCCACCTCGGACGGCACGCCCATGGCGGCCAGCACGTGGCTGCTCTCCACCGCACCTGCCGCGCAGGCCGAGCCCGCGCTCACACACACGCCCGCCTCATCGAGGAGCACGAGCGCGGACTCGTGGTCCACGCCCTCGAGCGCAAGCGCCACGATGCCGGGCAGGCGCAGCGACGGCTCCTGCGGGCCGAGCACGCGCACGCCGCCCGCCTCCGTCAGCCGCGAGACGAGGCGCGCCCGGAGAGCCTCGACCCTCGACGCGCTGTCCCCAAGCCCCTCGCAGGCCTCTCGAAGCGCGCATGCCATGCCCGCAGCGCCCGCCACGTTCACCGTGCCGGCGCGGTGGCCGCGCTCCTGGGCGCCACCAAGCAGAAGAGGGGCTGGCACCACGCGCTTCGAGCACAGAAGCGCGCCCACCCCTCGCGGTCCGTGGAACTTGTGTGCCGAGACGCTCAACATGTCAAAGCCGTCGCGCGTGAAGTCGATGGGCACATGTCCCGCCGCCTGCACGGCGTCGGTGTGAAACAGGATCGCCCGCTTGCGGCACATGCGGCAGACGTCGCGCACAGGCTGGATGGCGCCCACCTCGTTGTTGGCGTACATGAGCGAGACGAGGCACGTGTCCTCGCGAAGCGCCTCCTTGACGCTGGCCACGCCCACGACGCCCGTCTCGTCTGGTCTCACGAGCGTCACGTCAAAGCCGCCGCCAAAGGGGCCGTCGGCGCTTGCGAGGCGCTCGAGCATGCGCAGCACGCTCGGATGCTCGACGGCGGAGGCCACGATGTGCCTGCGCCCCTCGCGTGCGCCGTAGGCTGCACCCGTGAGCAAGGCCTGGTTGTTTGCCTCGGTCCCGCACGAGACCCACTCCACCTCGCTGGGCCGTGAGCGCAGGCATGCGGCCACCTCGCGCCTGGCCTCCTCGAGCGCGCGCAGGGCGGCGTCTCCGGCGGCATGCTGGCTCGATGGGTTGGCGAAGGCGTCCCCGGCCATGATATGGGCCATGGCGTCCATGGCGGCGGGGCTCGTGCGCGTCGTGGCGGCGTTGTCGAGGTAGACCATCGGCGCTACTCCGCCTCGGCGGCCGGCCCGTGCGGGGCGCTCGGGGCGGTGCGCATCGCCAGGATGGTCTTCTCCATGAGCTCGGGGAGCTCCCAGCCAAGGCGGGCCGCCCCCTGCTCGATGACGTCGCGCGAGCACCCGGCCGCAAAGCGCTTGTCCTTGAACTTCTTCTTGAGCGACTTCACCGTGAGGTCGTCGACGCTTCTGGACGGGCGCATGAGCACGGCCGCGCCGATGAGCCCGGTGAGCTCGTCGACGGCGAACAGCGCGCGCTCGAGGTCGCTCTCGGGCTCGTAGGGCGTGTCCGTGAGCCCCCAGCCATGGCTTGCGCACGCACGCACGATCACCTCGTCGATGCCAGCCTCGCGCATGAGGGCCTCCTCGCGCACGCAGTGCTCCTCGGGCCAGCGCTCGAAGTCAAGGTCGTGCAGGGTGCCCACGACCTGCCAGAGGTCCGCCTCGTCGGCGTGTCCCATGTCCTCGGCAAACCAGCGCAGCGTCTCGCCCACGATGCGGCCGTGGGCGAGGTGGAAGGGGTCTGAGTTGTACTGCTCGAGGAGCTCGTAGGCCTGCTGGGGGGTGGGGATCATGGTGCCTCCTTGATGTGCGTCGGCGCGAGGAGATTCGCCCCGTCGCATTGTTATCGCGTCGTTTTCCCTTTATCCTATAGCAATGATAGGAAATGGATTTGCCTGCAACACGTGCAATGGTACGCCGCCTGCGTTCGCCGTGCCCGCGGGCCTATGGAGGATGCCATGCTCGTTTCCACGAAGGGCCGCTACGCCCTGCGCGTCATGATCGACCTCGCCGAGCACGAGGGGGACGGATTCCTGCCGCTGAGAGACATCGCGGCACGCCAGGCCATCTCGGACAAGTACCTGGAGAGCATCCTCAAGGCCCTCGTGCGCGACCACCTCGTCTCGAGTCTGCGCGGCAAGAATGGCGGCTACAAGCTCGCGCGACCCGCCGGTGACTACACGGTGGGGGAGGTCCTTAGGGCCACGGAGGGGCAGCTGGCGCCCGCGAGTGGCATGGACGAGCCCGAGCGGTTCCGCGCCGAGGAGCCCCGCTGCCACGAGATGTGGGAGCGCCTGGGCGGAATCATCAACGATTACCTGGACGGCATCCGCATCTCAGACCTGTGCGCGACCTCCCTCGTGGGCAACGACTACGTGATCTAGGGACGCCTCGCGTTGCGCTCCCGCCCGCGGCGCCTGCGGATCTCGTCGAGCTCCTCGCGGCTGTGCTCGTTTATCCTCCTCAGGTCCTCGCGGTGGTCACGGCGTATCTGCCCGGCTTGGGCGAGAAAGTCCGCCGCGGAGAGCCGCACGCCCTGCTCGCGCAGCTGGGCACGCTCGTCATGGAACAGCTGGCCGGCCTTGCGCACGAGCTCGTGGTGCTCGCGGATGACGTCGCGGGCCGTCTCGGGCCGCTCGGCTATCTCACGGGCAGCCTCGACGGGATGCGCCGCGATCGCCACGCGGGAGACGTTCGTGATCACGGGGATCACGAGCACCGTGAGCGCCCCTGCCGTCACGAGCACGCTCGCCATGGCGTCGCTCATGGCCCCGGCGCCCGTCGCGGCCTCGGTGAGCGCCACGATGAGGGGCAGCGCCATGGTGCAGTACAGGCTCGCGGCGACCTTCTCGCCCACGGGCATGGGCCTCGTCTCGGGAAACGCCTGCAGGCACATGCCCACGGGCAGTGCGCGCACGAGCAGCAGCAGACCCACGAACGTGGCGAGCAGCGCCGGGTTGGCGCCCACGGACGCAAAGTCGATCCCCATGGCCGAGTACACGAAGAAAACGGGGATAAACAGGCCGTTGCCCATGACCTCGATCTTGCCGATGAGGCGCTGCCCGCTCTCGTCGGGCAGCACGTGGCGCAGGATGAAGCCGGCGGCAAATGCCGCGAGCACAGCGTCGAGGTCCAGCATCGCTGCCAGCGCGAGGAGCCCCACGAGCAGCAGCAGGGTGGTCCTGAGCGTTGCCTGCGAGCTTGTCTCTGCGTTGTCAGAAATCCAGCGCGCGAGCCGCCCGCCCCAGTCCCTCACGCGCTGGCCCTGGATGGCCACGATGACGCACAGGGCGAGAAATCCCAGCAGGACCGCTATGTTTGCGCCCATGGAGCGCTGGGGCGAGAGCATGACG
>ERZ1031347.1180-NODE-1180-length-10782-cov-5.842547_pt1 | contig 10782 bp, 10 predicted proteins | sample MGYA00517106_ERZ1031347 | MGnify/ENA primary metagenome ERZ1031347 (study PRJEB33719, sample SAMN04261392) | wastewater metagenome | biome: periurban shantytown; feature: human; material: feces | host: Homo sapiens | place: Peru: Lima | collected 2012-07-19 ...
TGCCTTATGATATTTTTTCAAATACTCAACAATCAAATCTTTATAATATTTGTCATTAAATCCTTTATTCTTGATATAGCCTGCACTATCATCCATACTTTTTGATGCTGACGCTGATAAAAACAAACTTGTAATTCTTCCCTCAACCAATTTTGCAGCTCTTAATTTATCTACATCCGCTTTATCAAGTGAAAGTCCCTTCTGAACTCGATCCAAAAGAAATACCGTCTGTAAATCCAGGTCCTGATGATCATATAATATATGCATGTAATTATCATCTAATATTTTTCCATAAACAGTAACCTCAACCTGAGTTCCTGATGAAATATTATAATCTGGCATAGGAAAATATTTCGCTTTTTGAATATTAAATGCTCTTCTGATACCTAAAGTTGCAGTATCAATCATATGAAACACAACCATCGATTCAGCTAATAACTGATTTCTGTAAAATGGTGGATTATAGCTCACTTCCAATACATTTTCAATCTTTTGCGGAATAAAATCTCCAGGGTTTGTAAATTTAATTTTATCCTCAAATTCATTTACATATATTCTCCCACCAAGTTGATAATTTGTGTGTGCAATACAATTATTTAACAACTCTCGAATAAGCCAACTGTTATATTGTTCCGTTTCCATAGGAAAAAGGGTCAATTGATTCGGCATATATCTGTATGTAAGATTACGCACCTTCGAAAACACCTTATCTACAACATTTATAAATGGTATCTTAAATATTTCATAATCCTTATCACTTCCATCCGCACCATATAATCTCCACATAATACTTGGAGCAGATGTCATTAAATAATCATAATCTGCTGACCCAAGTAACAACATGCCAGCATTCGTAACCTTACCACCAATCAATAACTTTACTTTCGTCAAGAACTCTTCATCTGTCATTTCATCGACTTCTTTTGATATGTGTTCCTGATTCATTTTCTCTTTATACTTTTCTCTAGCCAAATTAATAGCCGTTTTATCTAAATTATCAATAGTGGCTACTTCAATCACCTGTTTTGACCAGTCTTTTCTTTCCTGTGATCGAATTGCATCAATCTTATATTGTTTTAATGGAACAAGACTCTCACCCGAACGCTCATAATAATTGGTACGCCAATCTGTAGGAATACCCGTTGCTGCGGCTGGAACTTTAAACATTAACACCCTTAATCTTTTACCATTTACAATAGGAAATATCTCTTTAATTTCATAAAAAGTCATTCCATTTGTAATATCTCTTGATATCTCATACTTAAATTTTTCAAGAAGACTCTGTTCCCCCTGCTTGTATGCAGTTCCAACAACATGTTTTATCTTATCTCGTTCACTTACACCAAAAATTAGCCATCCGTACTGTTGCTGCTTCAGATTAGCCTCATTACTTAATGCTGAAAAATATCTTCCTATTTTATCCGTATCATAATTACTTTTTGCTTCTTTAAATTCAACTGTTTCATACTCCCAACGTTCCATCAAGTTCTCAAGTATTTCATAGTATTCAATATCTTTAACATTCTTCTCATAATGAAAAAAAGCCATTTCACCTTTAACCCCCTATTACAAATTTTCACATTCTTCCCTTATGATAATACCACAACAAGTGGTCAAAACCATTTCTACTAATTTTTTCATCTGCTGCATTCCTAATCATATCAACAGCATTTCTATACTGCTTATAATCACGGAGATCATACCGCTCAGTAATATTAAAATAAACCAAATACATTGGTAAAACTGTTCTTAAAATATTATCATATATTGAATAATTATCCTGATATTCTGTATTTTCAAATAAATAAAAGCATGCGTAATGACAAAATTTACTCGCAAAGGACAAATTTGTTCTTGCCCTAAACTTGGCAGATGTTACTCTTGCAATTTCATGAACTAACTTCATGTCTTCATATTCCGGATTTCTCAAACATTCAATCAGTTCTGAACAATCAAATGCGCAAATACGCCTTACTATTTCTGTTCTTCCACATTTATCAGCATTCAAATGTGTACTGTTTTCTCTATCTACAGCCTCAACTGCACCTTTTATTAATTCCTCATAAGTATAATTTACTTCTTTATTTTTAATTAGAACACTTTTCAACATGGTCATCCAGTATGCTGATGAGCCACCATATACAAGTTGATTCTTTCTATCAAATTTAGGTCCCGCCGATATATCTGTTGATTTTATATAGGCAGAATCATTACGTATCATAGCCTCTACAATAGCGACATTATCCGTTGTTAATTTAACAAGTTTTTTGTTATTATAAGTAACCTCTTCAAACATTTTTGTCTTTGCAATTCTAAGCTCTTTTTGAATAATATTACCCATACTATATTTCTCCTTTATATCCCTATATAGGCTATATGGCTAGTCTTAAATATATTGTGAACTAAACTATGGTGTCAAAAAGCTTTCCTCTCCATCGTGGATGATCACGCGATCATGTCCGGTTGTTGTTCTGCCGATCACAGCAGCTTCAAATCCGGCTTCATACAGACGATCGCTTAACAATCCACCATCTGCCGTGACAAATAATGCCGCTCCGCATCCATCGATCCGGTATGGATCATCCCCGGTAAATTCACAGATCTCAATGGTTTCCTGCATGATCGGTATATGGTCATGGCTGATCCGAAGCCCGACATTTCCAGCCTCTGCCAGTTCCCATAATGCGCCATATACTCCTTCTGTTGAGATGTGGCGTGCATATATACTGCCACATGCCATCGCAATATCTCCCTGATCCTTCACAAGTAATAACCGGTCAAATTGCTCTGCTGTGCGAAGATATTCCTCAGAATATCTGGTCAGAAGCTCTTCTTTTCTTTCCCTTACCCGAAGCAGGGTTCCGAGGATGCCGGTCTGTCCGCACATAACGATATCCATATCCGGCTTGATCTTTGCATTTTTCTCGCCCTGCGATATCTTTCGTCCATACATCGTTACAGTTACCGCAGGCTCCTTGAATATCCCGCTGATCGCGGTATCTCCATACACAACATCCATGTGAAGCTCCTTCGCAAGATCAGAAAGCTCCCGCAGAATTTTTTTCATACGCTTCTCATCATTTTCCGGCATCATGACCGTATCTGTAAGTGCAAATGGCTGATACCCGCCAAGCCGTAATTTATTATATTGTTTGATAACATCCGAAGTCACCGTACCCAGTGCATTTGCAAGGCAGAGTCCTTCCGTTACTGCAAGCTCACTATCCAACAACACAAGCCGGCTATAGTCATCTCCTATGCCGGCTTGTATTACGTCAGAATGTTCCTGTTTATTCAACGATCTTAAGATTGACCGCTTCTGCTGTATAAATCGAAACTTTTCTTTATTCATCCCTGATACCTTTTAGAATGCATATGCAAGCATACCGATTACCATAGCTGCTACCAGGATTCCAACTATAATTGCGGATGCTACCTTTTTACCCTTTGAACTGCTTAAATTGATCATTTCCCATTTCTCCTTTATATTTTAAACTTATAATTTTCTGATATTATCCGCCCCACATCAGACCTTTTCCGTCTTATGCAGGACTCATGTATAGATTAACGCTGAATTTTCACTTTGTCCAGATATAATAGCATTATTTTATAGCAATTTAGCATTTGTGCCAGATTCTGCCAACTGCTTATTCCGTTACATTTGCCGAAGGACACACACGATTCAGCGCACATTCCGCACATTTCGGTCGTCTGGCGATACAGATCGTTCTTCCAAGCGTAATGATCTGAATATTATATAAGATCCACTGTTCCTTTGGAAGCTTTTCCATAAGCTCATGCTCGATCTTCACCGGATCATCACTATCTGTCAGCCCAAGCAGCCTGGAAATACGTTTTACATGTGTATCAACGACAATACTTGGCTCGTGGTAGATATTGCCACGGATCACATTTGCGGTCTTTCTTCCAACACCGTCTAATTTTGTCAGGCTCTCGATATCACTCGGCACTTCTCCGCCATATTCACTGATGAGCTTCTTTGCACAGCCAATTATATTCTTCGCTTTATTCTTATAAAATCCGGTCGAGTAAATATCCTTTTCCAGTTCCTTGATATCTGCATCGGCAAATGCCTGCAAGGTCGGATATTTCACGAACAGATCTTTTGTTACGATGTTTACTCTGGCATCTGTACATTGTGCCGACAGCATCGTTGCGATCAGAAGCTGCCATGCGTTTTCATGATTCAGATAACACTTGTAATCTGTTCCATATGTCTCATTCAAGATCCGGCAGATCTCAGTGACTTGCTGCTTTTCTTTTTTTGTCATACTGCATCCTCCCAGTTTATACAACGAATCTACCCATCACAGCTACTATCAACGAATCCCTTCATTGTTTCTACATGGCGCTTGCGCTCTATCCTCATGTAGCGGTACATAAGGCAGCCAAAAACGCTGCCTAAATACCGACATTCGGACAGGCATGTCAGAAACAAGAAAGATTCGCCGATAGTACCTGCATTACTCCTGTTTTCCTGCCAGATAGTTGATAAACTGCTGCGCTGTACGACCGGAGATTCCACCATGCGACAGCTCCCATTTGTTTGCTTCCGCACACAGCTCTTCCTCTGTCATATGAATGCCGTTCTTCTCTGCCAGACCTACAACGATCTGGAAGTATTCCTTCTGTGATGGCTTGCTGTAATTGATCGTAACACCAAAACGATTGACCAGCGACAGCTTCTCCTGCATTGTATCGCTCTTGTGCATACCATTGTTATTCTCAAGATCGGTACGATCTGTCCATGTCTCACGGATCAAATGACGACGGTTCGAGGTTGCATAGATCAGAACATTATCCGGCTTGATCTCCAGGCCACCTTCAATGACTGCCTTCAGATATTTGTATTCTGTCTCAAACTCCTCAAAGGACAGGTCATCCATGTAAATGATGAAGCGATAGTTACGGTTCTTGATCTGGGAAATAACCTGAGACAGATCCTGAAACTGATGCTTATAGATCTCGATCATACGAAGTCCCTGATCGTAATATTCATTTATGATCGCCTTGATCGTTGTTGACTTTCCGGTTCCGCTGTCACCAAATAACAGTGCATTATTCGCTTTACGTCCTGCAACAAAGGCTTCTGTGTTCTCCACGATCTTCTGTTTCTGGATCTCATATCCGATCAGATCATCCAGACGGACATCCTCTGTGTTGTTGATCGGAACGAACTGCATATCTCCATTTGTCGGGTGAACGATACGGAATGCCTTGTTCAGTCCGAACATTCCAACACCATATGCCTTATAGAAATCCGTCACGATCTTGAAGATATCATTTTCATCCTTTGCCCCTTCGATTGCACGGCTGATATCCTGTACCTTTGTGCTGACATTCTTGTTATACATACGTTCTTTCTTGCCGATGGCTTTATAATTATTCACGATCGTGAAGCAGTCAATATCCAACGCTTCCTCGATCTCAGAGAAATCAAAATCAAACAGCTTCTTGAAGATCTTGAAATCATTTTTTGCAAAATAATTAACGGTTCCGTCATTGGCACCCACTTTTTCACTCGTCATAGAGAATGAATTCTCATTTGTGATAAGGATAAATGCCAGATAATTGTGCCACAGATTTGTGTCAAATCCATAATCGGTAGCAAGATCCAGCAACCGCTTGATCTGGTCGTAGATCCTTGCAACCAGCTCCGCATTCGGACAGTCTCCGCGGTCAAAATCCTCAAATATCCCGGACAGCTTCATCAGAATACTGTTCTCACCCAGATTTCTATATAATACTAATTTCGCTATATCTCTGTACATCTTAAATTATCCTTCTTTCTTCATTTGTCTATATAAACAGGCATTTGCCCTGTTTTATCCAGCTCGTTTCTCTCAGGCATTTCCCTTACTTCTTTTCTCTTTCATGCGTCTGGACTGTCGTCTCTGCTGCCGTTTCCGGGGTTTCCCCCTCCAGTCATCATCAGATGAAGCGTAAGGTTCTCCGTACTTTTCCCATGCGACTCCCTTTTCCCGCAATCTCATAAGTACGAATTCCTTCACCAGTGCATACAAGACAGAGGATAACGGTACAAATATCAGCATTCCAAGAATCCCCATCAAATCTCCGCCAATGATAACGGCAACCAACACCCATATAGATGGAAGTCCGACGGAACCGCCTACCACATGCGGATAGATCAGATTTCCCTCGACCTGCTGCAGTATGATAAACAGGATTAAAAATACCAGCACCTTTTTCGGATCGTCAACCAAAATGAGAAATGCACCGACACCGCATCCGATAAATGCACCAAAGACCGGAATCAACGCCGTTACCACAATCGTAACACTGACAGTCAGCGCATATGGAATACTAAGGACGCTCATGGATACAAAGAACATTAAGCCCAGAATACATGCCTCCAGGCACTGTCCGGTTATGAAATTTGCAAATGTCTCATCTGCCATAACGCAGGTCTTGATGATCTTATCTGCTGTTTTCTCTTTAAATAACGCATATATCATACCCTTTGTCTGACGCTTCAAGTTCTCCTTCTGTGCCAGAATATAGATTGCGAAAAATAGTCCAACCACAAAATCAATTATACCGCTGACAACAGAGGTTGCAAAATTAAATGTTGATGACAACAGACTTCCGCTTCCATTCTTTATCAGATTGATCGCACTCTCACTCACCTTATCCCATGCAATATCAATCTCCATGATCCGGTCAACGATATCCGGATACCCCGCTGCCAGATTCACCGCCCAATTCTTAATTGCCTCCATCGTAGACGGGAACTGCTGTCCGATCGCTGTAATTGTCCGGCTGACCTCCGGTATCAGCATCGTGATCACAAAAGCAATCACCAAAACGACGCAGATAATGGAAAGCACCATACAGACCGGTCTCCGGAACCGATACCATCTGCTTTTTTCATTTCGGAATAACAGATTTTCAAATCCCTTCATCGGCACATTCAGAATGAACGCGATCGCAAATCCGATCACGAACGGCATAAGCAACCCGATGATCCATGTACCGCAGGCATAGATTTTATCAAAACGAAATACGCAAAATACGACTAATACAGTTATAATGATCAGTTTTATGAGCTTTTTCATATTCGAATTATTCAGTTCCAAATTCAATTTCCTCTGCTTTCTTTTTACATTTTTTTGAGCAGGCACATAGAACGTGTCTGCTCAATCATGCCAAGACCATTTATTCCGGCAGATTGATGTTTCCAAATACATCACCTATGGAATAGGTCATATTCTCTTTTGGTTTATAAGCATTCATAATCGGAGCCATGATCTTCTCAAACTTCTCCCTGTCCTTTGAAAGAACGAATACTTCTGCTGTATTTCTGGCATCCCACAATGCATCATGCTCTTTTCCCTGAAAATCTTCTCCCAGATAGAATACCGCATCTGACAGTGCCAGTCTTCTTCTGGTTCCAAGCATACGTGCAAATTCCTTCTGGAAATCCTTCCATTTGGATGCAAGCTTCTGTGCATCCGGGTTATTGTAGGATTTTAACTTGCGCTCCCGGTTGAACTGCCGCAGATCATTCTCACTCCATGCATAGATCACATCCGCGCTTAAGCCCCATGCAATGAACCGATCCATCGCAATCGCAAAATCCGGTGCATCGTCTACCATCTCATTTGTGATCCCGGTAAGATTTGTTATTCTGGATGTCACAGGCGTAATTCCCGGCTTTACATAAGTCTTGAACGAATCAATCTCCTTATATGTATCGTCCAGCTTAACAGCTCCTATTTCAATTATTTCATTTTTGCAAATTTTTAATTCATCGGGATGAGAATTATCGATCTGATTCATCTCAAAATCCACAAATATATACTCCATGTGTCACAACCTTCCTGAAGCTGTCTTCCGGGTGAAAGCCACCTGCCGAACATGGCTTCCACCGTCACAATCTTACCTTAAAGCATACCATTCACAGTCAAAAATGTCTATCTTTTTCTTGGTGGAGATTTCCTGTAAATGTCTTGTTAAAAAATGTAGCTGGCTCGGCTTTATTTACCGTAACTTAAAAAATTTCGGATAAATAAAGCTGGGACAGCTACAGTTTTTACAGGATATCTATTCTCCATAGCAAAAAACATTATTCATTATAGCTATTTTCTACCTGTTTTTTTACACATATGAATCGCCACAAATATAAACGGCAATGAAAATACCCCTGACAGTATATCGGAGATTCCCTGTGTAAGAGCCACGCCTGTTTCCTGAAAACACATTGGAAGAAGCCAGATCAATGGCAGGAAAAAGATTCCCTGTCTGGTGGATGATATGAGAATGGCTTTTCCAATCTCCCCTATTGCCTGAAATAACATACCGCTGACCAGGCACACCGCCATAAATGGCAATGATACCGCGTGCATCCGAAGAGAAAGAACTCCCAGCTCAAGTGCCGCATTTTCCCCAAATAATGAGATAATCGAGGATGCAAATATCCACACAAGAATACCTGTAACAGCCGATGCAATGACCTGACTCAGAATCGTAAATATGATCGCTTTTCTTACTCTATCATTCTTCTTTGCTCCATAATTATAACCGGCCACCGGTGCAAAGCCCTGCCCATATCCGACCATGACTGCAAATAATATGGCAAATACTTTATTTGATACTGATATCGCAGCTATCACATCATCCCCATATGCTCTGGCTGCCCGGTTCAACAGGATGGTCGCCACACAGACCAGCCCCTGCCGGAAAAAGGATGGGATTCCGGTTCTCATAATATCGATGGCTGTCTGTCGGAATACCTGAAACCTCTGTTTGTCCTCTCTCTTTATCTTCTCAATTTTGACCCGTATTCCCGCCGGTTTATAGTTTGAATCTGCCTTGTTTAACCCGATCACGCTTTTCCCGCTCAGCATCACGATCAGCATAATAATGAGACTTACACTCTGTCCACAAAATGTGGCAATTCCTGCTCCGCGGATTCCAAGCTCCAAACCCGACACCAGAATCGGATCTAAGACTGCATTTAAGACAGCACCGCTTCCAATTCCAACTAACGCCCAGACAGGCATTCCTTCCGCCCGCAGAACATTGTTGAGTACATACGACACACACATGATCGGAGCTGTAAGCAGGATCCAGAATCCATAATCGAGCGCGTAGATCTCGATTGTATCCGTTGAACCCAGAAAATCGATCAATGGCTTCTGCCACAGGAAGCCGGCCGCCATCAGTATCAAGCCGGCCACAAGAGCCATCAGGACAGCAGCAGACGCATCTCTGCCCGCCTCCTTCTCTTTCTGCTCCCCTAAGAACCGGGATATCCTGCTGCCTGCTCCCATCCCAAATGTATAACCTACTGCCTGTATCATCGCAAGCACTGAAAATAAAATGCCAACTGCCGCAACTGCACTGTTTCCAAGATCTGAAACAAAATACATATCCACGATATTGTACGTTGTTCCGGCAAGCATACTGACAATGGTTGAACATGATAATCGCAAAATAAGAGAAGGCACAGGAGTCTGTGTCATTTTCACATGATTCTCCTGTGCCTTATCCTTCGTATTGTCAGTTTTACCTTGAACATTATCATTTTTCATATGCAGACATCCTGCCTTATAGCCGTAGTAAGAAACCGACAAATAAATATTTCTGTATCCATCCAAACTCTGCTACCAAAATCATAACAATCTTTTATATCATCCGGATATTGATGCATTATTTCAGAAATTCAGCCACTTCCTCGATCTTATTCTGTGCATCATACACGCCCAGATCGTACATTGCCTGAATCTTCTTATCATCCTTTTCCGTTCTTGATATGTCGATCTGTACACTCGGACGGATAATAAGAACCTCGCCCTTCTGTTCCAGTTCAGCCAGCTTCTCCAATGTCTTATTATAATACAAATGCCTCATGGCTATTCGTTTCACATACTCCGGATATTCCTTATACCGGATTGCTTCCAGCTTCAACATGCTGTCTTCTTCCTTGACATAGCCTTCCGGTCTGGTTAAAACTACGATATCTTTTCGATATCCCATTCTCCGGAACTGGAAGATCGGAATGCTGTCTGCTGTTCCGCCATCCAATAACTTCTTGCCATCTACTTCTACAATCTGTGACACGATCGGAAGTGATGCTGATGCACGAAGCTTGTCCATATCCTTTCGAAGATCCGTACATTCCAAATACTCCGGCTGTCCGTTTTCTACATTTGTACAGCATACATAAAATCTCGTTGGATTCCCCTCAAATGCATCATAGTCGAATTTGTATAATTCATTTGGCAGTCGATCATAACAAAAATCAACTCCAAATAAATTTCCTGTTTTCAACAATGACTTCAAACTCATATAGTCCTTATTGTTCCGGTATTCCAAGCTATATGCAATATTTCTTCCACGCTGCTTGGATACGAACGATGCTCCATGAATAGCTCCCGCCGATACGCCGATCACGCCATCCACTGTAATATTATGATCTAAAAATACATCCAGTACGCCGGCAGTATAGATGCCACGCATGCCACCGCCTTCTAAAACCAATCCTGTCTTTGTCATATATCTTCAACTTCCTTTCAAAACGAATTTGCCATCTTTTGTTTTTACTATGATAACGCAAATCTGGATTTTGGCAAGGGGAATTTTGGAGGTGGGGGAAAGCACTCTCTATTTCGTTTCTTCTGGATACATGTATTCTGCATTTATTTTATCTAACTCTGTTTTATAAAGTTTTTCAATATTTAACATAGCTTTAATCAATATGCACATAAAAATAATATAAATATACAATAAGAATACCGG
>ERZ1031347.1195-NODE-1195-length-10696-cov-5.242552_pt1 | contig 10696 bp, 9 predicted proteins | sample MGYA00517106_ERZ1031347 | MGnify/ENA primary metagenome ERZ1031347 (study PRJEB33719, sample SAMN04261392) | wastewater metagenome | biome: periurban shantytown; feature: human; material: feces | host: Homo sapiens | place: Peru: Lima | collected 2012-07-19 ...
CTTCTCCTGTCCGTCCATATGGATGCCGCGCTCCAGTCCGTAGCCCCTGCCGACTTGCTCGAAAAACTGGTCTTGCGTTTTACTCATCTTTGCTTTGTTGCCTATTACGTCACGCGCGGAAAGTCTGCCGTCTTTAGTCAGTGGCACTGATATGATATGCAGATGCGGTGTTGTCTCGTCATAGTGTACGACTGCAGAAATATCCATCTTATTAAGAAGTCGGACTCCGTATTCTGTTATTCTTGTTTCAGAACGACTTTCGTACATTTTGTCCTTAACTCGTATAAGATAATAGCCACTGCTTGACGCGTAATATCTATTAATACGTTGAATCTGTTTTCCTCCATATTCAACTTTTGATTCCTTGTTTACGCTTTGTGACATCAAGAAATCACGGATATCTCTATCCTTCTTAATAAACTTGTCTATCGGTTCATTGTTCAAAAAATAGTTTATCACAGCTTTGGAGATAACAACTGGTGTCATGCTGTTGTTAAGACCAATTTCTGTGATAAACCTGCCTTTCTTTTCTATCAGTCTCGGATCTCCAGATTGGGAATATCCTTTGCGAACACCAAAGTAATTGTTCACGTCGTACTGATAAAACGACTCGTAATCATCGGATTCGAATGTTAACTGGGTTAATTGCTCAACTTCCTTAATTGCATCGGCTATTGCGAAGCGGGCGGATTTGTCGGCAATGTAGACGACACCATCTGTATTGACTTGTACAATCTTACAATTCAATGCTAGAAGCCTGTCCACCAACATAAGTAGTATAAGTTGCCCATTTATACGTATCTTATATACGTTAAGTGGATCATAAGCCCAGCTACTTTCTTGTTGCATCTTTCCTGTAAGAGCATTAAGAGCCTGTTTAAATGCCTTAGACTTTAATAACTCTCCATTACGTTTGGCAGCCAAGCGCTCCTTGTATAGAGCACTGTACACATTCCAAAAATCTTCTCCTAAGTGAACCGGAAGCCAATGGTTTATAATGGCTAATGAAGGATACATGGACGTAACGTCGGAGTGTCCTATAAACTGTTCAGCTGTAGGTTTGTAGACTCTAGGTTCGTTGATGGTGTGTATACCACCTTCACCTATAGAGTAGCAAATATTTGAGAGAACAAACTTCTTCTCATAGTTTTCTTGTTTCTTATCAGACTTACTTGCGTTACAAGTAGCATTCTTTACATCCAATAAGACTTCTTTCAACTTTGGATTAGAATATTGTATAAATGGGAGCATGATGTCACCTAGACGAATGTTTCCGACTTTTCGAGTACGAGTTTTTAATTCGTCTTTTGTAGTTTTGGCAATATCCAGAGTTTTTCTCAAGAGTACTTCTTCTCCAAACCGTACACCACTCATCGATAGTGCATCAAACCCCCATTCTTTTTCTACTTCAAGACGTAGTTCTACATCTTCTTTTACTTTATTAAGCAAAGTCTCAGTAGCTTCTACGTCGTTCACGTTATACTCTATCATAGCGTCAATATCACATTCTTGGATCTGCAAATCAAAGCTTCCTTCATACTCTTGTACATTTGGCATATGCAAGAGTATTTCTATTTCTTTTAAGCTTTTCTGCTGTTTGGCACTATAGAGCATCAACATAAGATCAAATGAATAGAAGTAATTTGCATACTTATACACTTTAACCTTATCAATATTTCCTGTTTTTTCCGAACTTATTATTTCTTTACTAAGATAGTAGAGAGAACTACAAATTCTCGAATATCCTAGTCGCTTCATTCTACTGCAGAAATGTATAATGTAACTTATGATTATGTCATCATAATGCTTATTGTTATAGCCGCACATTATATGATCAGTTCTGTTGGTGTAGAAGAAGTCAACTAGTTCTTCTAGTTGATTTTTACGACAGGATATCTCGAATTTATATAGTTTATGACTCTCTGAATCTTTACAAGTACAATGAAAACAGTTTGGAAAAACTTCTATGTCATATAGAACTACCGGTCTTTCCTTTACTATCATAGTTCTCTAGTGAGGGTTTGCACCTCGCAGTCATATCCTTTCGGAGCACACTAGAGTGACCAGTGGTGTCCTGGTCGGTTTTGAAGAAGTTACGCCTTAAGCTGCCATTCGCATCTTATTTGCGCCTGGTAACAGGAGTCGTCCCGTCTTCTTGCGATGGTCTTTAAGGTTTGTACAAACAAGATTACTGCGCTTTGCTTTTACCTTATTTGTCTCCTTATGGGCCATCTTCATGACTTTACTGTGTTCTGGAAGATTGTTTACTCCTCCATACTTAGCAGTCTCGCCATTGTCTTTTATCTGAGCAACTTCCTGCTCAGTAAACTTGTTGTCCGAATGCTGGAATCGTCCTACAAGTTGTAATTTGTCATATTTAGCGACAACTAAGTCTCTAATATGTTCTTCTGCAGCATTCTTTTCTGCTTCCCAAACTGGGAACTGCTGCGCGTAGAACAAGTCGTCTTTCTTAACCGGGCATGGGTGCTTTCGCTCCCATTTCTGCAACTTGTGTTGAACATACCCTTCCATGAGCTCGGTATGGTTAAACTTCGTAACCTTTCTGCGAGATTCAATTTTGATCGAATCACGTTTGAGCAGTATTAACCAAGGTTTCTTCCGGGAAAGACCACGGATACAATGTTCTTTACAGAACTTAGAAGTAGTTCCATGAGACTTGTTAAAGTCCTTAAGCCACTTCTCTTTGATGTAACGATATTTTTCAACATAATCGTCCAAATATTGATTATTCTGGGTATTCATAACGTTGCCTCCTATGATTAAGCTGCTTGTTTAGCTGTTTTTTGTTTAATTTCTTTAACCTGTGTAGGCTTTTTGTTTACGGCTTTAGCCTTAACTTTAAGTCCACGACGAAGCTTACGTCCTTCAGCCTTAGAGCCGTGACGGAAGTTATACGTGTTCTTCTCGAGCGTCTCCTTAGCCTTCTTCTTAGCTTTACGGAGATTGTAGAAGTTCACACTAGCGTTCTTTGAGCACTCGATAGCGTGAGGGTCACCTCCCTTCTTGTGCTTATTGTGATTGCCTGACATATCTATGCCAGCCTCCTCGAATGGAGACTTATCATCAGAACGATACTGATAGAATGTAGCATTACCTACAAGATCACGCAGTTTTGCTACCACACTTGCTGGCACACCCTTAAAGAATGCTGTAGAGTTAGTAATACATGCAGACTTAATGCCGCAATCCTTTACCAACTTTTCGAGCTCCTTCTTCTTTTTCAGAACAGAATCACATACAACTGTAATATTGTATACAGTGGCGTTGTCCCACTGCTTCTTTGCGATGTCTATCACCTTCTGAGTGTCGGCATCATTGAGATGCATACGCTTGCACCGACGGGTAACTGATGCAATATGACGAGCCATAGCGACATTACGACGCTCTTCCTGCTTCTTCAAACGGTCCTCCAGAGTGATTTTAACAGGCTCTGAAGCCTTTTCCTTCTTGGAGTCGATCAGTTTATCCATGATGCTCTTTTTGCGCGCCTTACGGGCCTCTGCGCGAGCCTTAGAAGCTGCATACTTAGCTGCTTCTTTCTCGGCCTTAGCCTTCTTCTTAGCCGCCTTGAGTTCGGCATGCTTCTTAGCCTTCTCTGCGTCAGCAGCACGGCGCTTCTCAATGTTCTTTATTGTTTCGTTAGCAGCATTAGACTCTTCCTTCTTAGCTGCCTCAGCCTTAACTGGTGTAGTTCCTATCTTAGCCTGAACCTTCTTGAGGTTCTTCTTGTTATTCTTCTTTGACATAATTTTGATAATTTAATGTGTTAATAATGTTATTTTTAAGGCAAGGGATTCCTTATTGTGGTTCGTGTAAGTCTCGATCTTACTCCTTTCGGCGACCCTTATATTTGTCTCGAACCTATAGCATTTAAGCTGCCAGATCCATCTCGAACTTATCTGCAATAGCATCCTTAATCTCAATAGAAGTCTCATTGTTAAACTTCTCAAGATTAGCGTCAAACTTATTTGCTAGTAGTTGCTGCTCATGGATAAGCTGAGCAATCTTAGCTGATGAGAATATCTCACGCTTAGGCATAGCCTTCAATCCCTTTTTTGCCTTAGTTGATGGATCAAGTGTCTTGATCATCTTAAGTTGTGCTATTGCCTCCTTTGCTTCGCATGCTGCGAAAATACTATAGTTATTTGTCTTCTTAAAATCCTCGTAAGAGAATGTAGTTGTACCTGTGTTAAGAGCTACCAAAATACCCTTAATCATAATACGCTTCTCACTAAGCTGTACAATCTGGTTATACAAGCTCTTGAGATCTAAGCCAGAACCCTGCTTTGCCGCAATTGCCTTCTTAGACATAAGGTTCTCTGCTCGAATAATTCGCCAATACTTATTGATAGTAATATCAATGTTCTTACGAATTGTAATGATGTTTGCTGAGTTCAATTTAATTGATTTCTTATTCATATAGTTTGATTAAAATTAAACAATTTACTTGAATCAGCCATTTACCTAGTTTCTATATTACATATAACTGTAATAAAGAATAAAAGACACCCATTGGCAATCCTGCCCCGCAGGGCGGATTACCTATTCTCCGCAGAGAACATTTAAGGATGCCTTTTAATATAAACTAATAATATCGTCTTTGTATTTCCTTGTAAACAATAACGATAATACCATGCATGAATGTGTACTCTTCTGCTCGCAGTTCATACACCATTCCCGCAGGAATGTTTCTGTTTATGGCATTACGCGTTTAGCGTTTACAATTCCGTACTCCAACTCAATCATTGGTTTACCGATGCAGTCTTTAACCTGCAAAACTTCTTTACGTCCGTTGATATTGATAACAATTTTCTCAGGAAACTCTTGCTGAGCGTTAAGCCTTGGCCCTGACACCCGGGACCCCGCAGGGTCCGCTCCTACGCCATCAGCAATGCTAGAATTCTGACATACTTTTGTCGCAACATCATACAGTCGTTCTACGACCCAGTTAAAGTTTTTGTCTTTAACTCCTTTCATCACAATTTCTTGTGATAGTCCTTCCATAATGGCTTTTTGGTTAAGCCCTGTGGAAAGACTCACTAGTGCATCCCATACCTTGAGAGCGAAACTCTCAAATGGTAAGGTTTGCTCGCAGCCGATTATCTTGTTCCAAAAATGGAATCTGGTTGAACCGAGAGTAATACTACCATCATCGTTAATGGTATAGATTTTGTACTTCTCCGTATGGTCCAACTTTTCATAAACGGCTGCCTTAATCTTCGGTTCGGAGAGCATTACTGCAATAAGCTTAATGCTCTTCTCTGTTAAAACAGCCTCCATGAACTTATGCTATGTGATCAGCTGGTTTTGACTCTGCCTTCTCGCGTTCGTAATCAGCAACGATCTTCTCGTTTGCTGCGATAGCGGACATACACTGTGCCTTAGCCTTCTGAGCCTGCTCAATGATGTTGTCAAGGCGAGCAATCTCACCGCGGTTAAGGTCGTTAAGGATACCACTCAGATCCTTAGGATCTGCGAACACTGCCTTAGAGTTCTTATCCTTAAGAGCCTTCTGAACTGCCTCTTCGGTAGTCTCACCAAACTTGGTGCTGTTCTGACCGAGAGGGATATCAATCTGATGGTCGGTGCCCTCATTGAGACGGCAAACGACATCACCGATTGCATTCTGCTTGGTCGCCATAGACTCGATTGTGATATAACCGATTGCAAAACGGCGAGGAGAACGATTGAGAACGAGGTCTACATTAGAGTTCTGCTTAGCCTGTTCCAAGACCTTATCATGGTCTGGGTTAAAGAAACGGGTCTGAGGAGTAAATACGTCCTGACCAAACATTTTGCCACCGAGAATGCTCAGTGGGGTACGATTTGACTTAATTGTTGTTTCCACGATGTTTACATTAATTTCTGACATAATCATATCCTTTTTGATATCGTTATTGATTAACTAACGATATGATTGAAAAATATGGTGTATTTTGGCTACACCTTTGCCGTTGTTTATTGAATAAAGCAACGCTGATACGAAGATACTCGGTTACTACTTTGCGTACTTAGTTTTCTAAAGGAAGTTCTACTATTGTAGACGCTTTATCTAGACTTAGCTGCACTTTTCCTATTACAACAATAGGGTAATAGGCTTGCAGCAGGAATTGCATACGTATGATGCAATTAGCATTTACTGGTTTATCCAGGCCCATCGTCTAAAGCTTTGAATGCTTCCTTTGCATAATCAAATGCTGAACTGTTTTCTGCTATTTTGTTCACGTTTTTTCTAACTTAACTATTCTAATCTTCGTTGGTGAAATTTTGCAGAGCAACTAACACTCATAGAATCTTAGAATTCTTATAACCCACGAAAATATGTAGAATCTCGGTCGTATTTCCCTTACTATACTTACAAGATATTCCTACACGATTGTTATTAAAGCAGATGATCTCTACTGCTGACTTAGAAGCGACTGTCAGCTAGGTCTCCTTACTGCGGTACTCGGCTTATGGCATGTACCCAGCGGTTGGTTATCGGAATGTCTCAGGATCAAACCCATCACGGACTTTACGGCTTTTTACATCTTTGCTGATGTTTGCAATTTTTCTGTACCGGTATTACTACCTCCTATTTATAGTGCACGAATATTGGGAATTCAACCCATACATTTCATCTTGTCACCCACTTATAAACGTAATATACATGTATAGAGACAGTATACACATATAATATACACAGTCGTTTTACAACATAGAATATAAGCTGCCCATCAATTTCCTGTATTGCTTCGAACCTTTATGTTTACATATACTGTTGCGCAGTATACTTTAGCATGGTTGGCATATCGGTTGGCACTCGATTTCTTCACCTCAAGCCCTTACTTACAACGTAAGATTTACTCTATGAAGGGACGTCAATTTTTGTTAAACATGTTATCTTTTAAACTTTCTAGGTTTTCATAGTCTATATCTCTTGCATACAACATACGCATACATAATATACCAGCTTACTACTCTGTAGAGACTATATAATATTGTATATCATAGTGCAAATAAACTATTAGTCTAGATCGTTTTGGATGAAAGTGGAGGTCAAATGGTCCTGGATGGACATATCTCGAATCAACTTTCTACCTGCTTTGCTATTTCTTATTCTAGGATAGCTCTCCATCAATTTTCTTTGACTGTAACGGAGTCATCGATCATAATCTCATGAATGATTTAATTTTCATGGAAATTGGCTGTAAGTTCGGATTGCCTAACATCCTAATAATACAACTGGAATAGATTTTCACCGCGATCTTCACCCGCGTACGATACTCCCGTAGAGCTTCGATTAAGGGGCTGCCCAACCCTTGCGCTTGTTTTACTTTTATATACCGCATAAACAAGAAAAGCCTGGCGGTCTACCATGAACTCAGACGTCTTACACCTCATCCCTGGCACCCCTTTAACGGAGTTGTGACGAATCGAACGTCAAGGACTATATGCCAACGTATTCACCATACGTCCCGTGAGTATTATCCTCACGATATTGCGTCTTAGATAATTTTTTCGGCCTTTATACTAGCTTTGGACACTAGAAACACTACCTACGGCTAATAATACTTCTATATTGTTTGGGATATCCTCGGTTCTTCCAGCACCATGCACCATACCATGTATGCAATTCTGTTCACCTACTGGGGACCAATATAGTTCGTCTCGTGTAACGTTTGTATATGCTTAGTATTATAACATATAATTACGATACGGTTCATTATGCCCTTCTTGGGACTTATGCGTTTGTAATTACACTGCATCTTTTAAGGTGCATTCAGCCTCATCCAGCTTGTCTCCAGACGGTTCTCACAAGTCCAGCTGTGCAATTATAGGAGCTGATACAACGCTTCTCCTACCTATATCAAACTGTTTCAATGTTTGATACATTTCATCCTACCTTTTGAGTGATCTCGCCCTGCAAGACAGGGTTAACATATTCTCGGATCCAGTTAATATTGAGTTTTTCTTCTAGCTCCTTCGCGGGGGATGTTCCAGAATAGTACGTAGACTAATGGGATCTACTATATGTACTTACCTAACTATAGTACACAGGGTTCTTGTGTTTACTTGTGTACGTTAGAGGCGATTTGAATATAATCATTGAGCTCTCCCTTACGAATGGTAGAGTTGTGATTAGTGGAGTCGACCTTTTCTCCAGATTCCATAATATACAGAAGTGGTACATACGACGTATCTGTCTTCTTAATTACGGTGCGTTTAACAATTACCTTTGCAGGTAACTGTTTATGGTTACAAGGTACAGTCTTTTCTACCCTAACGGTATCATGGACTGTATCAGGATTAGCACGATTCACTTGACCAAACAAATGGTCCATTGGTTGCTGTACAGTAGATGCTGCTACTGTCTGCACTGTCGTTGGAAGGGGGACATTCTTAAGATCGGCAATATTCATTCCGATAGTAAGAAATGCTGCCCCTAACAACGTGATCACTAATTTTTTCATACTTTGATAGTTAAATTATTTGCGTTCACTTTGCCATTGGATGTCAAAGGCTCTTTTAATGCGACCAACTAGTTGTGAACCAGTTCTCTTAATTGGTCGTATTATTTTTTTACCTGAGCCTTGGCCTTACCTTTGGCTTCCTTTTTCTTATCCTCAGCAGCCTTCTTTTCAGCTGCTTCCTTAGCAGCCTTGGCAACAGCCTCTTCCTCAGCCTTGATCTCCTCATCGGTCTTGAATTCCAAGTCGATGATATTCTCCTTGGCATAACCTACGAGTGGATCAGAAGGATTACGGAACAGGTTAGAGATGATACCAGCATGCTGTGTAGCGTTATCAAGCATCGAATCAGGCTTAACCTTAGCCATCATCTCTGGAGTAACGTCACGATAGTATGCACGCTTAATGGCGATAACAGTCTTCTTTGCAAAGTTGTTACCCTCCAAGAAGTTCTTCTTTAAGTTCTCAACGAACTCGCCTGGAGCCGCAAGAACTGCTGCAGTAGCCTTATCGGCGAATGCGATGTTCTTGTTAGCGGCGTCAATGTGCTCCTTAACGCGATCCTTTTCTGGCAGCTTGCTCTCTGCCTCGAGCAAGGTCTTACCCTTTGAGCGAACATCGTCTGCACCAATGATTACAAGGCACTTTACAGCGTCCGCAATCTGATCATCGGTATACTTGCATACGCCGGTGTTCTTGTCAGTAGAATGGTCGCGAAGCTCACAGAACGCAGATACAGGAGATCCTGACGTAGCGGTAACATTGAAGAAGTGAGCACCAATTCCATAAGTAAGCGTTCCGACACGACCCGTAAGCTCAACAATTTTGCGAAACGTATCATGGAAGTTCATGTTCTTGAGACGCTCCATATCGTTCTTTGCAGAAGCGAGAGCCTTCTCAGCATTCTCCTTGTACTTCTTGTCCTTGGTGTTCTTGAGTGTCTTCTCAGCAGAATCGATAGCACGTTTAGCCTCGACAGAGCGATATGACTTATAGAAGTTCACACACTGCATGATGCTATCCATCAGCTTAGAATCACGGTTCATGGCCAAGAAGCCAGACAAAGCTTCCTTGAGCTCTTCTTCGTCCTTGATCTTTGTAGGATCAAAAACCTTGCCTGTTGTTGCAGCACGAGCCTTGGCATCCTCTTCGAGCTTCTTAGAAGTCTCTTCGGACACCTGTACAGCTGAAGCTGTAACCTCAACTGCATCTGCATCGTCTTTTGAAGGCAAGAGCTTTGTATTATCAAAGCTTACACCAATCTCCTTCAAAGCTTCAGTGAGCTCTGGAAGAGCAGCCTTACGAATTACAACAGCGAAATCGCTTGAGCCATACTTGACCTCGTTACATACGCATACTGCGATGCCGAGGGCGTTAATGTGGTTGATCTTGTCGATAGCTCCCTGTGGGAAACCAGTATGCTCAGCAGCTTTCTCATCCAAGAAAAAGCGTTCGTGAGTCATCTTCAACAAATCTACCTGGTGGTTACGGTCCATGCTTGACCCACCTGTTGTTGTGAGCATAGCTGCAGCCTCAATAGCTGTATCTGCATTGTTACCACCATTGTTGTTGTTCTGAGCAACTTTTACATTGCCCTTTCCATTCTTTTTTGCCATTTTGATAATGTTTTTAAATGTTATTTACTAAAATTAATTAATACTTTTCTGGGCAACTAACTTAAATTCAACTTGTGTCGAATATAAAGTTCGTTTTTAACCAATCTCGTGGAGGTTTAGTGAGCACGTTAATATGCTCTCCTTCACCCAAGTTAAGCGCAGCAACAGTATCTACCACAACTGTATCCTTACCTGCTGGTTTTGTCTCAGCACATGTACCGGCGCCCTCTGAGGGTTCCAAAGCCTGAAATGAGCACGTCGGTGCCAGCATGGGAGTTGTAGAAGATTTAACTGTACTGGCTTCACTTTTATGGTCAACAAAGGCATAGTTGACCATACTCTTACCGGTAAAACCGAGCAAGAGACTTACGAGAATGATCCAGAACAACTTGTTGCTCTTATTGTATCTTGCGAAACCAAGAGCTACAAAAATCGAGAGAATCAATAATAAAAGTGAAGTCATTTTTGTTAAACTTTTAAGTTATTTTTAATTTTCCTACGAGTGCGGCTTAAAGCAGCTTTTATAGTGCCTGTAGGAATTTTTAGCACTTTGCTAATTTCATCAACTGTAAGATCTTCCACGTAAAATAGATTAAAAATCTTCTGTGT
>ERZ1031347.1201-NODE-1201-length-10645-cov-4.210859_pt1 | contig 10645 bp, 9 predicted proteins | sample MGYA00517106_ERZ1031347 | MGnify/ENA primary metagenome ERZ1031347 (study PRJEB33719, sample SAMN04261392) | wastewater metagenome | biome: periurban shantytown; feature: human; material: feces | host: Homo sapiens | place: Peru: Lima | collected 2012-07-19 ...
AACGATACGATTGTAAAAAGAAGTGCATAGTGCAACATCCCTGATTCAACCATATTATACACAGGATGATCTACGTCAAAATGCGCTCTCGCCGGAAGATTATGGAACATGAATCCGAGACCGAATCCCAAGCTCAATCCCAACTCCCATGCCAGGAAGAACGAATTCACGCTCGTGCCGCGCTGGCAATGTTTGGCAAGCTTGATATAGAAGAGCAGAAAACGGCTTCCGATGATTCCCAAGCTGAAACCCAGCAAGGTTGGAACCACGATTTCTACAGCAAGCTCCTGAGTTCCGAACGAAATCAGTTCAGCAGAAGCCAACAATATCAGACCTACCAATATCTGACTCTTCAGATCTGCATCAGCAAAGGCAAACTTTTCTGCCAGAAACGCCAAGACCAATCCTCCGAAAATCATCAGAAAGATGCCAGTAGGATGAGGCACAGAAAAGTATAATCCCGCAGAAAAAGTAATCAGGATGATATTGACAAAAAGCGGAGTTCCCTGTGGCAGATAGAAGCGGTCGAGGCTGAAAGTCTTAATTCCTTCGGCAGGTGCCTTAAAAGGAAACTTGGCGCGAGAAACCAGCACGAAGGCTCCCAAAGCCAGCAACGAAGCCGTAGGGAAAACATAGTCCATGCCGAAATAGTTGTAAACAAAACATGCCACCAAGGGTCCTACGGCTATCGAAAAGCGGGCAAACCAGGAGGTAATATAATTAGCCTCGGTGCGCTGGAACGACTCGCAGGAATCAATAACCAGCGTACTGGCAAGCGACATCTGAGCCAGTCCCAGAAATGCTCCCAACAGGAAACGGACCGCCAGGAGAACCTCAAAAGAAAACCTGATGTTCCAGAACGTATCCAGATAGTAAAGAACCGAAAGGCAAACAACCACACCTAAAATGGAAAGCTGACAGACCATATTCCTGCGGTAGCGCTGCACCAGATAAGAGCAGAAGCCGCCAAACAGGAAAAGTCCAAAGCCGTATGCAAGAAGCACACACCCTATCTGCCACATCTGATACTTCTCCTGAAGCAGGGTATAAGGAATGGCAAAAATGAGCATGTACACACTCGACATCAGCAAGAGGTTGGCAAAGCATAATCGCCAGAAGTCCTTGTGCCACAGCTTGATATGTACAGGTGTATTTTGTGTATCCATTATTCTAAACTCTTTTATGAATCTATCGTATTTATACTCTCTTACACTTCGCTAAAAAGAGAGTTATTGTTAGTAACTCTCTTCAGTGCTAGGATAATCTACGGTCTTCACCGCATCAATATAAGCCTTCACACCCTTGGTCATTTCCTCGCCTACCTGAGCAAAGTGGCGCAGGAACTTAGGCTTGAAGCCCTGTGTCATTCCGAGTGCATCAGCATAAACCAGAACCTGTCCGTCGCAGCCGTTACCTGCACCGATTCCAATCGTTACAGCCTTCACCTTCTTGCTTACTTCAGCAGCGAGCTTAGCAGGAACCTTCTCCAGCACGATGGCAAAGCAGCCTGCTTCGTCCAGCGCAATGGCGTCGCTGATAAGTTTCTGTGCCTCAGCCTCTTCCTTGGCACGAATGCCATAACCGCCAAACTTATTAACGCTCTGCGGGGTAAGTCCGAGATGACCATGAACAGGAATACCTGCATTAACCAGCGCCTTAACGGTGTCGCAGATTTCTACGCCGCCTTCCAGTTTCAGAGCGTCTACACCCGTTTCCTTCATCATGCGGCAAGCATTGCGCAGCGCCTCTTCCTTGCTGATCTGATAGCTGCCGAAAGGCATGTCGCAAACCACGAAAGCATGCTGGCAGGCACGTGCCACGCTGCGGGCGTGATAAATCATCTGGTCTACGGTAATCGGCAATGTGTCTGCATTTCCTGCCATCACATTGCTGGCCGAATCACCTATTAATATAGAGTCAATTCCTGCAGCATCTATAATTCCGGCTGTTGTAAAGTCGTATGCTGTCAGCATGGTTACTTTCTCGCCAGCCTTCTTCATTTCTGCGAAGGTCTTGGTGGTAATTTTCTTCTTGTCAGTAGATAAATATCCCATTTTTTATTTTGATTTATTTATTGTTCTGCGTTGAATCTATTTCGCATTCTCCACGATGCGCTGCAAGTCAGCAAAGCTGAAACCTCTGTAATCATCTATCACATAGTCGGATAGCGGCTGGATGGCTTCTCTGCTGTTCGTTGTGGCAAGACCTAAGGTAAAGGCTCCTGAGGCTCTCACCGCCTTCAGTCCGTTAAAGCTGTCTTCCAGTCCTACACAGTCCTCCGGTTCCACACCGAAATAGGCTGCACCTTTCAGATAGCAGTCTGGATGAGGCTTGCTCTCAGCGAAATCCTCGCTGGTCAGCACGCGGTCGAAATAAGCCTTGAATTCCGGGTGACGGTCGTAGACATTCAGCATCTTCTGAATGTTGCTGCTCGTTACCACCGCGCATTTTACACCATGCTCCTTCAAGTCGCTGATGAAGTCTTCGAACCCTGCAATATATTCATACTGCATGGTCTTTTCAAACTCATCCAGTCGGGCTGTAATCTTAGCCTGTTCCTCCTTTGCGCCGGTAAAACCTTCGATGTGGGCGAAGACGGCTTCATCGGTGAAATACTTGTCGTAAATCTGAACCAGAGTCTGTCCTTTGATGCGATATTCGAAATCGGGCATTTCCGGATGATACTCCCTGCCTATCATTCCCCAGAAGATGGAGTACTGTGATTCTGTGTCGAATACCACACCATCCAGATCGAAGAGTGCTGCTTTTATCATATTTTCTTGTCTGTTTTTATCTATTTTTGCTTAAATTATATTGAAAACGGGTGCAAAGTTACGCAAAAAACTTAATATACGAGCATAATCTGACAGATTTTGATGTTTTTATTACGTGTTTTCCGATTTTTTACACTACCTTTGCAGAAAAATCAGTAGAAATAAAGAAGAATACATATAATTATATGATAGAAATAATAGAGAAATACTTCCCGAACCTCACGGAAGAGCAGAAAAAGCAGTTCGAGGCACTCGATGCATTATACCGCGACTGGAACAGCAAGATCAATGTCATCAGCCGCAAAGACATCGATAATCTGTACGAGCACCACGTGCTCCATTCTCTGGCAATAGCCAAAGCCATCCATTTCCGTCCGGGCACGGAGATTCTCGATTTCGGCTGCGGCGGAGGTTTCCCGGGCATTCCGCTCGCCATCCTCTTCCCTGAATGCAAGTTCAAGCTGATAGATGGAACGGGCAAGAAAATCAGAGTCTGCAACGAGGTGGCTACGGCCATCAATCTGCAGAATCTCAAGGCTGAGCATCTGCGCGGAGAGGACGAAAAAGGCAAGTACGATTTCGTGGTAAGCCGTGCGGTAATGCAGCTTCCTGACCTGATGAAGATTATCAAGAAAAACTTTAAGCAGAAGGGGCAAAACGCTCTGCCTAACGGACTTCTGTGTCTGAAGGGCGGTAATCTGAAAGAAGAACTGAAGCAATACTTCAAGATTTCAGAAATCACTCCGCTCAGCACTTTCTTCGATGAAGAATGGTTCAGCCAGGATAAGCAACTGGTTTACGTTCCGGCATAGTAGAAGTGAAGAGGGAAAAGTAATCATAAAGTTCAAAGTAAGAAATGTTACATATAGAAAGATTTCAAGTAAACATGTTGCAGGAAAACTGCTACGTGGTGAGCGATGAGACCAAGGAATGCGTCATCATCGATTGCGGCGCCTTCTATCCGGAAGAGCGCACGGCTATTACACAATATATTAAGGAGAACCAGCTCAAGCCCGTTCACCTGCTCGTAACCCATGGCCATCTTGACCATAACTTCGGCAACAACACCATCTACCAGGAGTTCGGACTGAAACCGGAAGTATCGGCAGCAGATGAAAAACTGATGAAGGGACTCGCCAAGCAGGCAGAAACCTTCTATCAGATGCAACTCGATTACAAGTTCCCGCCTATTGGCAGATTCTTCGAAGATGAAGAGGTCATCAAGTTCGGTAGCCACGAGTTCCAGGTCATCGCTACTCCGGGCCACAGCAGCGGCTCCGTCACCTTCTATTGCGAGGCAGAGCACGTAGCCTTCACCGGCGACACCCTCTTCCACAGTTCTATCGGCAGAACCGATTTCCCTGGAGGCAGCATGTTCCGCATCATCAACAGTCTGCGCCATCTCGGTCAGTTGCCTGATGAAACCCAGGTCCTCCCGGGTCATGGCGAATACACCAGCATAGGCGAAGAGCTCGCTCACAATCCATATATGGACCGTTAAAACAGCATTTTTAAAAAGTCAGGAGATTTATCAGCGATGATCAAGAAATCGAATACAGAGAAGATCATTCTCGGCATTGACCCCGGAACCAACGTGATGGGCTATGGCGTAATCCGCATCATCGGCAACAAGGCCGAACTGGTGGTGATGGGCGTCATCGACATGCGCAAGGAGAGCGATCCCTATCTCCGGCTGGGCAAGATCTTCGACCGCGTAACCGGCATCATCGACAGCTATCTGCCCGATGAGATGGCCATCGAAGCACCCTTCTTCGGCAAGAACGTGCAGTCGATGCTCAAGCTGGGCAGAGCGCAGGGAGTAGCCATCGCAGCCGCCATTCATCACAGCGTTCCAATCCACGAATATGCGCCGCTCAAAATCAAGATGGCCATTACAGGACAGGGACAGGCTTCGAAGGAACAGGTGGCGGGAATGCTGCAGCGACTGCTCCATATTCAGCAAGACGAAATGCCGAAGTTCATGGACGCAACCGATGCGCTGGGGGCAGCCTACTGCCACTTTCTGCAGATGAACCGCCCGGAAACCGACGCCAAGCACTACAGCAGCTGGAAAGACTTTGCAACAAAGAATCAGAGTAGAATAAAAAAATAAGAGAGATGCAAAAGATTATTAGCATTAAAAATGGTGTTACCCGTATGCCTGAATGGCGTATGGCAGAACCCGTAAACTTCGAGGCGTGCGATGGTGAACACATCGCTATCGTAGGTCCGAACGGTGGAGGAAAATCAATGTTTGTCGACATCATCGTAGGTCGCCACCCACTCCTGATGCACGACCCTGATTACGATTTCTCACCTAGTCAGAAAACTATGGTGAGCGACAACATCAAGTATATTACCTTCCGCGACAGCTACGGAGGCGATAACGACCGCACTTATTTCCTGCAGCAGCGCTGGAACCAGCTCGAAATAGACGAGAACACACCTATCGTAAAGGACAAGCTGGAAGAAGCCTACCAGATGGCTGGCGAAGACACTCCGGAGCGCAGAGCCCTGCAGCAGCACATCTACGAACTCTTCCACATGCAGCACCTGATGGACAAATACACCATCCTGCTCTCAAGTGGCGAGCTCCGCAAGTTCAAACTTGCCTCTACCCTCTTCTCAGAGCCTCGCGTGCTCATCATGGACAATCCGTTTATCGGACTCGATGCAGAAACCCGCGACCAGCTCAAGGAACTGCTCAAGACCCTCTCTTCAGAGCGAGCCCTGCAGATTATCCTCGTACTGAGCAAGAGCGATGATATTCCCGACTTCATCACCCACGTGGTAGAAGTGAAAGATATGAAGGTTCAGCCTAAGGTAACCCTCGCCGAATATCTTGCCGGCAGAGAATCCGTGCCTGCCCATGTGCTGAGCCCGGAGCTGGAACAGGCCATCGTAGACCAGCCTTACAGCGACCGCGAATATCACACCCGGGAAGTGGTGAAGATGAACAAGGTGCGCATACAGTATGGCGAACGAATCATCCTCAACGACCTCGACTGGACCGTGATGAACGGCGAGCGATGGGCTTTGAGCGGACAGAACGGAGCCGGAAAGAGTACACTCCTCAGTCTGGTCTGTGCCGACAATCCGCAGAGTTACGCCTGCGACATTACCCTCTTCGACAATCCTCGAGGCAGCGGCGAAAGCATCTGGGACATCAAGAAACACATCGGCTACGTATCGCCTGAGCTTCACCGCTCTTACCAGCGCGACCTGCCAGCCATCCGCATCGTGGCAAGCGGTCTGATGGATTCCGTAGGTCTCTATGTAAAGCCGAAAGAAGAAGATATGGACAAGTGCCGCTTCTGGATGAAAGTATTTGGACTGGAAGGTCTTGAAGACCGTGGTTTCCTGAAGCTCTCCAGCGGCGAACAGCGTCTCGTTCTCCTGGCACGAGCCTTTGTCAAGGATCCGGAACTGCTGATTCTCGATGAACCGCTCCACGGACTCGACAACCGCAACCGCCGTCTTGTAAAAGACGTCATCGAAGCCTTCTGTCGCCGCCAGAACAAAACCATGATCATGGTAACGCATTATAAGGAAGAATTGCCAGCGTGCATCGACCACAGCATCTTCCTCATGCGCCACACCAACGATTAAAAAGAATTGATAATTAATAATTTCAGAAAGATGAGATACATAATATTATTATTTGCGCTCACCCTCAGCATAGCTAAGGCAAGCGCCCAGGATGTATTAAACGAGGTGCTCCGCACTTCTGATGCAATCATCAACGACACCACGAAGAGCATGGACGAGCGCCGTACAGCCCTCTTCAAGTTTGACGCAATGACCTACATGCGCAGCAAGATTCTGCCACCGTATGTAATGCTCGACAAGAATCTGAGCAAGGACACCTTGAACATCAAGGTTCGCTATCTCAACGAGCAGGCCTACGCCATGAGCGTTTATATTACGCTCTATCAGAGGCGACTGAAAGAGGCTTCAAACAAGAACAAGCCGCTCGTAACCCAGTTTTTCAAGCAGGCAACCATCGACCACAAGGCATTTAAGGATGCAGATACAGAGTTTACCCTGGCTTATTACAACACCCCGGATGTTCCTACTCCATTCTGCCTCGACTGCGATTGGGTTTCAACCTTGGCATTTATCCGCAGCATCGACTGGTCAAAGCTTTAAGAACGTTTTCAGTCAGAAAATATATAAAAACAGATTAGCAGCATCCCTTATGCAGGGATGCTGTTTGTCTATAGGATGGTTATCCAGATACTTTCGTCTCGGTCGCGCGCCGCAGTCATGGCGTTGATGAGCCGCTGCAGCCAGATGCGGGAGTTCACCACCATGCCCTCGAACTTGTTCTCTCCAACGAGGATGCAGCCTTGTGTATCGTCAGGATAATTGCCTGCATGGATGCGGATGCCCTCGAAATTCGGCACACCCACCAGCAATGGCAGCCAACGCTTGAATCTTGGAGAATACGATATGACCACAGGATAAGTACCCTCAGGAATGGCAGTATGGCCAGGTACCTTACGAGCCTTCACGCCGCTCTTGCGGCTATAGCGGGCATCCACTTCCTCTGGCTTTAGCTTGATACCCAACAGATTACGCCATGTAGGCTCCATGGTATCACAGAGATATGTATCCTTGGACAGCAGCTGGCTGTCAAAGGTATGAATCAATTTGCACTTGTCGTCTTTCTTCTTGCCGGGCAGCGAGTTACAACTTACGCTTGCATCGGTCAGCAGATAGAGTCTGCCGATGGTATAAGTTCCCTTTTTAGCTATACGCTTTAATACTATTTCCATTTTGTTTGAATGTTAAGTGTTAAACTATTTTACGTTAAAACATCTCAGGTCGAGTCCGTCAGAACGGAATAATAGCTTCTTAAAACTGAGTAACTGAATACTGAGTACCTTTCCGCCCTGCTCTCCGTCAGCTCCGTCGGCATTTGCTCCCTTCGGAGGAATTTTCTCGATATAATGGCGGTACACCCAGTTTCTCAGCATCTTCGCCGTACCCTTCTTATCGAAGTCGTTCTGCAGACGCACCATTTCAGCTTGCGTGTAGGTGAAGGTGTCAGGCAATTGCTGCAGCAGGTTGGCTGGTCCTCGCTTGCTCGATTTCTCTCCTACCTCATTAGCCTTGGCTATGCCTGCACCAAAGAAAATCATCTTGCACCACAGGTCGTAGCTCTCGCTCCATCTGATGAACTCTTCTATTTCGGGTTCCCATTTGCAGCCGTTTGCCACGTATAGCACGCAAGCCTTGAGGAAGGCAATAACGTTGCCACGGAAGGAGAGATTCTCGAACACCCTGTTTTGCGACATGCGCGAAAAGTCGGCGTTCTCATCCTTCAACTTTTCTGCCAGGGCGAAAGCCTCAGCACAGTCTATCCTACCCGACGCCTTGCACAGATTCTCTATGTACGGTCTGAGCGCCTCTCTGAAGGCATCGTCGTATTCGCCGTATACTGGCATTTCGGCACCGATTTCCCGCTCCGGGATGGTACAGAAGTTGATGCGGCTGATAGGTCCGTCGGTGAGCACCTTTGAGAAATATCGCTGCCCCAGCTGGACGGTGGTCGATGCATTCCAGTTGAACCGGATGGTGATGCGCTCGGTGATACTCGATGTGCCCACGCGGGTCTGGCCGTATGAGTTCCCGGGATCAAAGGCAAGGCACATAATCTTGAACTGCTGGTTGCCCTGTCCCTTGAGGGCGTCGAACTGATCTATCTCGTTGAGCGTTGTATAGAGGAAATGTTCCTGAGCCTCTGCCGTGCGCATCACGAATGCCGGATTGGTCATATCGGCATCTATTTCCTGTATGATGAGGTTTTCCGGACGCTTGCGCTTATCCTTGTTGGCACCCTTGCGTGTCACCTCCTCTTTCCATTCCTTCTCCCGTTGCAGGTTCTCACGGTCGCGCTGTCTGATGTCCTCCATAATCATGTTGATAGGCATCTGCACACAGTTCTTGCCTGCGCCCGTACCCGCCAGCAGACAGCACATCAGGGTAGCCTCATGCTCCACATTGTCAATATACTTGAAGGTGGTCTTGCAGAGGTGTGTAGCAAGTGGCGGGAAGATGGCGTGTGCCACGGCAGGCTTGTATACGTCCGGTGTCTTCGATAGCAGCAGCTCCACGAGTTTCGGGAGATGTTCGGGCATCGGAGGCGGTACTAATTTATCATCTTCCGCATTGATATCCGTGCCGCCCTCGGAACTCTCGGCTTTTAACGCCACGGCATCCTTCTGGGAGGACTTCTCTGCCTGAGCATTGATGCGGATCACGGCTTGCGACATCGGCTTCGAACTGTCACCATATTTCGCATAGAAGTCGTGGATGAGCTGTTGGCAGTCACGCTCCTGCGAGAAGGCAGGCATCTTCTGTGCCACCACCGCCTTCAGTTCCTCTTCGGGCATCACTCTCGATGCGCCTGCGCTCATAATCGCCAGGAGCGATGAGTGACGGGAGCCTGGGGTGTTGATATCTACGTCCTTCAGACCTGCCGCATTGCGGAAGAGGTCGAAGGCTGCTAGATTCTTGCCGGTTGCCACAGCGACAGCATCCTGATGAGCTCCAGCAGGGCTGAGATGAGCAGCATGAGCAGCATTGCTATCACTAGGTTGGGCAGGCTGAATAGCAGAAACAGCCACACCTCTTCCGTCGATGGTGAGCCCACGGTCCAGGTAGGCTTGTCTGCGCTTCTTCAGTTCTTCCTGTGGCAGCACCTCGTACCAATGGGGCGAGCGATAGATTTCCGACTCCTTGTCAGTGATGAAGAGCATGCGCTCTGGCGTGATGCAGCTCTCGTCGTAGGGCACGCCCAGCGCCTCGCAATAGGCTCGCTGCGTCTCCTCGATAGTCATGCCGATGGGCATGCGGATGTCGATGTGCAGCTTCTTGCGGGCAGAGTACTCCAGGTGCAGCAGGGCTCCGTTCCAGATGGTATCGCTGCAGTTCAGCTCTCGTGCCTTCTCTATCGCCTTATCCACATATTCCTTGTCGTCCACATCGATGGTGGTTTGGAAGAGGAAGCTTTCGGGCACGGCGTTTTTCTGCGAACGCCTGTTGTCTCGGAACTGGTAGTAGTGAGCGCAGCGGAAAGGCAGCTGCTTCTTCAGTTCATCGTTACCCCCACGGATGGCAGCTACCAGGTCTGCCATCCAGGGATAAGCGATGGTCTTGTCGTAGACCGAGAGTGGCTGGGAGCTTACGCTCCCCTTATTGCCATTCTTGTACGGATTATATGCTATAATATGTTCCATCGTTCTTGAATGTTGAATGTTGAATTTAATGTTGAATGTTGAATTTTATGTTGAATGTTGAGTGTTGAATGTTGAATTTTATGTTGAATGTTGAATTGCCTAACGGTCGCAAAGGCGCTAGCCTAATTCAACATTCAACACTCAACATTCAACATTCTCCTTAAATCCGGCAATCAGTTCCTTGTGCTCTGCCTTGAGGTAGCGCAGCATGTCCTGCTTGTCCAGGTCACGGCTGAAGGTATAGTTCACCTGCACCGTGCGCTTGGTGGTGCGCACCACGGCATGCTTGGTCTTGAAGATTTCCTCGAAAAGCTTCTCGCCCGTACGCTCGTAAGGTTTGAAGTCGAACTCATCGCCTCCCTTCTCGCCAGAGCATACCATTCTGCCCGGTATCACCTTAGGCTGTTCGCAGATAACCTCGGTATCATTCCATGGCGCCTTACGGAAGGCGATGGTACCGTTTTCCTCACTGATGATGGCTCCGTCCACCTTCTGGGCGTTGAGGAGCTGCTTCTTTGCTGCTTGTTTCATAATCGTAACAACTTGTTTAAAAGATGAATAATGCCCGTAACCAGACTTTACTTGTCTGATTACGGGTGCAAAGATAGGGCAAAAACACCTATGGGA
>ERZ1031347.1203-NODE-1203-length-10635-cov-4.718147_pt1 | contig 10635 bp, 3 predicted proteins | sample MGYA00517106_ERZ1031347 | MGnify/ENA primary metagenome ERZ1031347 (study PRJEB33719, sample SAMN04261392) | wastewater metagenome | biome: periurban shantytown; feature: human; material: feces | host: Homo sapiens | place: Peru: Lima | collected 2012-07-19 ...
AAGTTTATAATGCAAAAAGATGTAAAAAAAGTGTGTTTATATAGAAAATATCAACAATATGGGGCCTTTTAGAACAATTGCGACATGTTTTCTGAATAGTAACTCAGAATATTACAGGAAGGGAAAAGGTCTTGTATGAATAAAATAAAAACACTACTCAATAAATGGGTATTACTCATACTATGTATTGCGCTTGCTTGTACGCAGGTAAATGCAGCAGGTATAGTCAACTTTAATCAAACTGATAATATATCTCAAGAGACAGTTTATGATAATAATACAAATACAACTGAAACAACTGAGAATATAGAGACATATTACCAAAATGATAAGATCTGTATTTATAACTACAATCAGTTAAAACAAATTGGTTCTGATGCTTATGTTTATACAGGGGATAAGGATGGAACAATTGGTTCTGGAGAAATAGTAAAGAATGAAGGCACTGAATTGAGATATACATCAGATGCTCAATATGAATTAATGAGTGATATTGAGATGAGTACTGATTATATCTGGACACTTCCAAATAATTTTACTGGTAGCATTACAGGTACAACTAGAGAAAGTACATCTCTTTATAATAAAGAAACAGATACCATTACTATCTATAACCCCTATCAGTTAATGGTTCTTGCACAGGATAATTCAGAAACAGAACCAGTAATGTCATTGGATTATGATGCACCTCAGTTTGGCATGGGACAGATGGTATATCCTAATGGAGAGAATCAGCCCTACTTAACTTATAGTAAGTCACATAAGTATGTATTGTCTAAAAGCTTTGATTCTAGTAAGCCAGAATTAGCTGCGGATCAGGTAAGAGAGAATGTGAGTACAGAAAATACAGAAGGCCGTGACTTTAAGGGACAGGTTGTAAAGACTATTGGGGATAAGACTTATATCCTGATTGGCAATGACACACAGTTAAGAAATATAGGAACTGATGCACCGGTATATGGTGCGGTTTATCAGGCTTATAGAGATTTGTTAACATGGAAAGTTGATAAGGATAAATACGGCAAGCCTATTATGCTTTATGGTGGGGATGCCGATTTAAAGAAAAATCAAAATGGAGTATCTGATTATACTTTTGGAGTAATTAAATCACCAGATAAAACATTAAGTAGTGTATCTGGACTTGGTATACATGAAAGAGGTAGATGTGGTGTTAATCAGACCACAGGTGAAATTGATCCTGATCTCTATATTGATAAAGTTACAAATCAGAAATATAGCGCTAATGCGAATTATATTATCTTCCGTGATATAGATTTAAGTAGTTCAAATTGGAAACCTCTTAACTTCCAAGGCACAATGGTTGGTGCTAAGAGTACTAACAATAAGATTTGGGATGCAGGTGCAAAGATAGAGAAACCAGTTATTTCTAATGTGAAGGTTGAACAAACAAAAAAACTCAATGTTGGTAAACAAATGGGTGTTGGTTTCTTCTCTACTGTATCTAGTGAAGTAAGTGAAAAGGATATTGGTTTAAGTAAAGGACTCGTACAGGTTTCAAATATTAAGTTTGAAAATATCACTGTTCAAACATCAACTTCTGAAACGTATTATCCGGAAACTCTTGTAAGTGCCTTAACAAGTACTCTAGGTAAGTTGCTTGGTGGAGTTCTAAGTGGATTGACATTTATCTTAACGTTTGGTCAGGTCAAGGTTGATTTGGGAAAAACATTGGGTGATGTTCTTGATGCAAGAAAGAAAGACCCTACAGCACTTGCGACAGGTGCTATTGCAGGACGTGTAGAAGGTCATGTAGAGATTTCTAATATAGAAGTAAATGATGCGAATGTAAAAAATGTAAACAATAATACAGGTGGATTTGTTGGTTATGCAGTAGGTAAAACACAATATGATGGGCTATCAAACGCACTTGGTGGACTTGTCAAATTACTTACAAATATATTGAATTTAATACCAGGATTAGGTTTAGGTGACTTAATTACGATTCTTCTTGGAAATGCTATTCCTTTGGAAAAGTTAATTCCGACAGGTTATATTAATGCGAAAATAAAGAATTGTTCTATTAATGGTTTAAGTATTTCCACTTCAACTGAAAAAGATTATGCAGGTGGATTTATTGGACAACAGAAAGGATCAATTGTAGAAAACTGTTCTATTACTAATAGTAACTATACAATTAGTGGAAAAAATTTTACGGGTGGTTTTGTAGGATTAGCACGTGATGATGTTATTGAAGGTACTCTTTCTGGGGCATTGGATATTGAGACAAAGCTTCCAAAAATGAATCCAGAAAGTTTGCTTCTAAATTGTTCGTTAAATAATGCGGTAGCTTCTGTTTCAGGTGAAAGTTATATTGGTGGTTTTGCCGGTGGATTGGCAAATGCTTCTACAGTTAATTGCAATGTTAAATCAGATAAAGCACTTACTGTAAAGGCTTCTGGAAATTATGCTGGTGGTTTTGCTGGAATTGCATCACTTGGATGGGCTGCGGATTTAGGTAAAGATGATACAAAGAATAATTTACTTGGCGGTGTAGTAGATCTTGTTGTAAAACTTTTGAGTAGTAATCCTGGAGCAACTTCATCCTTACTTTCTCTTGCTGGCGTAAATCCATCACATATATTAGGATGTTCTGTAAATGCTTCACTGCAAGTTAGTGGTAAGGACTATGTTGGTGGTGTAACAGGCCGAGGTAATGGTGCATATATAGCACAATCGAATGCAGATAATTTACAGAAAATATCATATTGGAAAAATAATGTTTATGATGTTGGTTCTGTTCAAGTGATTGATACCTCTTTAACGGGATTATCAAGTGTTACAGGAAATGATTATGTTGGTGGAATTGCTGGATCAATGGGTACGGCTAGTGTTGCCGGTTTATTAAATACAACGCTTGGCGTTGCATCTTATCTTGCGTTTACTGTAGATAATGTTCATGTAAATGGTACAGAGAATGGATTTACTATTAAGGGCAATGAACGTGTTGCCGGTGGATTTGGAGATACGATTGGTGGTTCGATAACAACTGTTAGTATCAATAATTTAGCTTCTATAGAAGGTAATAACTTAGTAGGTGGTTTTATTGGTCTTTCTGGTCCTGGTGATTTGGCTGGAACAGATGGTGGATTAACTGTTAACCTGTTAGGTTTGAATTATTTGTTGAAATTGAATAATTTACTTTCTTTAGGACAAGCAATTGAAGTAAAAATTAAGGATACATATGTAAGTGGAATTAAGGATGGGTTTACGGTACACGCAAAGGGTAGTCGTGATTCTAATTCGGTTCGTGATTATAGTGCTTCTGGTTTTATCGCAAAAAGTGGAAGTACAAAAATAGAAAATTCGCATGTAACAAATCTAAAATCAGTGAATGCTGCAGATGATGGCGGATATGCTTCAGGATTTGTTGGTATTTCAAAAACAGGTGGTCTAGCAGAAGTTGCTGATGACAATTCGATTAAATCATTAATAGAGACAAATGGTTTAGTAAATGCTGTAGGATATTTAATTCCTAAATATACAAATTGCACGGTTTCTTTTGTGAATGGTGGAAGTGTTACAGCAGATGTTGCTGGTGGTTTTGCAGCAGATTTTCAAAGTGGTACAGTTGATAACAGTTCACGAGGTACTAATAATTATTATGCTGTATATAATTTAGATTCTGTGAATGGTCAAAGTTATGCAGGTGGTTTTGGAGGAAATGTTTATTCTGGAGCATTGGCCGATGCTAGTAAAGGTATTAGTATTCTAGGAAATATAGATGGGCTGAATATAAACATTGGAGAGTTGTTAAACTTAGTAAATGCATATGTTCCAACAATAGAATATGCAGGAGTTAAATCCGATAATGGATTTACGGTTACAGCTAATAAAATCAAATCGGATGATACGAATTCTGGTAGTGCTGGTGGCTTTATTGGTTATGGCAGTGGAGTTCAAGTTAGTCATTGTGATGTGACACATTTAAAACATACAAAAGTAGCACCTCCAAAAGATTTAGAATCTACAGAAGCACCTACATACTTTAATAATGAAAGCCAATATGCAGTCACTGGATCAAGATATGCTGGTGGATATATTGGTTATATGGATATTGGTTCTGCAGCTTCTGTAGGTAAAGGATTAAGTATTCTAGGTGCTTCTATAGGTATTAATCATATATTAGATGCATTAAATGTAGTGGTATCTACTATTGAACATTCTCATGTGAGTGGAAATCCTGGTGGATTTGCGGTTAAAGCATCTTATAAGAATACGGCTTCTGATGCATCAGAGAATGATGTACTTGGGGATTCAGGTGGATTTGCAGGAAAGATTTCTGGTGGGCACATTCAGGATTCAAATGCAAATAACTTTTCTTATATCATTGGCCAGATTACAGCCGCTGGTTATGTGGGAGACTTGCAGCCAGGAAATGTGGCAAATGTACTTGGCGATACGGGTATCTTAGATGGTCTTGTTAATGTGTCAGATACATTGGCATCATTAGCGGAGGACTTTGTACCGACGATCAGAAACAGCTCTACGACTTGTATTCCTTGTGGCGGTGCAGTACGTGCACAAGCGTCTTCTACAACACAGGTACAAAGAGGTATGGCTGGTGGTTATGTAGGACATAACGAAGGTGGTCATATCTGGGGTAATAATACAAAGAAATGGAAAGGTAAAGACTATACTGGACCAACAAGTACTTGTAAAGCAGTAAGAATCCGTTCTGTATATGGTGAAGAGATTGCGGGTGGATTTACTGGTTTAATGGAATCTGCAGACACTGCAAGTACAGGTAACTTATCTCTATTATGGGGATTAGTAAAGGTAGATAACATACTAGGTGCTTTAAGTGTTGTTTATCCTACAGAAGAGAATACTGCAGTATATGGACCACTTGCCTTGATGGATTATAAAACATGGAATGAATGGGTTGATTTCGTTGGTAAGTATGGTGGTTACGGAAGTGATCTTAAAGAGCATGGTAAGGTAAATAACCAAGCAGGATTAGATGCTATTATTGATAAATATGCTTATGGATATAATGTAGTTGCTGGTAGAGTGAATTACCGAGATGAAATTAAACTAGCGATTGGTGGTGCTGCAGGAGGTTATGTTGGCTCTATGCAGACAGGTACTATTACAAATGGTCAGGCATATCAGACTAAGAAAGTAAAAGGATTAAGAACAGCAGGTGGTTTTGCTGGAGAAATGATCAATGGTGGTGCTGCAGATCTTGGTGGTGTCAATATTCTCGGTCTTAATCTTCAATTAGGAAGAATGATTGATGTACTGAATGTATTTGTTCCAGTAATTAAGCAATCTTCAGTAGAAGGCTACCAAAGTGGATTGATGGTTGAATCTACAGGAACTGATGATAAGGATAACTGTGGTTATGCTGGTGGTTATGTAGGTAAACTCATTGGTGGACAAATCTGGGGAGACAATACTGCACATTGTCAGGTAAAGAAACTCAGACGAGTAGATGGTAGAAGCTACGTAGGTGGTTTTGTAGGAAGTTCTAGACCTGGTTCTGTAGCAACACTTAACCTTACTGCTGGTGAAGGATTATTAAGCAAACTTCTTAATAAACTACTTAGTACCCCTTCAGATCTCATTAAAGTACTTAATGCGACAGTCGCAACAATCAATTATGCAGACGTTGAATCCTGGGATGATTGGGGATTTATCGTAAATGGTGCTTATACAACAGGTAACAAGAATACCTCTTATGCGAAAACTGCAGGTGGTTTTGCAGGAATGCTGGAAGGAACAGTTCTTGGTAAAAAGGATATTTCTGAAGCTGGTATTAGTGTAACGAATATCCGTTCTGTTATTGCAGGTGAATATGCTGGTGGATGTTTTGGTGTTGCAGATGTGGCAGGAGTTGCAAATATCAGTGCAGGAAATGAAACATCGCTATTAGATAAGTTATTAAAACTTGGAAGAACAGATGTATTAGACGCTTTTAGAAGTTATGTATATTACGGAAATATAAGTGGAAGTAAGGATGCAGGACTAAGTGTTAATGCTAATGTTGCAGTGAAATCTGGACAGAACAATCAAGTCACATATAGCGGTACAGCCGGAGGTTTTGGTGGTTCCCTTCTAAATGGTTCTGTAAAGAATAGTACAGTTACACAATTAAGTAATGTAAGAGGCTTAAATAGTGTAGGTGGATTCATTGGTTACTCTGGTAAGAGTGGTGTTGTGAAAGCTGATAAGATTGATGTCCTAGGAAATAATACAGGACAGCTTCTTGGTGGAGCATTAGGTGTCATGGATATCTTTGGTTCTCATATTGATAATTGTAGTGTAAGTGGTACAAGTGATGGCTATACAGTACAGAGTCAGAATGGAGACGAACAGATTGCTGGTGGATTTATTGGTTATGCAAACCTTGCAAGGATGTCTAACTGTACAGCAGGAAGTGTTAATGAACTAAATAAGGGATTGAAACAGGTTGCATCTGGAGGAACAGCTGGAGGATTTGCAGGTAGAACAAGCTTTGCATATCTTGCAGATCTAAAACTAGATTCTGGACTAATCAATGTTATATTCGCGGTTGTTAATAAACTTATAAAAGCACTTTATCTAGGTAAAGTGCAGGATTTAAATCTTCTAAAAATTAATCTAGGAATTATAAAAGTAGATGCGTTATATGATGGAAAACTTCTTCATGTAAATCTTCTAGGTTTAGATATATCTGTAGCTCTTTCTAAGAAATCTACAGATAATAACCAACAGACAGATCTTGCAATTATTACTATTGGAGATTCATCTATTAAACTCCCATGTGATGAGAATGGTTTATTAGATGATGATGCAAAGTCAAATATCAGTGTCAGTCTTATTAAAGCAAACCGTACAAAGATTACTGATAGTAAAGTGTATGGTGTGAGCTATGGATATGATGTTTATGCAGGTGGTGCCAACAACAATACTGATGGTACTTCAAAGGATGGACGCAGTGGTGGTTTTGTAGGATTTAATGATGAAGGTTTATTAAAGAATAACAACATGTACTACTGTGACGTAGTTAGAGGTACTAACAATCTTGTAGGACCTTTTAGTGGTAAGAGTGAATTAGATTCAGTTTACCCTTCTAATACAGTAGATAAGGTTGAAGGTGAAGGAAACAACTACCGTATTTATAGAAAATTGGATAAATCTTTCAAAGAAATCAAAGGCAATAATCAGAAATTAAATAGTGATTATGAAAACAATGATGGTTGGGATATTTATACAATCAAACATATGAATATAGTTAAAGCATTTAATGATTTAAAGAATGCGGTTCTATCAAATGGTAGTGAGAAAGCTGATTTAAAGGCATATGAATCACCTGCCAAAGCAGTATTAATGTCTGATACAAAGACAACTCTTAATACGGGTGAAAGTGAGACACCAGAACCATCTGAGTCACAGGATCCATGTGATAAGCTGGTTAAACTCACTATAAATAAAGTCTGGAAGGATTTCGATAATTTCGATAATAAACGACCAGGCAGTATTACGGTAACAATTTCTCGTACTTGGAAGGACGATAACAGTGTAGAACATACAGAAGTCGTTCCAAAGTATGAGAGTTACGAAATAACAGGTTCTAGTAACAAATCAACATGGCAAGAAGTAATTAAAGGTCTTCCTGCCTATTTCAAAGAAAATGATAGAACTGTTCGTTATTATAAATATTCCGTAACAGAAGCGGAAATTAATGGTTATACAACAACTATTAAGACATCAGATGATGGCTTTACGTTTACGATAACCAACAAGCATTTCCCATGTCTTCCTAATACTGGAGGATTTGGAAACTATTTATTCTATACGGTAGCAATTCTGCTTTTCTTTGTTTATTTCGTTATGAGATACAGAAAGAATAAGGAAAACAAAGCAGAAAAACTATAAAGAGAAATGAAAAAAAGGAGAAAAAGTTATGAAAAGTATTAAACGCATTATCGCATTGTTATTAACTGCGGTTATGACAATGACTATGTCCGTAACAGCATTTGCAGCAGATGCAAATAATCTTACTGTAAATGTACTAAGCGGTCAGGATTTGAATGGCCAGACAATTAGTCTGTACAAATTATTTGATGTTACTACATCAGGAAGTGGAGAAAACAAGAACTATGCTTATACAGTAAATACAGCTACTGGTTATAAGGATGCAATTAAGTCAGCTCTTGGAACTTCATTTACAGGAACAACTGATGTTGAGTATGCAAAAGCTGTAAAAACTCTTGGAGAAGATAAATCAGCACCAGTTCAGAAGTTCGCGAATGACTTTACTGAATATGCATTAAAGAATGGTACAACAGTAAAAGCTACTAAAACATCTGGAAAAATCACAGGTAAAAACACAACATCTTTTGTATTCAATGGATTAGGTAAAGGATACTACTTAGTATATGTAACAGGTGGAAAGAAGATTCAGTCTTCATTAGTTACAGTTGATGGAGAAACTACAGTAAGTTTAAAAACAGAAGCTCCAAGTATCACAAAAACAGCTGATAAAGAAACTGTAAGTATTGGTCAGGTTGTTAAATATACAGTTACAGGTTCAGTACCAGACACAACTGGATATTCTGAATATGTATATAAGATCCACGATGAATTATCAAAAGGTCTTGATTTTGTAAACGATGCAAATGGAGCACCTATCACTGGTAATACAGTAAACGTAAAAGTTGCATTCACAGGTGCTACTGATGCAAGCACAGCACCTGCAACAGCAACAATTGATACAGCTAACAGTAAAAAAATGAGTCTTGACCTTTCAGCGTGGGTAAAAGCTAACCAGACAAACAAAGGTAAAGAATTTACTGTAACTTACTATGCTAAAGTGAATAAAGATGCAGTTGTAACAGAAAAGAACAAAGCCACATTAGAATATGGTAACAATCCAGGTGATACAACTTTTACTACACCAAGTGAAGCTAAAACACCAACATACCCTCTTGCTATCAAAAAGTTTAAAAATGGATCTGATGAGAAGTTAGCAGGTGCAAAATTTAGATTATATTCAAGCGAAGCTGATGCTAACGCAAATGTTGAATCAAAAGCGATTAAAGTATCTCCTGTAGTTGCAGGCGTTGCAGGTAATTATGTAGTAGACCCAACATCTTCTACTACAGAATTTGTATCTGTGAAGTCAATCGAAGAAAAAGGTTACAACCTCCGTGTCAATGGTCTTGCAGAAGGAACATACTATTTAGTAGAAACAAAGGCACCAGACGGATTCAATAAGTTAACTGCTCCAATCGAAGTTAAAATCACAAAGAGCACAGATACAGATGTAAATAAGTGGATTATCTCAAAAGATGGTACAGTAGAAACAGATAAAATCATCGATGTAGAAAACAGTACTGGTTCTCTCCTTCCATCAACAGGTGGTATGGGTACTATCGCATTTACTGTTGTTGCAGCCCTTCTTGTATTAGGTGTTGCAGTAAGCTTTATTCGTGATAGAAAAAGAGAAAATTAAGGAATAGTTTTTAATGGAATGAGCGGTTATCTTTCTTAAAAGATAACCGCAATTCCAATTATTTATATATTAATAGGGAGAATGAAATGAAGTGTATGAAGATTAAAATTACTAAAAATGATATTATTCGTTTATTTGTACTTTTGATTGCATTCTCCGTGTTGTTATATCCTAGCTTTAGTAGTTATCTTAATGAGAAGAATGGTTCTAAGGTTATCTCTCATTATGATAAAGAGAGTGTAGAACTCTCTAAGGCAGATAAGATAAGAATGTTGGAAGAAGCACGTGCTTATAATAGAGAGATGTTAGGAAATATAGATCTTATAGATCCATTTTCACAGGAAGATACAAAGTTAGATGCACGTTATGAGAGTTTATTAAATGTAGATGGTTCTGGAATGATGGGATATATACGCATTCCTAAGATTCATATAGAACTACCTATTTATCATGGTACAAGTGAAACAGTCTTACAGGCAGGTGTAGGACATTTTTGGGGTACTTCTTTGCCTGTTGGTGGAGAGAGTACACATACAGTATTAACGGGTCATAGAGGGTTACCTACTAAGACTCTATTTACGAATATGGATAAGTTAGAAGAAGGAGATATATTCTATATCAAGGTTTTAGATGAAACATTGGCTTATGAGATAGATCAAATAAAAACTGTATTACCAGAAGAGACAAAAGGATTATCTATAGAACCTGGCAAAGATTATGCCACATTAGTGACATGCACACCTTATGCGATTAATACACATAGATTATTAGTGAGAGGACATCGTATACCATATCAAGAAGCTACAAAGAAAGTGCCTGATACAAATATTAAACCAGAATTATCATTTACGTCTAAGGTATTAATTATGGCAGTAATTGTGATTTTGATAGGTTTAATTATCGCAATTATTTACTGTATAAGGGATAAGAAAAGGAGGAAACTAACATGAAGGTAAGAAATATTATTGTGTTTATAATTGTTTTTCTTATGAGTACGTTCATGAATGTTTCAACTATTCATGCAGAGAGTGGTTCTAGAAAAGGAAGTATACAGATTGTATATAAGGGTAGAAATGAATTGAATCAAGAAGTGAATCTTTCAGATGCTAAGTTTTCAATCTATCAGGTTCAATATATGAGTAATGATACATTGACATGGAAGGATAACTTTAAAG
>ERZ1031347.1211-NODE-1211-length-10610-cov-7.394410_pt1 | contig 10610 bp, 10 predicted proteins | sample MGYA00517106_ERZ1031347 | MGnify/ENA primary metagenome ERZ1031347 (study PRJEB33719, sample SAMN04261392) | wastewater metagenome | biome: periurban shantytown; feature: human; material: feces | host: Homo sapiens | place: Peru: Lima | collected 2012-07-19 ...
ACGGGAATGTAAGATAGAAGTGAGAAGATAGATACAACGAAAATGTATCTATCTTTTTTTCATATATATCACGGGGAGGTAATGAATGACAGATTATAAAAAACTCGCGTTTTATTATCTGAAAGCAGGTAAAAGGCAGTGTATCGTTACGATCGTTGGGGTGATGATCACGGTAGCTGTATTATATACGGCATTGAATTTTGGATATTCGTATGTGCTTCAGACACGGCAGGAAGTGAGAAAAGAAGCAGACTATGAGATCGTTTTTCTGTCTGATGATACAGAGAAATTAGCGCAGATCGCTGCAGATGACCAGATACTTCAGGCATATAACGGGGCGTATACAGGGGAAGAATATGCCAGTGATGAAGAAAAATTTGTAGAAGTAAATTATAAAAATGCCTTATATGTGAATGTCAGACATCCTTATAAGATGGAGTCGATCATGGAGGATATGAAAGCCGATTATGGGGTGGATGCAAGATTAAATAATGAACTGGCAGTGTTATATCTTCAGGATGAAGATGGGCTGATCGGTGTCCTGCTCATCCTTGTTCTGCTGATAGCATATATCTTTGCGATCTTCGCTGTCGGAATGATCAGGAATACGGTTCAGATGTTTGTCCTGCAGCAGGTGAAGGACTATGGAATCCTGCGATGCATCGGAGCAACAAAAGGACAGTTGAACCGGATCATATACAGGATAGGGGCAGGCATGGAAGTGACAGGCATTGCAGTCGGTGTACTGCTCGGAACCATCATCAGTGTGATCCTTGGTTTTTTAAAGGATGTAAATGTCGGATTCCATATCGGACCGGCTATTCCGATCCTGATCGCATATCTTGGAGATCTGTATTTTGTTATGCAGGAGTGCTCAAAGCTTGTGACGAAGACATCGCCGGTCAGTGCGGTCCGTGGGGAGTACCGGATCAAAAAGGAAAAGATCAAGGTTCGTGGAAATGGTCTGATGGGGCGGTTGTTCGGTGTTGAAGGCGCCTATGCAAGAAAAAGTGTACTGCGGAACAGCGGACGATTTGCAAAGACAGTAACAGCCATGATGCTCAGCATAACAGCGATCATTATATGCTTAAGCACCGGGAGTATGGTTCATGATACGAAAAAGAATATTAATGATATGTATGGCAGATATCTGGAAGAAAACCAATCCCCTGCCAGCATATTTAATGATGTGGAATGGATACAGAGTGAGGATTTGCCTTCTGTCGAGGAGATCAAAGAGAATTCTTTGCATTACTATGTAACAGAAACAAAAATGGTATACAGTGCCAGAGGAAATCTGGTAGATCCTGAAACCTATTATGGCAAGTTTAACAAAGATTATGCAGAACAGACGAGTTTGGGAAGTTACATCGAAGCAATGATGCAGAGATGGAGAGAACGGAATACAAAGGAATACAGCGAGAAAGATGATGTAGAATATGAAAAGGCTGTTGATAGTCTGAATAGTTCATTTATAAGCATTGAAGGTTGTGATCAGAATGATCTGGACTATCTGTCCGAGTTTATAGAGAGTGGAACTGCGGAGCTGGATGACGATGGTATTCTGGTCGTTGGCGGAGGAAGCGTAATGGATTATTCCGGAAGCTATGATGACGGAGTGACGTTGTATGATCTGGGAAAGCATTTTGATACATATGATCTGCAGGTAGGGGACACGATCCAGCTGGTTGATTACAGGGAATATGAGAAACGATATCAGGCGGCTTATGAAAAGATGATGGCAGACAGTATTCTGGTCAGTCCTGAGGTAGATACGGGAGATACCTATATCTCAGAAGAACGGGCAACCAAAGAGGGCAGATCAACCTGGCGTGAACAGTATGTGATCGCTGAGCGTATCCGTCAGGAACTTATTGAGGAAGGATATTATCGAACCTATACAGTTCAGGGAGTTCTGGATTTTGGAGATCAGCTGCTTCCGGACTGGGGAGATATCTATATGAAAAGAGATTCCTACTTTGACCTGACCGGATATGGCGAACAGGATGTGACAGGAGTAAAGTATGCGATCGATCTTGACAGTGTACCGGTATCCTATTTTGAAACCGGAATAGGCGATATTACAGATGTACTGTACGGATATGCTTATGCCAGAAATATAGTCCGGTATGCATTGGCGTTTGCCGCTTTTATATTTGTATTGAGCTCGGTGAACATTATTAATACCACAGCAGGAAATCTGCATATGAGGCGGAAAGAGCTGGCGCAGCTCCGGGTGATCGGAATGTCCAGAAAGAGATTGATCTATACGGTCATGTTAGAGGGCGTGATGGCGACGGTCCTGTCAAATGTTCTGGGATTCTTATTTGGTTCGATTTTTACGATATATATTTATACATATCTGAGTATGTTTTTATATATAAAACAAACCATTGCCTGGTGGGCATTTGGAGTCGGGCTTGCCGCATCCACATTGGTAATCTTTGGAAGCATCTATGCATCACTTAAGGATCTTCCGATTTGTATTGTGGATGACCTGAAGCTTGAGGAATAAAAAATCGATAATGATGAAGTGAGGTCAAAATTATCGGGGTGAAATAAAAAGGAGAGGTGAAAATGACAGACTATAAGAAACTTGCAGTATATTACCTGAAAGCAAGCAAAAAACGATGTGTGATTACGATCCTTGGGGTAATGATCACGGTGGTCGTGCTATATGCGGGACTGAACTTTTTCTATTCATATATGCTGCAGTAGCAAAAGGATGTAAGAAAGGAAGCGGATTATGAGATCGTGTTCCTGACGGATGATCAGGAAACCATATCACAGATCGCGTCGGATGACCGTGTCACACAGGCATATACAGGAAAATATGCGGTGAGTGAGTGGGAGACAATTAACGGAACGGATGGCAAATATGTAGAAAAGATATATGACAATGCATTATATGTAAATACCGGACATCCTTACAGGATGGTTAAGATCATGAACGAGATGATAGAAGATTATGGGGTGGATGCAGAACTCAACTGGAATCTGTCCACCTGGTATCTGCAGGATATGGATGAAGGATTTGCTGTTATATTGATCGTGGTTCTGTTAGTTGCATATATATTTGCAATCTTTGCAGTCGGAGTTATCAGAAATACGATCCAGATGTTTACATTAGAGCAGGTGAAAGACTATGGAATCTTACGATGCATCGGAGCGACGAAGGGACAGTTAAGCGGCATCATCTATCGGATGGGAGCCATACTTGAGATTGCCGGACTGCTTGCCGGCATTGTGATGGGCGGAATCGTCAGCATGATCCTCGGATTTATATTTAAGATAAGCGCAGGCTTCCATATCATTCCGGTGATACCGATCCTGATCACTTATCTGGGAGATATGTATTTCGTAATGCGTGAGAATGCCAAGCTGGTAACGAAGATGACACCGGTCAGTGCGGTTCGTGGTGAATACAGGATCAAGAAAGAAAAGCTTCGTCGTCATGGTGGTGGTCTGCTGGGAAAGATATTTGGAATCGAAGGTGCATATGCCAGAAAGAGTGTCCTTCGAAATAAAGGAAGATTTATAAAGACGGTAACAGCCATGGTATTCAGTATATCGGCGATCGTACTGATATGCAGCTGCTGGGGACAGCTCAGAAAATACTGGAAGGATACAGATGAAAAATATGGGGAATATCAGATCAATCTGACATCGTATTCGTCAGCTTCAACGAGCCTGAAAGAAGCACAGAGCACCTTGCCATCTGCGGAGGTATTTCGGGATCTGTCGAAGAATAACAATGTGGTAGCGTCCAAAAAGGTATATGCCTGTGTGGGGGATCTTGTAAATACGGATTCTTATACAGGAAAGATCACAGATGAATTCCGGACAAAGGTCACGATGGGATATTATTACGATCTTTATATGGATAAGTTAAATGGAACAGGAGATACATCAGAGGATAAAGATCCGGAAGTTACCAAAAGTGTAGCGGAAAGTATAGTAAACAGCACAGATGTGATCGGATGTGACGATTCTGATCTGAATGACCTTGCAAGATATCTGAAAGCAGGAACGACAGAACTATCCGAGGACGGTATTCTGGTCGTTGAGGGAGGAAGCTTTAACAGTTGGGATCTGAAAGAGGCAGATGATACGAATGATACCTTATATGATAAAGCGTATCATTTTGATACTTATCATTTCGAACTGGGTGATACGGTTCAATTAGTTGATTTTGCTTTATATCAGAAAGAATGTCTGAAAGCAAAGGAGAAGATCAATCAGGAATTTGAAAAACAGCAGAAAAAAGCAGGTACGACAGAAGATAGCGACAGTGAATACGGCACAGTAAAAAACGCAGAAGAACGGACTTCCGTGCGGCAGGAATATGTGGAATATAAGAAGATTAAAGACCGGCTGATCGCGGAGGGTCATTATAAGACCTATAAGGTAGAAGGTATTCTGGATCTTGGAACGCAGGTATTTGAAGGGGATTCTGACCGACAGATCTATATGCGGCAAGGTGATTATTTTGATCTGACCGGGTACGGAGAAAATGATATTGCCGGTATGAAATATAAGATCGATATGGATCATATATCAGTTAGTGCTGTAACAGAATTGCTGTCCTATAACGAGGATTCATTATATGGAGAGGCTATGCAGATCTGTGTATACCTGAAAAGCTTTGTTCGGTATGCAGTCGCAGCAGTACTGTTTATCTTTGTATTAAGTTCGGTAAACATCGTGAATACGACAGCCGGAAATCTGCATCTGAGACGAAAAGAATTCGCACAGCTCCGGGTGATCGGAATGTCCAGAAAGCGTCTGTTAAAAACCGTTATGTTAGAGGGTGTTATGACGACGGTCGTTGCGAATGTATTCGGCTTTATTATAGGTGTTGGCATATCATATGGATTCTTTATCTATCTTAATATGGTGCTCGATGTAGGAAAGTCTATAGCCTGGTGGGCATTTGGAGTCGGACTTGTGGCATCGGGGCTGATCATCTGTGGAAGCATCTGGCTGGCGATCAGAGATCTTCCGGCAGCAATGGTAGAAGATCTGAAACTTGAGGAGTAAGCGTGACATATAAACCTGATACAGCGGACGAAGGGCTAAACGGAGTTGCTGCATTGCAAGGTAAAAAACAGAAACGTAATAAATATGCAGGTAAAAATTATAGACAGAAAGATCTGCGGGGAATGCAGAGGAAAGAGGGTACGCTATGGAAATCGTAAAAATGGAACATGTAACAAAGATATACGGAGAAGGAAATACCAGAGTATGGGCGCTTGATGATGTGAACCTGACAGTGAATAAGGGCGAGATCGTGGCGGTTGTCGGTGCATCCGGTTCCGGTAAATCCACCCTGCTTCATGTTATGGGTGGTGTGGATACTCCAAATGAGGGAAATGTCATCGTAGACGGAAAGGATATTACAAGACTGACCGATGAGGAGATGTCAGTCTTCCGTAGAAGAAAGATCGGATTTGTATTTCAGGCATATCATCTGATCCCGGTACTGACAGTAGAGGAAAATATCAAGATGCCGATCCTGCTCGATCACAGAAAGCCGGATCGCGATTACATCGATCATATCATCGAGATGTTAGGGCTGAAGGACAGACGGAAGCATCTTCCAAACCAGTTATCCGGTGGACAGCAGCAGCGTGCAGCGATCGCAAGAGCACTGGCAAATCGCCCGGCGCTGATCCTTGCCGATGAGCCTACCGGAGCACTTGACTCCAAGAACGGAAATGAAGTTATCACCCTGCTTCAGGATTCTGTTAAGAAGTTGGATCAGACACTGGTACTTATCACACATAATATCGATCTGGCGAGAGAGGCAGACCGTATCGTGAGGATCACGGATGGAAAGATATCAGAAGGAGAGGAGATGTAGAGATGAAACGAATACTTACAATCTGTATGGCATGTGTACTTGGATTCCTTGCTGTATTTGGATATAAGGACACGATGGCTTCTGTATCAGCAGCGGAGCCAAAGGTTATGGTAACCGATTATAAGATCAAAGAGAATGAAGTAGTGGCAGGCGGGACCTTTACACTTGAAGTGACGATCACAAATACTGCGGATAAAAAGATCACAAACCTGAAAATGGCAGTCACATCCGATGGCGGAGAGCTGATCCCTGCATCCGGTGCAGGAACAGGATATCTGGCAGAGCTTGGAGGTGGGGAGAACTATACATTTGAGTTCCCGATGCAGGCAGCAGCCAATCTGGAAGAAAAGGCTTATAAGCTGACAGTGACAGATGAGTATGAAGACCGCTATGGCAATCCATATACCGTGACAGATACGATCTATCTGCCGGTTACGATCGAGCAGCGCGGTGAGATCACCGGTGTATATGCAGAATCAGATGTGACACTCGGAGATTCTATCGAGATCATGGGAAGTGTCAGCAATCTGGGAGCATCTACTCTTTATAATGTAAAGGCAAAGATTGATACAAGATTTACATCTGAAGGTGATGTCTATATCGGCAATATCGAACCGGGTAAGAATGGCTCGATCGATATACTTGCAAACACAACGAAGACGACAGGCACCGGCGGTGAGATGGGTAAGCTTATCGTTACATATGAAGATAAATCGGGAAATGTAACAACGCTGGAAGAGAATTTCTCGATCAGCGTAAATGCACCTGTCTATACAGATATTGAAAAGGTAAAGGATGTACAGAAGAAGGATTACAGTAAGATGATCATAGAGATCGTTGTTGCTGTGGTTGTTGCAGCACTCATTGTTATCTGGATCATTCGCAGAAGAAAGAGGAAGAAAGAGATATTGGAGGAGTTCTAAATGGGTTGGATCAGTCATTTATGTTTGATGAATATGAAAAGACGAAAAACCAGAACCTTTCTAACCATACTTGGAGTTGTGATCGGTGTGATCTCTGTTGTGACCCTGCTTGCAGTTGGTATCGGCGTACGACAGGAAATGATAAATACCATGGTGGATAGTGAAAGCATCTGCCGGATTCAGGTGACCGGAGCAACCGGCGGCAAACACAAGGATCGGATGATTCAGGATCAGACTGTAAAAGCATTTCAGGAGCTGGACGATGTGGAGTCTGTCTATCCGTTCTATGAATTGTATGTAACGCTCACAAATGGAAAATATTCGTATGATGGTGTGATAACCGGTATTCCACAGTCTGAGCTGGCAAAGAAGGATTATACGAAAACTTCAAGACGGACAACGTCAAATGTAAAGCCTGTGCTTGTCATGGGAGATAAGACTGCAGCCTTATTCTATAATCCGGACACGGATCAGACCTATGATACAGCAGAGAAGAAAAAAACGGAGAGCTGGATCGGGAGAAAGATGGAGCTGTCCTTCTGGAATTCGCAGGATACAGTGCCGGTAAAACTGGAGGTCGGAGCGGTCATAGACAGTGGCGAGGATACCTACAACAGGGATTCGCAGAGTGTTTACTGTGATCTGGATGTGTTAAAGAGCTTTTTGAGCAGAATGTCCGGAGGTGGAACTCTGTATGGACAGCCGCTTGATGCAAATGGAAATCCATATAAGGATTTTATCTATTCCGGGGCAGTTGTAACCATTGATGATATCGATCATGTGGATGCAGCGGTAAAAAAACTTCAGGATATGGGCTATACAACAGAAAATGAGAAAGAATATCTGGATACCATACAAAAATATCTGAAAATGATACAGCTTCTGCTTGGTGGAATCGGTGCGATCGCCCTCGTAGTAGCCGTGATCGGAATCAGCAATACCATGACAACATCAGTATTTGACCGGATCAATGAGATCGGCGTATTAAAGGTTCTCGGATGCGATCCGGATGAGCTGCAGCTCCTGTTCCTTACAGAAGCAGGAATCATCGGAGCAGCAGGCGGTATCATAGGAGTGCTTTTATCTTATGGTTTTAAGGGTATCGTAGATAAGATTGCTATTAAAATGTTCGATCTGGCAAAGGGAACGCAGATTGCAATAATCCCATGGGAACTTGCAGCCGGAGCCGTTGCCGGAGCGATTCTGCTTGCGATATGTGCCGGATATTTTCCTGCGAGATTTGCATCGAAACTGCAGCCGTTAGATGCTGTCAGAAACAGATAGAAAAAAAGGAAAAAAACGGAACAGTATTTTGTTGACTTTACTGTATCCATGCGTTATATTATAATCGTCCGCGGGGCAGTGAGATAAACATTTACTATATTTAGGAGGAATTATTAATATGTTCGATAAGGTAAAAGCTATTTTCGAAGAGCAGTTAGGAGTATCACAGGATGAGATGCAGCTCGATACTAACTTCAAAGATGATTTAGGAGTAGATTCATTAGATTTATATGAGATAGTAATGAAGATGGAAGATGAATTCGACGTTGAGATCCCTGCTGAGGAGCTTGAAGACGTTGCTACATTCGAAGACGTACTTAACTATCTTAAGAGCAAAGGTGTAGAAGAATAATTCACATCAGAAGCAGACAAGAGGCAGCGAAGATGTCTACATACCAGATTTGCCCGGCGCAGGTTGGTGGATGACAGACTGGCTGCTTCTTTTAGTATACAGGGATGGGCAATTGTGATGTTTAGATATTGTGTGATGTCCAACCATCTTGACTTTCCCAACCAGAGGACGCTTCCGCTCGTTTCGTCCTGCAGCGGTACTAAGATGCCGCTTGCAGCGCCATCCACACCACAAGGGCGCGCTTTCGTTCTAACCTCGTGCCAAAAGGCACTCGCTAAGTACGAAATGTGACGACCGGCGGACTCAAATGCCTCTGTGTTGGCAAATCAAATGATTGAACATCATCTACTCTTTGAACATCGTAATTGCCGATAAATAGAATAGACAGGTGAGAAAAATGGGTAAAACAGCAGTTATTTTCCCTGGCCAGGGTGCTCAGTATGTAGGCATGGCTAAGGATTTTTATGACAATTTTGAAGACAGTAAGGCAGTGATCGATACAGCAGACAGTGTGCTTGACATTGATCTGAAGAAGATCTGCTTTGAGGAAAATGAAGATATCAACAAGACAGAATATACACAGCCTGCTATGGTAGCAGCAGAACTTGCTATCTATGAGCATGTAAAGAATGCAGGTTTGAAGGCAGATGTATTCGCAGGTCTGTCACTTGGTGAGTACAGCGCACTTACAGCTTGTGGAGCTATGAAGCTTCCGGATGCGATCCGTACCGTAAGACAGCGTGGTATCCTGATGCAGAATGAAGTTCCGCTTGGTCAGGGTGCTATGGCAGCCGTAATCGCTACAGATGCAGATGTGATCGCAAAGGTCTGTGAGGAGACTCCGGGCAATGTTCAGATCGCAAATTATAACTGCCCCGGACAGATCGTTATTTCCGGTGAGACAGAAGCCCTTGACAAAGCATGTGAAGCCCTTCAGGCAGCAGGAGCCAAGAGAGTGATCAAGTTAAATGTCAGCGGTCCGTTCCATTCCAAGATGCTGGAGCCGGCCGGTGAAAAGTTATATGCATACTTAAGAGATGTAGAGATCGCAGACGATTTCCTTCCGTATGTATGTAATGCTGATGCATGTTATGTAACAGATGCTTCAGAGGTTAAGACTTTACTGATGCGTCAGGTATATTCATCTGTCAGATGGCAGCAGAGTATCGAAGCTATGATCGCAGACGGCGTAGATATATTTGTAGAGGTTGGACCTGGAAAGACTCTGTCCGGCTTTATGAGAAAGATCAACAAGGAAATGAAATGCATCAACATCGCAACTGTTGATGATCTGAAGAAATTGGAGGAACTGAATGCTTAAGGATAAGGTAGCAGTCGTAACAGGTGCCGGACGTGGTATCGGCAGAGCCATCGCAAAGACATTTGCAGGATATGGCGCAAAGGTAGTTGTCAATTATAATGGCTCAGAGGAGCGTGCAAACAGTCTCGTAGCAGAGATCAAGGAAGCTGGCGGAGAGGCAGTTGCTTATAAGGCAAATGTAGCTGATTTTGCAGAAGCAGAGGGACTTATCAAGTTCGCACTGGAGCAGTATGGCAGAGTTGATATCCTCGTAAATAATGCCGGTATTACAAGAGATAATATCATGCTCGGCATGAAGGAAGAGGACTTCGATCAGGTTATCAATATCAACCTGAAGGGTGCATTTAACTGTATCAAGCATGTATACAGACCGATGATGAAGCAGAAGTATGGCAGGATCATCAACATGTCATCTGTAGTTGGTATTGAGGGAAATGCAGGACAGATCAACTATGCTGCTTCCAAAGCCGGAATCATCGGCATGACAAAGTCTGTAGCAAAGGAACTTGGCAGCCGCGGCGTAACAGCAAATGCGATCGCACCGGGATTCATCAAGACCGATATGACAGACTCAATGTCAGATAAGATGAAGGATGCAATGCTTGACCACATCACAGTTAATAGACTGGGTGAGGTGTCAGATATCGCTGAGACGGCAGCATTCCTTGCATCCGACAAGGCATCTTACATTACAGGACAGGTTATCCGTGTAGACGGTGGCATGAGCCTGTAAGATAGAATAGAATATAGTTTAAAGAATATAAATGCCAGATACAAAGTATATATTTGTATCTGGCATTGTTTCGTTATAGCATTTTTATTTTTCAAAAATCATGTTTCAAAGATTAAATGGAATGAAAAGCAGGA